>Ga0209510_1002251_pt1 | contig 20093 bp, 15 predicted proteins | sample BiotimSIPDNA_FD_185749 | JGI IMG/M metagenome (GOLD analysis project Ga0209510, IMG submission 185749) | Anaerobic biogas reactor microbial communites from Washington, USA - Biogas_R1 time_0 SIP DNA (SPAdes) (version 2) | ecosystem: Engineered > Bioreactor > Anaerobic > Unclassified | place... | reverse complement strand
CATAACGCTTAAAGGAGGAGATCGGCATGAAATTCTCAAATGGCTACTGGTTGATGAAGGATGGCGTAACATTGGCAGCACCTGAGGACATCAGGGATATTGAGGTATCAGATGGTAAGCTCATAGTCTATGCGGCCACAAGACCCATAAGGCAAAGAGGTGACACTTTAGAAGGCCCCATCCTTACCTTTGAATATAGCTCGCCCTTCCCGGATGTTATAAGTGTTAAGTTAAGGCACTTTATGGGCGCCGACGAAAGGGGGCCGTCCTTTGAGCTTTACAGAGAAGAGGGATTTATGCCTGAAATCTCTCAAAGCCATGATCAGATTATTCTTAAGTCCGGCAGGCTTAGCATGACGATTAAAAGGACTCCGGGCTGGACTATGAAGTTTCTATATGATGGAAAGTACATTACCGGTAATACCCGAAAAGATACTGCATATTTGACTGTAGCGGGAGATGGTGCATATATGCGGGAACGTCTGGAGCTCGGTGTTGATGAATATGTTTACGGTTTAGGCGAACGCTTTACCCCCTTTGTGAAGAATGGTCAGACGGTGGACATATGGAATGAGGACGGTGGCACAAGCAGTGAACAGGCTTATAAGAACATTCCCTTCTATCTTTCAAACAAGGGCTATGGTGTTTTTGTAAACCATCCGGGTAAGGTATCTTATGAGCTTGGTTCGGAATGCGTCTCAAGAGTACAGTTCAGCGTACCCGGAGAGAGCCTGGAATACTATGTAATAGGAGGTGGGTCTCCCAAAGCAGCTCTCGAGAATTACACACTGCTGACGGGAAAACCAGCTCTTCCGCCGGCCTGGTCCTTTGGACTGTGGCTGACGACCTCCTTTACCACCAGCTATGACGAAGCAACGGTTACAGAGTTTATAGAAGGAATGGAAAAAAGGGATTTACCCTTGCACGTATTCCATTTTGACTGTTTCTGGATGAAGGAAAACCAGTGGTGTGACTTCACCTGGGATAAAGATGTCTTCCCCGATCCGGCGGGCATGCTTAAACGCTTGAAGGACAGAGGTTTGAAGATATGTGTTTGGATAAACCCTTATATAGCACAAAAATCGAGTCTCTTTGCCGAGGGCAAGGCTAACGGCTACCTTTTGAAAAGACCGGATGGAAGTGTCTGGCAATGGGAAAGGTGGCAGGCGGGCATGGGGATTGTGGATTTTACAAATCCTGCTGCTAGGGCATGGTATCAGAGCAAATTGAAAGAGCTTCTGGACATGGGTGTTGATTGCTTTAAAACTGACTTTGGTGAGAGAATTCCAACAGATGTGGTTTATTTTGACGGTTCCGACCCCATCAGGATGCACAATTATTACGCTCAACTATATAATAAGGCTGTTTTTGAACTACTGGAGGAAAACCGGGGAAAGAATGAGGCTATGCTTTTTGCACGGTCTGCCACGGTTGGCGGCCAAAAATATCCGGTGCACTGGGGTGGGGATTGCTCCGCCAATTATGATTCCATGGCTGAGAGTCTCAGGGGAGGCTTGTCTTTGTGCAGCTCGGGCTTTGGCTTTTGGAGCCATGATATAAGCGGATTTGAAAGGACTGCGCCACCAGATATATATAAGCGCTGGACTGCCTTCGGAATGCTTTCCACCCACAGCCGCCTGCATGGAAACGAGTCGTACAGGGTACCGTGGTTGTTTGATGAGGAAGCGGTCGATGTTTTAAGGTTCTTCACAAAATTGAAATGCAAGCTTATGCCCTATTTATTTGCAGCGGCCTGTGAAACTGCTCAAAAGGGTATTCCAATGATGCGCTCCATGGTGATGGAGTACCCGGAAGACCCCGGATGCTGGCAGCTGGATAAGCAATATATGTTGGGAGAGTCGCTGCTGGTAGCGCCTATTTTAAATGATGAGGGCATCGCCCGCTACTATTTGCCTGAAGGCACATGGACTAATATCATCAGTGGAGAAAAGAAGCAGGGCGCCTGCTGGGTAACTGAAAACCATGACTACATGAGTCTTCCTCTTATGGCCAGAGAAAACTCTATTATTGCGCTGGGCAGCGTAAACAGTAAGCCGGATTACGATTATGTGGATAATTTGGAGCTGCATGTTTTCGAGCTAAAGAACAAGACACCTGCAAAGACTGTTGTTAATAATGAAAAGGGCATACAGGAGCTGTATTGCACGGCTGAACGCAGCAACAATAAGATAGTAATCAATGTGCATGGGACAGGAAAGCCCTGGAAGGTTGTTCTCAGGGGAATAGACACAGTAGTGTCCACCAGGGGAGCCGTAGTCGAATCAAGCAGTCAGGGCCTTGTGCTTATTCCGGATAAGGAAGTGCGGACAATTGAAGTAGCATTGAAATAGGCGAAAAGAGCGTAAAAGGCACGGAAAGGTTAAACTTCAAAGTAACTTCTATCTTTGTAAAAGGGGATGGAAGTTACTTTTTTAATTCACGATTTCTGCAAAATAATTCATATAATAATTGACAGATTATAAAAATTATCCTATAATATGTTATAATAATAAAAACGCATATATCATAAAAATAGACAATAATTGTAATGTTGACAATTATGCACATATATCTAATATTAGACCAATAAAAATAATAATATTAGCAAATTTAAATATAGAACAAGATAGTTATAAAAATATGCAGTTTGTATTCCTTGAAAATTCCATATAGTTATCATAAGATAACCGAAAAAAGAGCGTGGCAAACAATGAGTGATATACGAGTTTTTCACTTTTAAGTGGGTGAAAGCGAAAGACTTTATCTAATGCCCTTGGGGTTTTCAAAAGAATAAATGCAAAAGAAAGGAGGGGGGAAAATGAAAAGATTAGGGAAAAAAATACATAATAATCGTGATACAATAGAAGCTTATTGCAGTTGTGGGTGTAGTTGTGAATATGCGTGGTGTGATTCTTGTGCAACATGTAGATGTGTCATCTTTCCACTAGATCTTACTGCAAGTGTATTCTTCAGCAATGGAAGTAATCATCAATCCAAACTTAGTCAAGTTAATAGCAGTAATCATAATAGTAGCTATTATAGTCAGTATAACTATTAAGGAAGACAAGACTATAAAAGGGATGATAGGGAATGATTTCTCATTTCCTATCCCCCTTCTATGGTTTAGATTGAATCGAAGGGAGAGAATGTTATAAATAATAAAGATAAAGCATTTTTTCATTTGTTTCAAACATTAGGCGGATGCTATTTATATGATGTTAATAAAAATATTATTATTAACATTGATAACAGTACATATAGTATACTTCTTAGTTATCAAAAATCTTCATATGATATTGATTCTTTATATAGCAATAATTCAGTAATAAAAAAACTAATGGATAATGGATTTTTATCTTCTAAAAGAATATCTAAGATTTTTCATCCTTCTACTGATAAATTATCATACATGTTTAAAAATAATTTGCAGATGATTACACTGCAAGTTACTCAAAACTGTAACCTTAGGTGCAAATATTGTGTTTACTCCGGTGGATATAATAATAGACATCATATAGAAAGAAAGATGGATTTTGACATGGCAAAAAGGGGTATTGATTTTTTATTAAGTCATTCACAAAATTCATCCAGTATTACTGTTGCATTTTACGGAGGAGAACCTTTTTTAGAATTTGATTTGATAAAAAAATGTATTGGCTATATAGAAAGTATTAGTCATGGACGAAAAACAGGATTCACAATTACTACTAATGCCACATTGTTAAATGAAGAAATAATAAGATTTATTGTTAAACATGATATATCCCTTACCATTAGTTTAGATGGTCCAAAACATATACATGATAAAAACAGAAAATATTCAAATTCTAAGGAAAGTACTTATGATAAAATCATCGATAATGTCAACAAGATTAAAAAAATGTATCCAGAGTATTTAGAGAAGGTTCTTTTTAATGTAGTATTAGATCCAGAAAACGACATAAGTTGTGTTAATGATTTTTTTATGAATTATGAAGCATTACTTAAAAATATAAATGTTAGTTCTATTACAGATACTTATTTGAAAAAGGATTTAAAATATAATGAGAATTTTAAAATGAATTTTGATTATGAAATTTTCAAACAACTACTTTCTAAAGTCGGAAAATTAAAAGCAGATAACACTAGTAAAATGCTATATAAACATTATCAGATAATAGCAAGGGTGTTTCATGAAAATCGCCAAATGTGTTATGAATTACCGAAATATGGGCATCCGGGAGGTCCCTGCATCCCTGGTGCTTTAAGACTCTTTATGGATGTTGATGGAAACTTTTATACGTGTGAAAGAGTAAGTGAATCTTCAGAGGTAATGAAAATAGGGGATGTCAATATAGGTATCGATGTAGACAAATGTAAAAAAATTCTGAATGTGGCAACAACAACAGAATTTCAGTGTAAGAATTGTTGGGCATTTAGATTTTGTCATTTGTGTGCAGCATATTCGGACAAAAACAATGAACTTTCAGCCGAAGCTAGATTATCTCAATGTAATAATGTTAAATATGAAGTTGAAAAACAGCTTATTGAATACTGTACTTTATATGAATTTAATCATGATTTTGATGAAGAAAGTAATACTCGCATACTCTCCTATAATTAGAGTAGCGAAGGTTTCGCTTTTTATTCGAGTCTGAACATTTGCAAATTAATTTAGACTGTTTAACAAAGATATGAAGTATGTAAAATGAAGGAATCAAAGAGTGCGAAAGATTATTAAGGGAGGTTATTATGCAAATAAAAGAAAAGGCAGTACTATATCCATACGATAATGAGTTTACTCCATTGATTAATCATCAGTACCTTTTGGCTAAACATTCCATTGATAAAATCATTTCTCCTAGAGGGTGGGGGATGTGTGGTAAAGATGCGGGATCAGCTTTTGGTTGCACAAACTTTGGTTTGAAGATTTGTGATAATTTTGAAGTAGCATGTAATGAGTGCTCTACAATAATATTTTCTGATTTTAAGAAGGATACTAGTTTCGAAGAATTAATTTTTCCCAAAATAGAATATTCCATAAATACTAAAAAAAATATTATTAATACCATTGGAATAAATGAAGAAATTGATAAACAAATAGCTAGTTTATGTGAGCGAAATAATGTGCTTTATATAAATTACAGAAAATGTAAGCATAATAACTGCATAAATACAATTATTGATGATCAATATATTAACCTAGAACGTATTAGTAAAATTAGAACCCCTATAATCTTAGTATTAGGAATTTCGGAAAAAACTAATAAGTTTGAAATACAATTGTCTTTGAGAGAAAATTTTATTAGAAAAGGTTATAAAGTCGGACAAATTGGTACAAGAAGCTATTGTGAGCTACTGGGATTTCATTCAATGCCTCAATTTATATATGATACAAATATTTCTGAATCTAAGAAGATTACTTTATTTAATTATTATGTTAAGAAGATGGAATTGATTGAAAAGCCTGATGTTATAATAATAGGAGTACCTGGAGGCGTAATGCCCTTTAATGATATTCTTACAAATAAATTTGGTATTACAGCTTATGAAATATCCCAAGCTATAATACCTGATGCAGTTGTATTTTCTACACTATATGAAAAATATTTACCATCTTTTTATGAAGATTTAAGTAGATCAGTAAAGTATAAGTTTGGATTTGATATAGATTGTTTTAATCTATCAAACAATCAATTCGATTGGGAAAGTTCCAAAACTAAAACTACACTTGTTGAAAATATTACAGAATTCATTACATATGATTCAGATTATGTAACTACCAATAAATGCGAATTAAGTATTCCTAACTATAATATTTTAGATAATAATGATTCAAATGAAATGTTTGAATATATTGAAAATAAACTATCTGGCTATGGGGAAGTTAATTATTTTTAACAACCAATTGTACACATGCAGAAAATTGGTTTTAATAAAACGATTATACGAGGAGCGGAAATTATGAAGATGGGAATAACTCAAGTATATCATAAATTGGGTGAAATATTTAATATTAGATTTAGAATTAATTTTGACAATCAATCAAAGAAATTTTTTGATAAAAATCTATTAGATGATGAAATTGGTTTTACTCCAAGCTGCTTATTATATCTTTTTTTTGATATAGAAAAAAAATTCGATATTAAAATTCCAGAAGAAGAGATAGTAAGCAAAAACTTTAATAGTATAAATAAAATAATAGAAATTATTAGTAGACAAGTTAACAGTTTGTAATTCTATACAATATGGATTCACAGGGGCTATCCAAATATTAATTTTTGATGATAACGTATCGAAATTATAGCTTTGACGATGCTCATAAAAATGGAAATATTGTAAGGATAAAACTACATATACTCTCGCTTTCGCAAAGATGCAAGTAAAAGTATACGTTGTTACGTGGCTTAAATTAGAACCAGACAAAAAAAGAGGAAAGAAGTATGATATTAAAAAATATGTTTAAATAAGGGAAGATGATGTATGAAAAGCTTAAAAAATACAATGGTAATTGTTTTATCAATATTATTGTTCTTTCTATCAGCTTGTTCAAATCATGTGGACAAACTTGAACATAGGGTTTCGGAGGCATCCATAAACGGGAACGGCAGGATCACTATATATATTCAGGAACATGACAGAGTAATTAAGGAGGCTATAAATATATATAGAGTTAGAAACCCTCAAATTGAAATTGATGAGTTGATTGTCTATGATTACGATGAATATAATACAAAGCTGTATACAGAATTAATGGCGGGTAATGGTCCCGACATCTTCAGCTTCAATATAGGAACATTTAATTCTCTTAATAAAATGGTAAGTTCAGGAGTGTTTTATGATTTGGAGCCGCTTATAGTTCCGGAAATGGTATCAAACTTTAATACTATTGTTTTTGATTGTGGCATTATTGATAATAAAAGATTTTTTATACCGACAAGCTATTTTATTAATACGCTTTGGACTTTGGAGGGAGTAGTTGGTCAAAATACAACGTCATGGGAGCAATTCGTTGTTGATTTAAAAAACTACAGAATTCATAATAATATAAATTTGGATAATGGTTATCTTTTTTCAGGTACTTTTTCTGCATACTATTATTTATTAAACAGCGGACTTGAGTTAATTAACTACCAAAAAAAAGAGGCATATTTTTACACGGAAGAATGTACTCGTGCCATAAACAAATACAAAGAAATTTACAATATGTATTGTCCCAATGATCGACTAATTAAGTATAAACTTGGGGATTACGACATGATAAAAGAAGGTTCTATTTTTGCAAGTTTTAATGCAGCTTTGCTCAACCCTAACAATTTATGGTTATCCAATTCAATAGTAAATCAGTCTATGAATCTAAAAATGGATATTTTTGCACCACCTTCTTTTAATTCATCAGGTAAGTATTCTGCAGAGCCGGCTAGCCTAATTGCAGTAAACAGTAAATGTATGGATATAAAGTGCGCATTTGATTTTGTAAAATTTATATTGTCAAAAGAAATTCAAAAAAATAAGGATATGCAGGGCATACCTGTGAATAATGAAGCTATTACTGAGTTGTTAGAAAAGTTTGAAAACAATGATATAGAGAAAGAATATAAGATTATCAATACAAATTATGGACAGATACATACTATACCCTTGCCAAACAAGCTTGGACATAAGGCCGAAACCATTATAAATAATATAAACAGTTGTCAAATAAATGATAAAGATATTATTCTAATTATTGAAAATGACATTCAGGATTTTATTGACGGCAAGTGTACTGCGAAACAGGCGGCGGAAAACATTCAGCGAAAGGTTATGCTGATTCTAAATGAGTAGTGATATTAATGCGGGAGCCCGAAGCGAGCACTATAGCTATCCATATATGGTGTTAGTGCATATGGCGAACATGAAGACGAATCTAATGGGGTGAGTAAATTTACACCTAAGCGATGGAGGAAACATTGTCTTCGACATCTGGAACGGAATTCATAATAAATTATCCCAAAACATGTTAATAATCCTAATGGGATATAAGAAAGAGGCTTCGAGTTGTATATTATGGATAAAGTGATAAAAAAAGCTAAAGAATTCCTCGGTATTATCGGCTTTAGTTTTAGGGTTTCATGGATAACATCGAGAAAATATTTAATGGTGCGCTTATTTATAGAAGTGTTAATCGCTGGAATACCATTTGGAATTATTATTCTTAACAAAATTCTTATTGATTATCTTGTAAATCTGCCTGATATAAAAGTTGATTCAATAAATGGAAGAAATTACTTTATATCAATAATTTTTCTAATGTTTGTGCTTAATGTCATGTACGGATTATTAGGCAAGATAAAAGATTACTGTGGAAGCATGCATAAAGAGCTTATTGGTAAGGAAATTGAGATACAAATTGCAGAGCAATCAGCTTCTTTAGATTTATCATATTTTGATTCTGCAAAATTTTATAATGAGATGAATAATGCAAAAAAAGATTCATATGCACTTGAAACTCTAACATGGATCCTAATGGACATGATTCGTTCAGGAATTCAGTTTATTATTTCATTTGCTGCTATTTGTAAGCATAGCCCAATATTCGCATTTATTATAATTATAGCAGGAATACCTTCAGTTTTTTCAGAAAAAAGATTTGTAGAAGTTATATATAGGTGGCAGAAAAATCATACACCTAAAGAAAGAAAGATGAATTATATTATGAGTATTTTTACAGGAAGAGTCTTTGCCAAGGATGTAAGGCTATACGACATTCAGAAATATTTATTAGAAAAATATAATTCAATGTGGGATGGCTGGTTCAAAGACAAAAGGAGTACCACTTTTAAAAGTAGTATATATGTTATGCTCTTATCTACACTCCCTGAAATTGGGGCAATGGTGATTTCTTTATTTATAGGCATTGATATTATTAATGGGCGATTAACTATAGGTGATTATAGCTTATATACAGGGCTGGTAGGTCAGCTTACTAGTGGATTATTTATGATAATTACTTTGACATCGAAAATGCATGATAATAACTTGCGTCTTGTCAATTACAATAATTTTATGAAATGGGAAAGCATAATTAAGCAAAAAGGAAGTGAAATAGTAACTAATCCGATGAACATACATTTTGACGATGTTTCTTTTAAATATCCTGGAACAGAACAATATATATTAAAAAATGTGAGCTTTTCAATATACAAAAATGAAAAGGTCGCTATAGTTGGCTCAAATGGAGCTGGAAAATCAACAATAGTAAAATTACTATTAAGATTCTATGATCCATCTGGGGGCAAGATACTTGTAAATGGAAAAGATATTAAAGAGTATAAGCTAAAAGAATATAGAAAGCATTTTAGTGTGATGTTTCAAGATTATGTCGGCTATGCTTTTACAATTCGAGAGAATATAACAATATCTGATTTAAATGGTAAAGATGATATGGCTAAGGCCAAAAATGCTGCTGAGAAAAGTGGAGTTAATAGTATTATTGATAAGTGCAGCTCTGGTTTGGAAACTTACCTGACGAGGCAATTTGAAGAGGATGGGAGGGAACTATCGGGTGGTGAATGGCAGAAAATTGCGCTTGCGAGGACGTTTTTTAGTGATGGAACTGTCATAATACTTGATGAACCGTCTGCAGCATTGGATCCTGAAGCTGAACATCAGATATTTGAAACATTTACAGAGCTTTGCAAGGACAAAGGGGCAATCTTCATTTCGCATAGACTTTCTAATGTTACTATGGCAGATAGAATTATAGTGCTTGATAATGGGCAGATAATTGAAGATGGATCTCATGAGGAACTGATGAAATTAAAAGGAAGGTATGCATATTTATTCAGCCTACAGGCAGAGAGATATAAAGTCGGATAAATTAATAGACTGAAATAAACCTAATTTAAAAAAATAAGGTGGGTATACATGCGTGGAAAGAAATAACTTATTAAGAGTTGCGGTCATAGATGATGGAATTAATGAAGAACTATATAGCAGCATAGGGTGCTTAGATTTTAATATTGAAATAAACCGTGAGTTAACCATTTCCCAAAGGAAATATAGGAATAAGCTATTATCAAGCCATGGTACAACATGCGCCGCTATTATTAAAAAATATGCTCCTAATGTTAGTTTAGGTAGCATTAAAATATTGGATGATCATAGCAAAAGATCGTTTAGATACCAACTGATAAGCGCTATTGAATGGTGCATACAAAATGAGATAAATATTATTAATTTAAGTGTAGGTACTATTGATTTTAGAGATTTTGAAGAAATTAGAGATTGTGTCAATGAGGCTTACAAGAATAGCCTGATAATAGTAGCTGCATGTAATAATAAGAATATTTATACTGTACCCGCCTGCTTAACTAATGTAATCGGTGTACGATGTAAGAAAGGATATATTAATGAACAATATAGGTTTATTCGGTATTCATTTGACGGAATAGATGTAGAAGCAAGTGGAGAACATTTGTTGACAGATATATACGGAGAAAGCAAATATACATGTATATCTAACAGCTTTGCTGCACCACTCATTACTGCAATGGTTTATAAGATTCTGGAAAAAAATCGTTATAAGTCATTTGATAGAATAAGGGAAGAGTTACATAAAGGCGCTTTGAATTATACTAACGATTTTAATCCTTATATGTGTATGAATACTGACTGGATTGATAAAGAAATGAAACTAACCAAACGCTCAGATAGATGTTTTGTTAAAACTCATAACAATCGAAAAGAAATTAGAAAGATATGGGATCCGAAATTCTATAGTGAACAATTAAAAGCGGATTTAGACAAAAAACAGGTTAATATAGATATTCCTGTAATCGCAATTTATAATGAGGGAAATGTTGATTTATTAGAGAATTTCAGTTTCCTTTTTAGAAAAGAAGGATATTATTCTATAAAAATATCAACAGATTACACTAACATATTAAATGGATGCGAATATATGCCGAAAAACATATCAATTATGGGATTTATTGCAATAGTATATAAGAAATATTTTTGTGATGTTATTTTAGTGGAAATGAGAGGTAGAAGCTGTATAGATGATATTGAATTAAGTACAATATTTGATATAATTATATTGAACAAAATTAACAAAAATGCGTATAATTACTTGCATAAAAATGTTGGACAAACCCTTATTCTTTCCTCTAGTATTTGCAAAAGCGATAAGCAACAAATTGAGAATGTTTTTGACAAAATGCTTAAGATATTGCTAAAAGGAGTATAAGACTGCATATGAAATTGCGGTATAAAGAAATGATTATAGGTGGAGTTTTTGCATTACCGATTGTTGTGGGGTTTGTGCTGTTTTTTGCGGCTCCTTTTCTTGCAAGTCTTTATTACTGTTTTACAAAGGGTTTAGGAGGAACAGAGTTCGTAGGCCTTGAGAATTTTATCCACCTTATTGAGAGCGATTCTTTCCGTCTTGCTACAGCTAATACAGTTAAATTCATTTTTATCAGTGTTCCCGTAATCATAATGTTGGCACTAATTCTTGCACTGTTACTGAACAGGAAGGGAAAAGACATATCATGTTTTAAGACATTCTTTATACTTCCACTTGTTATACCGGTAGCATCAGTAATTCTTTTTTGGAATATTGTATTTGATGAATACGGTATATTGAACGGCATCTTATCAAGTTTCGTTATGTGGCAGCCAATTGATTGGCTTAATACAGGTTGGTCGTTTTATATTCTCGTTACGCTGTATGTGTGGAAAAACTGCGGATATAATATAATTTTATTCCTTGCAGGTCTCAACAATATTCCTGAGGAGTACTACGAAGCAGCACGGATCGATGGAGGAGGAAGACTTATCTGCTTTTTTAAAATAACAGTTCCTTTTTTGATTCCTACTGGCTTCTTTGTGTTTATCATATCGATTATTAATTCTTTCAAGGTATTCAGAGAAGCATACCTGATAGCAGGAAATTATCCCTATTTCGATATATACATGCTGCAGCATTTTATGAATAACAATTTTCAGAATCTAAATTATCAGCGACTTTCAACCGCCGCATTTTTGATGATGATTGTGGTATTTATACTTGTGTTTATTTTGTTCAGGTTTGAGAATAAGATCAGCAAAAATTTGCAGAATTGAGGTTGGGGGATAGGATGAGTATTGCAAAATTGAAATTGAAAAAATCATTCTGTAATATTCTACTATCATTAATTGTGGTGGTCATCATGTTCCCTATAATATTTGCAACTGTAAATTCTTTGATGGATGTGGAGGAAGTACTTTCCACATATAACAGTTCGAAGGGTATCGGTGATACAGTGGATGAAAAAAGCAAAGCTGAATTCATGAATATTAAGCTTATTCCCGAGCAGGCTACTCTGATGCAGTATTATTATGCATTATTACGAGAACCGACATTCTTGGTAATGTTCTGGAACTCGGTTTTCATTACCGTACCAATACTTGTGGGGCAGATATTTGTTTCGGCTTTTGGAGGGTATGCATTTGCAAAATTTCGATTCCCTCTCAGGGATCAGATATTCTTTGTGTTCATAATTACGATGCTTATGCCGTATCAGGTCACACTTGTCCCCAACTATATCATACTTAACAAAATGAAACTGATAGGCTCATATCACGCTGTCATATTACCGGGAGTATTTTCAACTTTTGGTGTGTTTCTGCTCAGACAATTCATCAGAGGAATACCTGATGAATACAGTGAAGCTGCCAAGGTTGACGGCGCGGGTTATATGAAGATTTTCTTAAAGATAATCCTGCCTCATTGCAAGGGTGGAATTGCCTCATTAGCAATTCTTAGCTTTATCGATAACTGGAATATGGTAGAGCAGCCCTTGATATTTTTAAAGGACAGCTATAAGTATCCAATGTCCATATTCTTATCATATATAAACACATCACAATTAGGAATAGCGTTTGCCTGTGGAATTTTATATATGTTACCTGCAGTGTTTGTCTTCCTTTATGGCGAAAACCATCTGGTAAAAGGCATACAACTGTCGGGAATAAAATAATTGGAGGGAATATGCAGCAATTGGTATTGAATATAAGTGGGAAAAGATGGATTGGAAAGCTGGGAATCGCCCTGATGATATCCATTGTTCTGCTTACGTTTTTATCTAAAACAATCCATAATTCGCTGATGCCTAGGGTTAAGACAGCGCAGTTCGTCAAAGGTTCCCTTGAAGAGAGCTTTGATGAGGATGGTACTATAGAGTATTTAGGAAAGCATAAAGTATTCGCAGCAGGCAGTTGGAGAGTAAAAGAAGTAGCTGTTACGGCAAACCAACAGGTAGAAAAGGGCGATGTTCTGGCAGTGTTTAACGAAGAGGATATCCAAATCACACTTAAAACAATAGAATATGAGCTACTAAAACTTGAAAACGATCTTCAAAGATACAAGGATGGTTTTAAGCCAATTCGTCTACCGGATTATGAAAGAGAGCTCAAGCTGGCTCAAAGGGAACTGGAGGAGGCTGCAAACAATCTTAAACTGGTGGGAGAGCTATTTGCAGCAGGGCTTGAATCTGGGAAAAATCTTGATGCCGCTAGGGACAATTACGATGATAGGCAATATTTATATCAATTAAAAGAAGAAACACTGCAAAACAAAAAGAAGGAAAGCGTGGCACAACAGGATGAATTCGATAGAACGGTTCGGGAAAAAACGATGGAACTTGAACTGAAGAAGTTGAAATGTAGAAAGCAAAGCTATAGCTTGACTGAAGATTTTAAGATGTTGTGTGATATGGATGGGATAGTGACTGCCGTTCATATTGAGCCAGGAATAGATACGCAGCTAAATCAGGTAATGTTTGAAATTATTGATACATTTTGTCCGGCAAGAGCAATATGGTATCTGAGTGAGGAAAAAGCACCAAGCTTTGCGGTGGGCAATGCAGTAAGCATTTCAATTACAGGCGAGATTATAGGAGAAAATGCCGATGGTATTGCTCATATGGATAATAAGTCTATAAATACCGAAGTAATAAAAACCAAAATAACAGGAAAAGAATATATCACCACACTAGGCATGTGGAAATACTGGGCGGATATCGACAGAGATGAAAATGGAACGAAGCTTTCAATAAAAGAGGGACAAAAGACAAGAGTAAGGGCGGTATATAATGGACAAGCGTATGATTACCTGCTTCCCAAGAGCAGTATCGCACAAGTTTGTGGTAAGTACTGCATATACGAGGTTAAGCAGCGACCGGGGGCTTTGGGAACAGAGAATTACGTTAAAGAAACTGAAGTGGAGATTCTCAGCGAAAATGATTTTTATGTTGCACTAAGCGGTTTCTTTAACAATGTTGATAAGGTTGTCGTGAACACAACAAAGCCGTTAAGTGAAGGAAAACAGGTACGTGTGAGGTAATTTATGAATGTCGGAAAAATAAAGAGGCGTATTATCAAAAAATGTATGCTGTGCTGTTCACTTACCTTTTTAATGATTATAATCGTTGCGAACATGAATCATTCGTTCAACCAAAGATTTATGTATGATATAAACGGCACTCTTGAAATGGTTAGAACAGGCGACGTCAATACGGTTTCTTTTAAGGAATTGTCAAGGTTAAAAAAAAGTGAGGATTTTTATAAGATAACAGGCTACAGCGAAATAATATCAATGGTATCCAACAGGTTTGTTAATAGTGCAGACAACATCAAAGTGGTATTAACCAATAAAGATTACATAGAAATTTATAAAAGAAAACTACTTGCAGGAAGATTTTTGGATGAGGAGGCTGCTAAAAGGAATGAAGCATACGCTGTAATCAGTGACAAATTAGCTGTCGAACTATTTAAGACGATAGATGTGATTGGCAATGAAATTCAAACACTAGGGAAAGAATATACAGTTTCGGGCGTATATAAAAGCGATGGATCCATATTATGGGACATGTGTTCTGATGGATTCGACAGGATATTTATATCTTACGGGAGCGACGGTGATTATTTAGAAAAGCCGGTTGACGTTTTGGCAGTGTGTGTAAAGCCTGTACAAAATAGTGTGGAAATCAGTTTTAAACTCGAGAAAGCGCTTGGAAGCAAAATATACTCGTACAGAATGATTGAACACTCTATAACCGCCACTGTTTATCAGCAGTATTTTGATTTGATGCTCTTTGTTATTGGATCAACCGCTATCGTACTTACGTTGATATTTTTGTTCAGGTGTTTCACAAATGCAATAAGACTTCTCAGAAAAAAAGCTGATTCTTACTATTTCTCTGCGTTACTAAAGGCTGAACCAAGGAGCTTTTTGCTTTTGCTTTCTGTTATTTTCATCTGCAGTTTTTGCATTATCTTATTAATAAAATGTATGCAATTTGAATTTGTAATAGCGGACAAATTTATTCCGGAGGATAATATTTTTGACATACAGTTTTACATGAGGGCTATTCAATACAGCAAGATGACTTCAGAGCTATATACGAGTAATGTATATAGCGTATTCGAATACATCTATAAAAACGCTTTACAACTAGAGCTTATATGTATTTTACTTGCAATGTCCTTTTTCATTGGAGCAATTATGTTTTTCAATCTATTGACCGAGCTGGATATGAACTTTGCAAGCATTCTGAGGCTGATTCTTGTAACTACATTGGTCGGATGCATTGCCGGGATTTGTATTTCTATGCTTTTGGGCCTTGAAAACATTCTGCATCTTAATTCATGGTTTGTTATTGCATATTTTTTAATGATTTTGTTTTGCAGATATACAATAATCGATCATGACTCATTGTTGTTCTTTTCTAAAACAACAGAATCCCAAACTGAAAAATGATAAATGCAACTACCTACATAATTAGAAAGTTTGAATAATGACTCTCTTGTTTTTGTATAGAAAATGCTTATATCGCAAAAAACATAGGTTAATTGAAAAAGTAACTACAAAAGCCAAAACCATCATAGGACTAGTCATTACATTGCGCCTCAAAGGCATCTGCCATTGCAGAAAGCTAGTGTAAACATTTTTTATCAACCAGCAAAGGTGGACCAGCCTTTTTAAACCTTACGGCCTATTGCCCGTGCGAGGTCAAATTTGTCTGCGCTCAGAATGTTTCGATGAAGGTAATTGTAGATGGTTTTTTCGGAGAGCACTATTGTATCAATTTTGTTTGCACAAATGCGACGCAAAAAATATATCGAAATAGCTTGATTAGTTGAACTGCGTGTAATATAATGTAAATAATACCCGGCCGTAGGTATGTTCATTTACTGCCGGGTAAATTTAAAGTAATTGCTGCGTAAGGCAGAATCTACTAATCTTTCTAAAGCGAGGGGACTGTAAATGTTCGAAGACAAGACGTTAGTATGTAAGGATTGCGGACAGGAATTTATTTTTACCGCAGGTGAGCAGGAGTTCTATGCAACAAGAGGTTTTCAGAATGAACCCGGAAGATGCAAGGATTGCAGGTCGGCAAGAAAGTCCCAGTATGGCAGGGATGGTGCCAGAAGAGAAAGAGAGATGTATGATGCCGTTTGCGCAGAGTGCGGCAAGGAGACTCAGGTTCCTTTTAAGCCACGTTTGGATAAACCAGTTTATTGCAGTGAGTGTTTTTCAAACCGCTGATTGATTTTTAGATAGACCAAAGGTGAACCAGTTTAATTATATTTACTAACACAAAGCCCTGTGTAATTCATGCAGGGCTATATTTATGTGAAACGATTTTCCATTATGAAGACCATAGCGGGAAATATGTTTTCCACAGGCGAGAAAGTGTAGTCTATTGTTATTAACATGTTTATCCACATAATTCACAGGGTAATATACACAAAACAGATGTTTTGTGAGTATTTACAGGTATATTTTTTGAGAAATATAGCGATAATTTTGGAAGGATTTATTAGGTTTCTTGTTGAATACAAATATATGTCCTTTGAATAAGTATTAAACATCATGTGAGTTCAGCATGACTGACCATGCAGGCAAAATAAGGGTTTGGGGCAGGGCATGTCATTACAAAACAGAAAGGGGCAATGGATATGAAGTATATTATTAACGGAAAGAATTTTGATGTAACAGATGCACTGAAGGAGAGAGTTACCAAAAAGCTGGGAAAGCTCGAGAAGTTTTTTACTCCGCAAACTGAAGCACACGTAATGATGAGCACTCAGAAGAACAGGCATATACTTGAGGTAACGATTAAAGCAAATGGTATTACCCTTAGAGCTGAAGTGACCGGGGATGATATGTACTCATGTATCGACAAAGCTGAGGATATACTGGAAAGACAAATCAGAAAGAATAAGACCCGACTGGAAAAGAGACTTCATACAGGGACTTTCAAACCCGAGTATTTCAATGCTGATGTTCATGTAGATGAAGAAACCGAGTTCCAGTTAGTTAGAACAAAGAGGTTTACTGTCAAGCCCATGCCTGTAGAGGAAGCAATACTTCAGATGAATTTGCTGGGGCATGAGTTTTTCATGTTCGCCAACTCAGACACCAACCAGATGAATGTGGTTTACAAGCGCAAGGATGGTGGATATGGATTGATCGAACCTGATGAATATTAAGAGATATAAAAGGCTCGGTTGTATCAGTGGGGGAGTTAAGAAATGAATAAGATTTTAAAGATAATTGCAGTGACGCTTTCGGCGTCACTGCTACTTTTAGGATGTAGTGTGGATGAACCCGAAAGGCCGGAGGCTGATAAAGTGCTGGAAGAGACGAGTAGTACGGCTTCTTCGACCGATACTGAGAAAGATGCTACAGAGGATGCTGCAAAAGATACAACAAAAGACACTACAAAAGATACTCCAAAGGAGGGTGTGGTAATAGATTTGAAGATGGTTCAGGTGGATGTCGCTTCCCTGTCTTTAAATGAAAATATACATATCAATCAAATCGGTTATCGGACATCGGCAACTAAGCAAGTCCTTGTTAACGGCCAGGCAGATTATTTTGCTGTAATTGATAAGGATAGCGGTGAACAGATTTTTGCCGCGGCCTTAGAAAAGGGAGCCAGGGACGCCGGCAGTGAGGATAACCTTTATGTTGGTGACTTTACTAAAGTCCGGGACTCAGGCGCCTATTATATAGCCGTACCTGGGATAGGTATGACGGACAGCTTTAGAATCGGAGAGGATGTGTACGAGGATTTGAAGAGGGGTCTTCTGAAGTCCTTTTACTTTCAACGCTGTGGAATGGACCTCGATCGGAAGTTTGCCGGTGATTGGGAGCACAAAGCCTGTCATACTTCTAAGGGCAAGATATATGGAAATGAGGAGGTCGAGATGGACGGGAACGGCGGCTGGCACGATGCCGGAGACTACGGCAAATATGTGGTCCCTGGGGCAGTGGCTGTTGCAGACCTTCTAATGACATGGGAGCTTTTCCCCAATAGCTGCAAGGATGATATCAATATACCTGAGAGTGGAAATGGCCTGCCCGATATTCTTGATGAGGCCAGATACAAGCTGGAATGGCTTCTCAAGATGCAGGATGATGATACAGGCGGAGTCTATCACAAGCTTACATCCAAATCCTTTCCATCCCTAGCATTGATGCCCCAGGACGATACGAGCGAATTGTTTTATTCACCCATATCGGCGGCGGCTACCGCCGACTTTGCAGCCGTGACAGCGATGGCATCGAGGATATTTGAAAACTATGACAGGCAATTTGGACAGCTTTGCCTGAAGGCTTCTGAAAAGGCCTGGATATGGCTGGAGAACAATAAGGCTGCCCATGGCTTCAAAAATCCCGGTGAAATATCTACCGGAGAATACGGGGATTCAAATTATTACGATGAGCGTCTTTGGGCTGCAGCGGAGCTTTATAGGGCAACCGGCGACAGTAAATACGGAGAGTTTTTTAAGTCTGCTTACAGCACTTCCGGGCTCCGCAGCTTTGAGTTTGGCTGGCAAAGCGTTGGTGGATATGCTGGGCTAGCCTATTTGTTCACAGATGAGAGCAAACAGGACAAGGCTGTATATGATTATGTAAAGATGAGTCTTATTAATGCGGCTAAGGATAGGCTGAGGAATAGTCAGATGTCGGGGTACAATATAACTCTCGGCTTTGGCGATTATTATTGGGGAAGCAATATGAAGGTCTTGAATGATGCCAGGCTCCTTATTCTTGCAGACATGCTGGAGCCGTCGAAGGATTACATAGATGCGGCTGCCAGCAATTTCAATTACATTCTCGGCTGTAACACGCTGGATCAGTGCTATGTGACAGGCTTTGGGCATAAACCGGTTCTGGATCCTCACCACAGGCCTTCAAAGGGCGACAGCGTTGAGCTGCCCGTACCGGGACTGGTTGCCGGCGGTCCAAATTCAGGACTGCAGGATGAGTTTGCTCGAATCAATCTAAAGGGTCTGCCTCCTGCCAAATGCTATATTGATTATAGTGGCTCATATTCAACCAATGAGGTGACTATATACTGGAACTCGCCCGCAGTGTTTGTGGCGGCTGCTTTTAGCGAACCCGAAAGGAGCTTCTATGCTTTACCGTGAGATGGGTAAAACCGGTGACAGGTTGTCGATTCTGGGCTACGGATGCATGCGTTTTCCCAAGAAGAAGGGCAAGATTGATGTTGAGCGGACCGAGCGACAGATTATTCAGGCCATAGATCAGGGTGTGAACTATTTTGACACGGCCTGGATTTATCATGGCGGCAGGAGCGAGAGCATTCTGGGTGATGTCCTGGCGAAGGGCTATCGGGACAAGGTCTTTATTGCCACCAAGCTGCCCCTTTATAAGCTCCATTCCATTGATGATATGAACAGCATATTGGACAGCCAGTTAAAAAAGCTGAGGACCGGCTGTATCGACTATTATCTTCTTCATGCCCTCAGTGATATGGGGGGATGGGAAAGACTCAAAGGACTTGGCGTACAGGAGTTTGCAGAAAATGCCAGGAAGGAAGGGAAAATACGTTGGTTTGGCTTCTCCTTCCATGGAGATAAAGAGGATTTTAAGTCAATTTTAGACGATTATCCCTGGGATTTTTGCCAAATACAATATAATTATATTGATGAAAGCTTCCAAGCTGGGAGAGAAGGCTTGGAGTATGCCGCCTCCAAAGGCATTGGGGTAGTTATAATGGAGCCTCTACGTGGAGGCTCGCTGGTAGGCAGGATGCCCAGAGAAATTCAAA
>Ga0209510_1002250_pt1 | contig 20106 bp, 18 predicted proteins | sample BiotimSIPDNA_FD_185749 | JGI IMG/M metagenome (GOLD analysis project Ga0209510, IMG submission 185749) | Anaerobic biogas reactor microbial communites from Washington, USA - Biogas_R1 time_0 SIP DNA (SPAdes) (version 2) | ecosystem: Engineered > Bioreactor > Anaerobic > Unclassified | place... | reverse complement strand
TGAAAACCTCGAGCATTTTACGGTCATGAACCGCATCCAGGAAGAAGCCTGGTTTGAACGTGCCTCTTCAGGTCCCCGGGCTGAACTACCTCTTGTGATCGAGGTGCAAAATCCTGAAGGCGACGAATGGATACCGATTGGCAACATTTCTTTTATGGACATACATCAATTCAACCGATCGGCTGAGATTGGGATCATGATCGGCGAAAAACAGTTTTGGGATAAGGGTTTTGGAACTGAGGCAATGCACCGAATGTGCCAATATGGTTTTGAAGAGTTAAACCTGCATCGCATCTTTTTACGCGTGTTTGAAGGGAATGACAGGGGTAAAAGAGCCTACCAAAAGGTGGGGTTTGTTTACGAAGGCACCATGCGCGAGGCACGTTATCACCGCAGTCGCTATTGGGATGTTGATTTCATGAGCATTATCAATTCAGATTGGGTGCAAAATACTTAGGAGGATGGAATATTCATGACCAAAATTAAAAGAGAAGGCAGTTCGCTTTATGGTGATATTCGTTTGTTTGCTGGTACAGCGTCACCTGAACTGGCAAAGGAAATCGCCGATTATTTGGGATTGGAACTTTGTGGTGTTGACATCCACGAATTCACAAATGAAAACCTGTTTGTAAAACTGCATTCGTCAGTGCGCGGACAGGATTGCTATTTCATTCAAACCACCTCCACCCCAGTCCACCGTAATTTGATGGAACTGCTCATCATGGCTCAAACGCTGATGCTCGATTCTGCGGGGCGGATCACCCTCGTATTTCCATACATGTGTTATGGACGCTCCGATCGCAAAGACCAACCCCGGGTTCCCATCACAGCAAAACTCGTGGCAGACATGATGGTGGTAGCTGGAGCGGATCGGTATATGACAATGGATTTACACGCCGGTCAAATTCAAGGTTTTTTCTCGATCCCAGGCGATGTCCTCTCTGCTTATCACATCCTGAGACCCTACCTAAAAGAGTATATCAAGCCGATGACCAGACCGGTCCTGCTTACTGCCGATCTTGGCTACGCCAAACCGGGTCGAAGATATGCCCAGGCACTGGATATTCCCCTCTCTTTCATTGAAAAGAGAAGATTAGACAATGAAGATCACACCGAGGCGTTGAACCTGATCGGTGATGTTAAAAACCGGGATGTTTTGATTATCGATGACGAAATCGACACCGGTGGTTCTATCTGTGAAGCCGTTGAAGTGGCAAAGGCAAACGGAGCCAGGGATATTCACGTGGTCTTTATTCATCCGGTCCTTTCATCAAATGCGGCTGAAAGATTGTCTGCTCTACCGGTAAAACACTTCACCACTACCAACACGATTCCAATACCTGATGAGAAAAAGAAACTCTTTGGTAGGAGACTGACAATCCTGAGCATCGGACCGCTCCTGGGTGAGGTGATCAAACGGGCGAATGAGGGCTCCAGCGTTGGCGCGATGTTCAACGAATAAAAAGTTGATTCTGAGGAAAATTTGCCTGAATTACCAGAAGTCGAGACAATTCGTCAACGACTGATCAAAGGTTTCAACCAAAGCCCTTCTGTTTTGAACCAGACGGTTAAAAAAGCCAACCTGTTTTGGTCTGGTTCGCTTGCAACTCCAGATCCGCTTACTTTTGTGAACTTTCTGCCTGGGCAGCAAGTCTTAGCGGTTGATCGCAGGGCTAAATATCTATACTTTACACTCAGCGATACATACCTTGTCGTCCATCTCAGAATGAGCGGTGATCTTTATCTTGAACCTGATGGGAATACAGAACCCAGTGAAGGTCGCTCGCGAAACCATGACCGGTTTTGGTTGGTATTTGATTCTGGCTATCGGCTTGTCTTCAATGATCTGCGCAAGTTTGGTCGCATATGGCTGCTAAACTCAATAGATCAACTTTTTGCCAAGCTGGGACCTGAACCGTTCTCTGAAAATCTCACTCCATCAATCTTTTACCAACAGCTCACGAAAAAATCCCGCCAGCTGAAACCGCTGCTGCTGGACCAATCATTTATGGCAGGGATTGGCAATATCTACGCGGATGAAGCGTTGTTTCTTGCTAAGCTGCATCCTTTGCGAAAAAGTGACACGCTCAATAGTGATGAAGCTGAAAAATTGTTAACTGCAATTCGGGTTGTATTGACAAAAGGAATCGACCAGAAAGGTGCCAGTATCGACTGGGTTTATCGGGGTGGTGATTTTCAAAATTATTTCCAGGTATACCAACAGAATGGTAACCCCTGCCCCAGGTGTGGGCACCCTGTTGAAAAAATCAAAGTCGCCCAGCGTGGCACTCACTTCTGCCCTGTTTGTCAGCCAATGGAACCATTCTGAGGTTCAGGCATATTGGCTTTTCGCAAAGGGAGCATATAACCCTCTCAACAAGGCAGGCTATTCATTAGAGTGACCATCCATGTACGATTGAGCGCTTTTGTCTTCGTAATAGCATATTCACTCAACCAACGCATTAATTTGAATTGAGAGCGCCACGATCCTTACCGTAAGTTTATACTTATTGCCTTCAATTTGCTAATTCTTTTGAAAATACTTGGACCACAGGAAAAGTTTGATTTTTATAAGACAAAATTGATGTTAAAGAGTATTCATTGAAATTATCAGTTGGACTAATGGAGTCCGTTCGGTAACATTCTCATTTGATTCGCCACAAAACCATGCATTTTCTAAAAATTGAGGGTGCAATGTGAAATATACCTCAACTTTTTTCAGGGTAAGCAATTAATAGATTCTCACAAAGTCATTATAGTTTATCTCGATTTCTTTTTCAATAATCGTTTTAATGGATACTGAGATAAATGAATAGAGACCGTAACCTAACAGGATAGAAAAAAAACCCCCGAGGATGTGACCGAGGATACTATCGGCTGCGATTGCAAAAACCACTGCGAGCAGAAAATAGAATACAAGATACACGAACCCTATTAAATTATGCAACCACTCTGGGACTGGTACTCTAACTATTTCCTCCAAGAAACATTTTCCAAAGAATTCTAGTTAATTAATGGTCTTTACGTGTTTTACATGAAAGGACCAAAAAAACTAATCACTTCTTGACTTTCTCCATCCGTTAGCAACCGCCTCAGCTTCTGTGCAAAACCATCTTTCACCTAAAAATGGGTCAATTACGGTTTGGTCATAAAATTCCATGCCCGGTAAATGATAAATTTTTTCTTTTGAAACAAATCCAATATTTCCTTTTATGTCACAGCTGGCTTTGTGATAGTCACAACCGCTAGGGCAACCACCGAGGTTCTGATTGCTCAAAACTGAGTTGTCAATAGAACTTGCTGTCTGTGTTAATTTTCGAATACAACCCTTATAAGCATCTACAGTTCCATGTCCGTCTGAAAACACATGTGAACATGGAATATTGTCTACTTCAGCATAATATGCCTTGTCCGCATAATATTCTGCGGCACCCCCATCACCTGAACCAAAGGAGCCGATTGCCATTAGTGGATTGCAACCTGTTGCTTGTGTTATCAAATAATTTACCAAAATTATTGCTGGTATCCACAGCCAACTTAAATCTTTTTTATCTTTCGGATTCTTTTGAGCCATAATTATCCCTTTCTATTCTGCACAAATGCAAAAAGATTAAAATTTCTATTCACCAATTTGCCAAGACATTTTATATATCTAAACTCGTGAAACATAGAATGGAATTTTCTACCTGTTCCCCTTTGCCTGGTTGTGGGTTTTACAGAGCATCTGGCAATTCTTGATGGCACTTTAGACACCTTTGAAAACATCCGGATCATATTCCAGGTAGGCAGAAATATTTTTTTTAAATCACTGGAATGGATATAAAACTCATCATATTTAGCTTTTTTTAGCATCAGATGGTTTCTCATTTGCCATGAACCACCCTCCCAACCTGGTTCTGCGTATTTCAAGGTTTGAATAATTGTAACCTATAGATTGCTATAGGAATGCCCCATTTTCCACAATCACACACATTAATAAATGCAATTGTGAATAGTAATTAAAAACAGAATCCCGGATTGACGTGATAGTCTACTCATAACTCTCATTCTTAATTAATCGTTTCATACAGCCCCCTCAAACTACTAATCCAAAACGATCACGCCGGTGAGGCGTTGCGGACGCTGGGCTTTAGCATTCTTCCGTTTTCTTTCCACCACCATACCGTATCTTTCACTGTCTCAGTCATTGGTCTGACACGATAGCCGAGGGCTTCTGTTGCTTTGTTTGTACTGATCACCGAGTTGCTCATCAGCGTATCAAGAGAATAGCTTGTTAAGCGAGGACGGGTTTTTGTCTGACGGTAGAACCATTCTGCTATCGGAACAAAAAGGCGGGCAATCTTCGTTGGTATATACAACTCACTGCCACTTTCGCCACAGGCTTCCTGGATCAGATGTCGGTATTCCCTGACCGTTACACGATGCCCAGACAAGATATACGCTTCGCCAGCAGCACCTTTCTCAATTGCGTTAATGTGGGCTTCAACAACGTCGCGCACATCTACAAAGTCATATGCTCCATCAATAGTGAAGGTAGGTAGAGCATTCATCCAATAATGAGCCATCTCGCCCATCTCAGAACGTTTGTAATCGTAAGGTCCGATTACCCCGGTAGGAGCAAGCAAAACTGCGTTCAATCCATCACGAGCAGCCTGAGAGACCAATTCTGAAGCTTTCGCCTTGGTTTGATCGTAACTTCCATTCCTGTTTACAGTGTCAAAAGGCAGGGTCTCATCGATTACCAGACTTAAATCGGGATGACCATAAGCATGGATCGAACTGGTGTAAATTAAGCGCTTGATGCCGGTTTCCTGGCAAGCTCTGATAACATTTGCAGTCCCTTCAATGTTGACCTTGCGCATCAATTCGAATTGTGCGGGAAGCAGCGCAACAAGCGAAGCTAAGTGGAAGACCACGTCAACGCCGTTCATGGCTTTCGTTAAGGACGGATAATCAAGTATGTTCGCTTCAACTATTTCCGTCCTCGAATCGGATAACGGACTACAATCCTCACCGGGCAACACCAAAGCCCTGACTTCCTGACCTCTCCTGGTTAGCTCTCTAACCAATACATTGCCGATATGTCCTGCAGCACCAATTACTAATATCATTCTTCACAACCTTTCAGATCTCTCTTTCAGTGCCCCGCTCATTGCCAGGTCATTTAAAACAGACCAAATCCTAACCATAGGATTGAAAGAGTTATCTAATAATAAACAAGGTTATAACCAACTCATAGTGATAAATGTCATTACTTGGTCTTACATAAATAATTCGTCAGGCTGTATGAAGGTTTGTCTTTTTGGCATTTATAGCTATAATTCCACAATAAAAAGTGAGGTTGATAATGAAGATAGCAATCGGCTGTGATCACAGCGCGTTGGCGCTTAAAGAAACGATCAAGAATTACCTTGAAAGCCGCATAATTCCTTTTGAGGATTTTGGTGTTTTCACATCAGAAAGCTCTAACTACCCCCGCATCGCTGAACTGGTTTCAAAGGCGATACTTTCCGGTCAGTTTGACCGCGGGATTCTCATTTGCGGTACCGGTATCGGAATGTCTATTGCAGCCAATAAATTCCCTGGAATTCGTGCTGCTGCTGTGAGCGAACCTTACTCCGCCATCCTCGCCCGACGACATAATAACGCAAACGTTCTTTGCTTTGGTTCCCGTGTAGTGGCTGGTGGACTGGCAACGCTGATCACCGAAGGTTGGTTGAACGCATCTTTTGAAGGCGGACGCCATGAACATCGTGTTGATATGATTTCTCGTATCGAACAGCGTAACATGCTCCACCCAATTGAAGTTCAGGATGACACACCTGCAGAACCGGCGGAACCAACCGAACCAGAGACGGAACCTCTGAATTAGCCTTAGGGCTCAACTTTTGGAAGTGACAGGAGGGATTGCCTTCTGGAAGAATCAATAGAATACTTAAGGAGGAACTATGAGATACAAAGTTTTTGGTGATAAATTACCAGGTCTGTCCCTGCAACTTGATGCAGGAGAGAGCATCTACACTCAGTCAGGCGGTATGAGCTGGATGACTGACAACTTCAAAATGGAGACCAATGTTCGTGGTGGAATGATGAAAGGGCTTGGTCGTATGTTGACCGGCGAATCCCTTTTTATGGCTACCTACACTTCGCAGGCAAACGGTGCAGAGATCACGCTCACATCAGCGATGCCCGGCGAAATTCGTGCATTACAACTGGACGGGCAAAAGCAATATATCGCCCAAAAATCAGCATTTCTGTGTGCTCAACCTGGCGTTGAATTGTCGACCTACGTTACCAAACTGAAAACTGGCTTGTTTGGAGGTGAGGGTTTCTTAATGCAGCGTCTGAGCGGCGAAGGAATGGTTTTCCTCGAGCTGGACGGCTCCATCGTAGAGATCGATTTACAGCCGGGTCAACGTATCAAAATTGACACCGGTAATATTGCCTTTTTTGAAGCCCATGTGAAATATGATGTTGAGACTGTTAAAGGTTTCACCAATATCCTCTTCGGTGGAGAAGGGCTATTCCTGAGTGTTTTGGAAGGTCCGGGTAAAATATGGCTGCAATCACTAAACGCAGCTTCATTTGCTGGTCGATTGATGGGTTTTACCCAAAAAGAGTGGATAAGCTTTTTTGAATCCTTGATGTTCGATACTCTAAAGCCGGAGTGAAAAAATTACTCCGGCTTTTTTTATTCAACCCTGGCTTGCTTGGTCAGATCTCTTACCATATAAAGTTCCGTCAACTCAAACCCCCTTGCTGCGTAATATTCCCGGGTACCAACAGCTGAAATCACTGCAAGGTTCTTATAACCCTTCGACCAGGCAATCTCAGCAGCCTTTTCAACCAAATTGGTGCCCAGTCCGCGGTGCTGTGCTGAACCAGAACCTTCACTGCCCACCTCAATTGATTGCCCATAAACATGCACTTCACGAATGATTGCAGCATCCTGGAGGTCGCCCACAGGGAAGTAATGCCTTTTTTCAGGCAGCGACAGCCTCAAAAATCCGACGATATGATCATCATTGGTGTTGAAAGAAAGGAAATGTTCTTCCGCCCAACCAGCATTGTAGATCTGATCATCCAACACAAGGTCGCTGCTATCTATTTTACCTTTACGGATTTCGCGACAACGGATACATTGGCAGGCTGTTCCACGTTTTTCCATTTCAAGTGAGACATCCTGTCGCAGACTGGTGTTGCGATTGCCTTCGACAACATGGGTTGAAGGGATGTCACGAATAACACGGTTAATCCGGCAAAAACGAGGAACCGTTGGCTTGATATCTGCCAAAAGATCGATCAGTTCGTTTTCTGTGTAGGGTTTATATTCGCCACGCTGCCAATATTTATAAAGCTCAGAGTTGCGCAGCAGTTGGCAAGGGTAAATCTTCAGTTCATCAGGGTTGATCCCAGCTTCGCGCCAGAGCCGGGCGAAATCCTGCCTGTCAGAATCGGGAGTTGCACCCAAAAGATTCGGCATCCAATGCACCACGACCTTGTAACCAGCCGCTCTCACCAGGCGGATCGCCTCTTCAGCTTCTTGAGCGCTGTGCCCTCTGCGGTTGAGCTCCAAAACCTTGTCGTTCATACTTTGGACGCCTATTTGTAGTTTGGTAACCCCCTGCCTGCGCATTTCAATCAAATTTTCAACAGTGATCAGGTCCGGTCGGGTTTCGATCACCAGCCCCACACTGCGGTGGCGCGCCTGGCTGTTGGTTATTTGCACTTCAGCAAGGCTCACCTCGGCCTGATCATCATTGGAGTTCTCCTGGTTAAGTGCTTCGAAACAGCGGCGGATAAACCATTCACGATAATGTTTGGGGTATGAAGTCCAGCTGCCTCCCAGAATGAGAAGTTCGATCTTATCGGTCGGATGACCAACTTCGTGGAGCGCTTTCAGGCGGGATGAAACCTGGGTATAGGGGTCGAAAGCGTGTTCAACTCCGCGTCTGGCACCGGGCTCGTCAGAGAGATAGCTTTGTGGCAGCCCTTCTTCAGTAGGGCAAAATATACATTCGCCCGGGCAAGGGTGTGGTTTGGTCAAAACCGTTATCGTGGTTACACCCGAAAGCGTGCGGATGGGTTTCATGCGGATTTTTGCAAGCAGGCTGGGGTCATCCTCCCATTCTCCCGAGCGCACCTTTTCACGATAAGCAGAAACCAGAGCATGCTTTGCCAAAAATCCCCTGCCTCCGGGTAGGGGATTTGAACGCAGGGCTTTGCGTGAGTCCGTTCCCTGCTTGATTTCTTCGAGTATCTTATTCGCCAGCGCCATATCTTCGTCAGAATATTGCCTTTTCTTGCGCCAACGTTTTCGTTCTTCATCTGTCATAGTGGTTATTCTACATCAAGGAGCATTGGAATCCAAATATGGATTTTTAAACATTCTGATTCAGGATAGTGTGAAAGAACAAGTTACAATATCTCTTAAACGGGATTGATCCAAACAGATGAACGCTAGCCTGGATGACACACTACTCAAGCATTTCATGTCTACCTTTTATGGTTCAGGGAACTATAAGGGGGATTACTGGTTCATTGGCATGGAAGAAGGAGGTGGGTTTAACTTCAACCAGGTGACCAAGAGGATTAATGCCTGGTGTGACCTTGGTCAGACCGAGCTCATAGATATATACAAATTTCATCTCAAAATCGGATATCCCGAGTATTTTACGAATCCTGTCAGATCACAAAAAACATGGATTCAACAAGCCAGAATCCTGCTTTCTTCAAAGGGTCTTCCCTCTTCTAAAGAAGATGTCAAAATCTATCAACGTGATCAAATTGGCCGGATTACCGGAGAAACCTGCCTGTTGGAGCTGCTGCCTCTCCCATCTCCAAGCCTGAATACATGGAATTACAACATCTGGTCAAGTTTGCCATTCTTGAAAGACCGAAATGTCTACCGTGATTTTTGCGTACCTTGGCGAACTGAACATATCCGATTAAGAATCTTGGAACACAAACCCATGGTTGTTGTCTTTATGGGGCAGGTTTATTCGACATACTGGCACACAATAGTAGGCCACAATGCAAACTTTGTTGATCAAGGTGGATTCTGGGCTGATACTACTAACGGCACAATCTATGTCATAACTAAACATCCAGCGGCATACGGGGTCACAAATGCATATTTTGATGCAATCGGTGATTTTTTACGCCAAATCTTTCATTAAGTAATGTGGCAAGTAAATCGTTGATGAGGGTTTTGCTGATGGATCATGACCAAAGTATCCCGTTCTGAACCCGTGTCTTACAAACATTTTCCAATTAGAATAATTTCATTAATATATCAATACCGTACGGGCGGGTCCAAATCACGAGCTCAAATATTCCCTTACCTAGCCAGACCCGCAGGTACAACCGGAATGCTTTGGAAACGGAACGGGGCAAGTACTGCTCGCTGCGCTCCCAGCATCATGACCGCGTTCCCTACGATACAACAAACCACGTTCTCTACGACACGATCACCTTGCCCGATTGGGACGAGGGCTATGGGCGGGTTTAGCTGATTGGTTGAAATTCCTAAGCTCACGTATTGAACCCGCCCGTGCATTTGTTTAGAGCGAAGGCAAAACGCTCACGTCCTGAACGCGGTAAAATTGTTGCAATGAAACCGGAAACCATAGAATTTCTTCTTAACCTGAATCGGGATTTTTACGATACCTATGCGAAATCCTTTTCTTCCACCCGCTTTACCATTCAGCCTGGCATTCGCTGTTTGGTTCCGCAGCTGCTGGAAGTTGACAGCGTCCTCGACCTCGGCTGCGGCAACGGCAACCTTGCCAAAGTTTTAGTGGACCAAGGCTTCAAGGGAGCCTATCTGGGTTTGGATAACAGTTTGTCTCTCTTACAAGAAGCTAAAAAAGCTCTCCCTGAAAATGGTAGTGATCGCTTCGTTTTCAGGCAGGCAGACCTCTCTGCCCTGTTTGAGTCCCTGCCTCAACAAGTTGACATTAATGTGATTACCTGCTTTGCAGTGATCCATCATTTTCCAGCTAAACCTTTTCTCGACCAGTTTTTCCGATTGGCAGCGCAAACCTTAAAAGAAAACGGCAGGCTTTTTCTCTCAACCTGGCAGGTAAAAAACAACCTCCGCCTCAGGGAGCGAATTAAGCCCTGGTCAACATTATTGTTAAATGACACAGACTTCAGCGAAGACGACCTTTTGCTCGACTGGCGCGCAGATCCCAGCCAGCCAACTCGATTTCGTTATGTGCACCATTATGATTCGGTGGTTTTAAGAGAATCCGGCCTTTCAGCCGGACTTATTCTGGAAGATGAATTTTTTGCTGATGGCAAAGAGGGTAATCTGGCTCTTTACCAGGTCTGGCAGAAACCTTCGACTTAGCCCAGCGCCACATCCAGCAACATCATGATCGCAAACCCAAGCATCACACCAATGGTGGGGATATCGGAATGTCCCTGTGCAGCCGATCTTTTTGATTCGGGGATCAACTCTTCAGCTACGACATAAATCATCGCCCCAGCGGCAAATGAGAGCGCATAAGGGAGCAACCCGCGCATCATCGACACCGCCCAAACACCGAAGAGAGCAGAGATTGGTTCTACGATTCCTGAAAGCTGCCCAAGCATAAAAGCCTTTCGTCGGCTGACTTTTTCTTTCCGCAGTGGAAGTGAAACCGCCATCCCTTCGGGGAAGTTTTGAATGCCGATACCCAGAGCAAGGGCGATCGCTGAACCAAAATATCCGTTTTCGAGCCCTGCACCCGCCACACCGAAACCAACCCCAACTGCCAGTCCTTCAGGGATATTGTGGAGCGTGATCGCCAGGACCAGTAAAACGCTGCGCTGCCATGAACTTTTTACTCCTTCAGGGCTTTTTTCACCCCGGTGAAGGTGTGGGAGCACTTTGTCAACTGCATATAAGAAACCGCCGCCAAACAAAAAACCGACAACAGCCGGCACCCAGGCAGGCACTGGTCCGCCTTCAGCCAGCTCCACAGCCGGAGCTAACAACGAGAAGAAACTGGCGGCTATCATCACCCCGGAGGCAAATCCGAGCATGCCGTCCAGCAGTTTTTGATTAACTTGTTTGCCTAAAAAAACTGCTGCGGCACCAAGGGCAGTCATCCCCCAGGTGAATAAAGTTGCAAGCAGGGCTTGTAAATAAGGATTAAGATTTTCAAGAATTTCGACCATTAATGACTCCAGCAAATAGATTGCTACCATTATATCGATTTTTATCTTAAATTTCTCGTTGTAGAAGTCACAAAATCGCAGTTGATAATTTATATTCAGGCGGAAAAAACGGTTTTTCGTACTACAATTGAGACATGAATCAAATTGAACTGACAGCCAGGCTGCGCTATTGTTTTCAGCTGCGCCAGGAAGATAAATCGTTGGCAGATTGTGAAGCTTACCGCCTGGTTAATGGTTTCTATGAAGGGCTGCCAGGTCTGTTGATCGATCGCTATGCGAATTCGATTGTGATAAAAAACCATAATCGCCAACCGGAAACCCAAAAAGATTCCATTGATCTAATTGTCCAAATCTTGACGAATGAAATTCCAGAAATTGATGCGATTTTGCTCAAAACACGCCATTCAGATGACCCTGAAGAAAGAAAAGGGCGTTTTTTACGAGGACAGACCTTACCTGTTGAAATTAGCGAGTTTAACGTCCAGTATGCTCTCGATCTTCGCCTGAACCAGGACGATAGCTTTTACCTTGATACCAGGAATCTGCGCACATGGCTGCGACAGAATTCACAGGGAAAACGGGTGTTGAATTTCTTTGCCTACACCGGTTCACTGGGGATCGCTGCCCTGGCTGGAGAGGCTGCTGAGGTTCTTCAAACTGATTCGAACAGTGATTTTTTAGCCCTGGTTGAACGGTCGCAGAAACTCAACCGATTTCCTGACACAATGCGGTTATGGAAGAACGATTATTTCAAGGCGGTTTCCAGGCTCAAGCATTCCAATGCTCTTTTTGATATCGTGATCGTTGACGCGCCTTTCTTTTCTCAATCCCGTTTTGGCGGTGTAGATTTGCAAAATGCAAACATCTCTCTGATCAACAAGGCTCGTCCGCTGGTGGCACACGAAGGCAGACTGGTGGTGATCAACAATTCTCTTTTTGTTCCAGGCAGCCAGGTAATTGATGAGATCGCTCAGATGAGCCAGTCAGGATATTTGTCTCTTGATCAGATTATCGAAATCCCGCCTGACATAACTGGTTATCCTTCCAGTATCCAAACCGCACCACCAGCCGACCCCACGCCCTTCAACCATCCTACTAAGATAAGCATCCTCCGCATTGCCCGAAAAGACCAGGCAAAGGTTGGGTAGTAAGATGGGAGATGTCTGCGATACGAGCTTATAAGACGCAAGACACCGTAAATCATCGAGTCAGGAGACCTGCTCATGGCTATTAATGATTTACTCACGGTGCTTGAACAATAGTAATAAGACTGGAAAAACGGGCAGTGGTGATAGGACCACTTCTTTTTTGCACTTTTACTTTTATAATCTAATAAAGGACACTTGTTATGAATCTTTTATCCATTCCTTCATTTGACCAGATAGCTGCTCAAAAAGCTTGCAAAAGGCAAGACGTACTGACTAAACCTTTAGGATCATTGGGCTTGCTCGAAAAACTTTCGGTCAGTTTAGCTGGGATGACTGGTAGTGAGCAACCTCAGTTTAAACAAAAGGGAGTGATCGTAATGGCTGCTGATCACGGTGTTGCTCTCTCTGGTGTCAGTGCTTATCCACGGGAAGTAACAGCTCAAATGGTACTAAATTTTGTCAAAGGAGGCGCAGCTATCAATGTGCTATCACGGCAGGCTGGAGCTAAAGTTACCGTGGTAGATATTGGGGTAGCGTACGATTTCAAGGGAATTGAGGGCATTTGCCACAGAAAACTTGCCTGGGGTTCTCAAAATATGCTCGAGCTTCCCGCTATGACACGAGAACAGGCAGAAGAGGGAATTCAGGTGGGCATTGATGTGGTCATTGAAGAGATACACAAAGGTATGGATATTGTTTCAACAGGAGAAATGGGCATCGGAAACACCACTCCTTCTTCCGCCATCACTGCAATTCTCACATCTTCGCCGGTGAAAGATGTGACCTGGAGAGGAACGGGGATTGATGACAAACGTCTTAAGTTCAAGATCGAAGCTATAGAAAGAGCGATCTGTTTGCATGAACCTAACCCGCAAGATCCGATTGACGTGCTGGCAAAAGTCGGTGGTCTGGATATTGCTGGTCTGACCGGGGTGATTCTTGGTGCAGCCTCTCGCAGAGTACCGGTTGTGGTAGATGGTTTCATTTCCGGAGCAGCTGCATTAGTGGCGGCACATTTGGAGCCAGCGATCAAACCTTTCTTAATTGCTTCTCATCAGTCTGCAGAAAGAGGACATAGTGTGATCTGGGATCACCTTGATCTGCGACCGATCCTTAACCTGGATCTACGCTTGGGTGAAGGCAGTGGCGCGGTCTTAGCATTCCACATCATAGAAGCTGCAACCAGGATTTTGAATGAAATGTCTACTTTTGAGCAGGCAGGAGTGAGCAACAAATGATCCGGGAATTGATAAATGCATTTGGTTTCCTCTCTATTCTTCCTGTAAAGAATAACCAGAGTTATGAAAGCGGAGATCTTGGCAGAGCAGCTGGTTGGTTCCCTTTGGTTGGAACGGTCATGGGTTTGATAGCTGCTGGAGCAAATTATCTTCTCGAGTTCGTATTTCCACCAATAGTCAGAGCGGTAATAATTACTGCCTTATGGATTGCCCTCTCTGGGGGTTTGCATCTGGATGGACTAACTGATAGTTTCGATGGCATGATTAACGCCTCTTCCTCCGAGAGAAGACTTGAAATCATGAAAGATCCTCGCATGGGAACCTTTGGTGGAATTGGCCTGGTGGTCACAATTCTGACAAAGTTTTCAATAATCTCAACGGTAGACCCTTTGAAGGGTGTCTTTATCTTCCCATTCGTCATGGGGGTCTCAAGATGGCTTTTGCTTTGGGCTGGTAAACAAGCTTCTGCCCGTCCGGGTGGCATGGGAGCTGAGTTCGCTTCAGGTTTACAACCCAAGAGCTTCATCATTGGTGGCGCTTTTGTCCTTCTACTCACTGCTGCAGCTTTTTTTCAAACCGGTTGGGTTGCTCTAATTGCTTTGTTACTTGCTCATCTTACGGCATTCTTAATTTTTCGGGTCGCTGCAAACCGATTAGGAGGCTTAACAGGAGATAACTTTGGGCTAATCGTTGAGATAAGTGAAATCATCATGTTATTATCATTTTGTGCGAAAGGCTAAGTTTATGAAGCAAAAATATCCCTTCAGGCTCGGCACCACGTCTTATATCATCCCTGATGACATACTTCCCAATGTGCGTTTTTTGGCAAGTAAAGTCGACGATGTTGAATTGGTACTTTTCGAAGTGGACGATGGCTATAACAATCTTCCAGACCAGAAAACAATTAGTGAACTTTATCAAATCGGATCAGCTGAAGATCTCTCTTACACGATCCACTTGCCTACAGACCTGGACTTTACAGGCGATTCTTTCACGCTGGAAAAATCTCTTTCCAAAGCAAAACGGACAATTGAAAAGACCCTGCCCTTAGCGCCCTGGGCTTACGTTTTGCACCTGGATGGAAAGCATCTGATCAACGACAAAAAACCTGAATCGAAACAAATCTGGCAGGATAAGGCGTTGTCATTTGTTGAGCAATTAAAAACGTGGACTGGGCAGGGCGATTTACTGGCAATAGAAAACCTTGAGAAATACCCTCCTGATTTTTGGGATGAGGTTATCGCCTTAACTGATGCCAGTCGTTGCATTGACATTGGCCACCTATGGTTGGACGGTCACGATCCATCGCCTTACTTAGACCAGCGCCTATCCCAAACACGTGTAATCCACATCCATGGCATTGAGGAAAGAGATCATAAATCCTTGCAGTTTGTACCGGATGACTCTATTCTCCAGGTTTTACAACAACTGAAAAATCAATCTTACAAAGGTGTCGTAACCATTGAAGTTTTTGATCTGGAAGACCTCGAAAGCTCCCTTAAAGCCTTTGAGCGACATCACCACATTTTTGAGGTCCCCAATGGCAGCTAAGCTGACATTACTGTTGGGAGGAGCCCGCAGTGGCAAGTCCACCTACGCTCAAAAAATGGTAGAGGGAGGAGGCGGCACCGTGCTTTTTGTCGCTACAGCCACCGCTGGCGATGAGGAAATGAAAGCCCGCATTGCTGCTCATCGAACCAGCCGACCTCGTTCGTGGGTTACGCTGGAAGCGCCAATGAACTTAGGCAAGGAAATCGATGCCTGCGCAGAAACTGAATGGGTTCTCGTTGATTGCATCACCTTGCTCGTCAGTAATATCCTGCTTTCCTGCCCGGAACCGATTGATGAAACGCTGTTCCAACAAAAATTGCGCATGGAAATCGATTCATTGATAGAAACAGTCCATCTTCATCAGGGAAATTGGGTAATGGTAAGTAACGAGGTTGGCATGGGTTTGGTGCCCGCCTATGCGCTTGGCAGATATTACCGTGACGGACTTGGTTGGGCTAACCAACGGCTTGCTGAGGTAGCTGACGATGTAATTTTCATGGTTGCAGGAATTCCCATGACAGTTAAAAGCCAGCAGGATATCGATTGACACCATTCGTTCCTCATGCAAACTATCAGAAGAAGTCTTCTAAGATGCACATAGACGTCGAATCACAAGACGCAGGATTTTGTTTGACATTTGAAAATAGGTATGTTAAAATCTCGGCTACGTCAGCAACAGAACACAATGACGTGGCGCTTGCGGGTGTAGTTCAATTGGTAGAACGTCTCCTTGCCAAGGAGAAGGTCGTGAGTTCGAGCCTCATCGCCCGCTCTTCGAGACTGATAGCTGAAGTTATCAGTCTTCTTTTTAGGCGACGTGGCCAAGTGGTAAGGCAGGAGTCTGCAAAACTCTCATCATGGGTTCAATTCCCATCGTCGCCTCTTTTTATTATCTAAATGTCTTTAGTGTCTGTAATAAAGAAAAGATAATATGCTAATTATTTTTTTCGCTTTCATTTATGTTTTCATTGTCACATATTGCTGGGGCTATCTATTCTTACTAATTCTCCGAAAAACCATAAATCTTGATCAAACAAAAATTCCGATCCCAATAACGTCTGTTCTCGGTATCATTGCGCTTGCTACCGTGGCTTCTATCTTCTCACTTTTCTGGAGGATTAACTGGGAGTTTCAGGTTGTTGTGCTGGTCGTTTCGTTAGTCGCAATCATTTTCATTAAACAATTCAGACAATTCAAAACAAATACATCCGAAAACAGATCTCACACTTTGATCTTATCAGCAGTTTTGCTGATTACTTTTGTTCTCCTTTTGTATACAACCAGCACAACCGCAAAAAATCCCGACACGGGCATCTATCACGCACAAGCGATTCGTTGGATTGAAACCTACCGGGCTATTCCGGGGTTGGCAAATATTCATCAGCGCCTGGGTTACAACTCAAGTTGGATGATGGTGAACGCCATCTTTAGTTTCTCTTTCCTAGGCGGTCAATCATTTCATTTCATGACCGGTTACCTGATGCTTACTGCCACGGTTTATTTTATTGGCGGTCTTCGGAATATACTGAACAAATCCAGCGCTATCAGTGATTATGTAAAAACAATATTCTTGCTTGGTGTGACTTTATTCATGCTTGATCAGGCATCTTCCCCTGGCACTGATGTACCAGCAGCAATTCTGGTTGGGATTACAATGTGTGAAGCGATCAAGTTATTCGAGGAAGGCTTTGGCGACAAGAATCCAGGTGTGGTGATACTATTTGCGCTTGTTGCCTTTTGCTTAACCGTGAAGTTAAGTACGGTACCGATATTTTTATTGGCTTTGCCTTTTATTTTCAATATTTTAAAATTCAAGCAAACCAAAATGTTCTGGACCTCATTATTGACAGCTCTGACAATTATTCTCCCCTTCCTGGCAAGAAATGTTGTTTTGACCGGTTACCTGGTTTATCCGGGGTTAACATTTTCTCCAATCAATTTTGATTGGCGCATACCTCCTGAAATTGTTAAACGAGAGAGCGAAGTTATCCGTTGGTTTGCCACTTTGCCTAATTCAAGTATCGAGCGGTATAAGTCTTTGTCTTTCAAAGCCTGGAGTAGAGAATGGTTCCTTGACTTGAGCCTGAAGCATAAAGCATTAATAGCCGGCAATATTCTGTTACCTTTTATTATGCTCGCTCTGTTTCCAAACAAGACCTGGAGAGACCATCTCAAAAAGAATGTATTTATGCTTTATTCATTTGCTTCAAGCCTGATGGGAATTCTTTTCTGGTTCATTTCAGCACCAGCAGTTCGTTTTGGGTATGGGTTTCTCCTCACGACCATTGCGATTGGCTCCGCATTGTTGATCACATGGCTGGCAGGGCGATATCCCATAAACAAAAAAGTCCTTACCGTTGTTTCTATCCTTGGGTGCCTGGTCATCGTTAGCATTTTCTCTTATCGCTCTGTCAGCCCTGGTGCAATCAGTCAAAGGATCGATTCAATTAAAGCTGTTATCGTTTCCCCGCGTGAATACCCGCAATGGTCAACTCAAACTTGTGAATTCAAAAATTTTACGATGTTATGTGCCCAGGAATACAATTCATGTTGGTATGAGCCATTCCCCTGTGTGGTTGGTGGAGACACTGATGTTGAAATGAGGTCGGACAATATTTTAGATGGCTTTCGAACCAATCCTTGAACGCTAATCAGAAAAGCTATATTTAAAGATATACCAAATTGCCATCACCCCATCTTTGAAACCGATTTTTTTGCCTTCACTATAACTGCGTCCCTTATATGAGATCGGTATCTCGCGCAAAGTAGCATGCTTTTTTGCCAGGTAACTGGTGACTTCAACTTCGAATCCAAAACGCTCGGAATGTATATCCATTTCCCGCAACAAATCACCACGGACTGCTTTATAACATGTCTCCATGTCGGTCAATTTGTACCCGGTAAACAGGTTTGACAAGCTTGTGAGAAAACGATTTGCCAGGTAATGTTGAGTATAGCGAACCCCTTCTTTTTTCAAATTTGCAAAACGTGACCCATAGACAACATCAACATTTGGATCTGAAAATTGCGAAATCAATATCGGGATATCCGCAGGGTCATATTCAAGATCGGCATCCTGAACGATAACAATATCACCCGAACTGGCAGAAATTCCCGTACGCAGGGCAGCAGTTTTACCGCCATTTCTGGTGTGAAAAAGCGGCTTCAATGCTGAATTTTTTGAAGATAGTTCACGTAAGATTTTACTGCTGTTATCAGAAGAGGCATCATCAACAGCAATTATTTCATAGACATCAGGCAAGGCAGACAACACTTTATCCAGAATAATTGGAAGCGTATTCTCTTCGTTATAAACCGGAATGATTATTGATAATTTAAGATCGTTATTAATGCCGTCTGATTGTCTGTTTTCACTCACTAATCACCTCTAAAAAAACCACATTCTTTCCCGTTGCTTATCTGTCATTTCTCTAAAAATGCAGCACGAAGATTGCGACGTTGAATTTTTTATTAAATGATGCTTAAATTTAAGCATATCAAGTTTACTCTTAAACCAGGATATTTGGCAGCGTTTTTGTAAATTCGTTACGGTCACTTTCAGTCAACAGTAGTTTAAATATTCTCCATATTCATACAGTACTCCCGCTTGATGGGCATGGTTTTGGTCACCACTAATCTGATCAACTCAGGTATTCCCTGGACTGAGATTCGACATATTATCTGACATTCGTCATTCATTCCTCACTCATTTGTCACTATTCAAGAAATAATCTCCTTTGTTAATATAAAATTGGTTTGTTAAAGTAAATCCGGCTCAGAAACAGGAGTTCAATGAACATCTATACACAAATTAATAATGCAAACGAGCACAACCTGGATAAAAATGCTTTATCTATGACAATGGACAATGGCGATATCAGATTGCTTTCATACTCCACTTTGTTTCACAAAGCGGAAAAAACAGCTTTTGAATTATTGTAGCTTGGTCTTACTCCAGGTGACAGAGTGGCAATAATTGCTGAAAATAGTCCCGAGTGGGTTATTACCTATCTCGCATTGGCAAAAATAAACTACACTGCTGTATTGATTGACGCATCGCTTTCACGAGACGAAATCAATCAGCTTTTAATCCCGTCTGACGTTGCTCTTGCTATCACTTCGCCCAAAATCCTGGAAAAGATGGATTTCCATGCACTCGATTTACCACTTGCAAATATTTATGACATCAATACCCCATTTGAAGGCTATAGCAATATCGTCAAGACGGTCGGACCCACCCTTGTTGACAGATATGAAACTATTGCAAATATCATTTTTTCATCGGGAACCACTCGCAAAGCAGCAGGTATTATGCACACGCATGAGTCGATGATTCGTTCGACTGAAATGTGCCTTAACGAAATAAATATGCGTAAGGATGAAGAGCGGTTCCTTGGTCTTTTACCGTGCAGTCATATCTACGGGATTGTCTGTACCCTTCTTGGGCCATTGCTTATGGGAGCGGAGATCCGTTTTGTCGAATCTATTTCAAGGGATGTGATTTTCGGTGTTTTTGCTGAATATAAGCCAACGATATTTCCAGCCGTTCCAAAAATGCTTGAACTTTTTAGCTCACAGATTAAGCGGAAAATATCCAGCGATAAAAAAACGAAAACGTTGTTTGATATATTTTTCCCGGTATGTTACTTTTTACGTAAACACTTTAATATCAATCTCGGTAAAAAGCTGTTTAAAAGCGTTCATGACGGCTTTGGTAGAGCTCTTGATATCATTTGTTCCGCCGGCGCACCGCTTGATAAAGAATCTGCAGATTTTTATTATGGCTGTGGTTTGAATGTTTTGATAACCTATGGCGCAACTGAAACCAATATCCCGACACTTGGAAATCTGCGTCATAATATAACTACTGATTCATGTGGGCAACCATATCCCGATGTTACGGTAAAGCTCAGTGAATCGGGTGAGATATTGATAAAATCGCCGTATATGATGAAGGGCTATTTCAATGATGAAGAATTGACTTCCGCTGCTTTTGACGATGG
>Ga0209510_1002246_pt1 | contig 20131 bp, 23 predicted proteins | sample BiotimSIPDNA_FD_185749 | JGI IMG/M metagenome (GOLD analysis project Ga0209510, IMG submission 185749) | Anaerobic biogas reactor microbial communites from Washington, USA - Biogas_R1 time_0 SIP DNA (SPAdes) (version 2) | ecosystem: Engineered > Bioreactor > Anaerobic > Unclassified | place... | reverse complement strand
GGCTGCACGGGGTGAGCGTCATGTCGTGCACGCCGACGGTGTCCTCCACGATGCTCGCCATCACCGCGCTCCGGTTGCTCCACAGCTTCGAGCCGACCGACACATACAGGGTGTTGTTGTAGTCGACGGTCCGACCGGCCGAGAAGCACTCCTCGACGTCGTTGCGCGAGACGAGGTAGAGGTCGCTCACCTGCTCGCCGCACGGGCCGAGCTCGTCCCGTAGTCGTCCATCATCGGGTTGATGTCGCCCTGGAGCCGCTCATCACGTCGCCGGATAGCGTCACGCATCCGTTCGAAGGTGCCCTCGGTGCGCAGCCGCTCGAACTGTCTGTGCAGGTTGAAGACAATGGTCGTCACGGGCGCCTGACGCGCGATCCGCGATGCGGCGGGGTGCAGGCCGACGATGAAGTACGGCGTCCCGGCGAAGCTGAAGGCGAACTCCGGGTCGTCCGGGTCCTGCGAGACATCCTCCGCCCAGGGCTGGTCGTCGTGGTCGTGGAGCTGCCGCAGCACGCCCCACAGATTCCGCTCGAAGTCCTCCTCCGTGGTCGCCACCGGCTCGCGGAACACCGCGACGAACGACGCGAGCTCTTCACCGCCGTCGTGGGCCGCGGCGAACTGCCGCAGCTTCTGGCCGAGGACGTCTATCGAGATGCCCTTCATGGACGGGAAGACGTGGATCTGGGCGGCGTTGCGCCGGAAGACGGACCGGGCTCCGAGGCACGGGAAGTCAGGGTGTGCCACCAGGGAGCCGAGCAGCTCGGCGATCTCCGGAGCAGCGGCCGTGGCATGCGGGCAGCCGGCGCGGAGACGCTCGGCATGCTCGGCCAGGCCGGGGGTGAGGACAGCGGTCATCTCTCGACAGTCGCACGTGTCCAGCCCTTGTAGCACCCCCACCAGAGGCTGCCCGGGAACAGGGGGTGCGCGACCCCAGGTGAGCGCTTCGGCCGCTCCCGGGCCGGGTTCCAGTCGTTGTACTGTCGAAGGACCAACCCCTCAGGAAGGCCCATCATGAAGAAGCTCCTCCTCCTCGCCGCGAGCGCCGCTGGCGCGATCATCCTCAAGAAGAAGCTCGACGAGCAGCAGGCCGAGCGTGACCTGTGGGCCGAGGCGACCAAGGGCTCCAGCAACCGGTCCGGCTCGGGTTTCAGCGGGTCGGCGACGTCGACGACGCCCAGTCCGACCCAGGGCGCCTGACCGTCACGAATGGCCCCAAGTACCAAGCGGACCGGCGACCAGCCGGCCCCCTCCGGCGAGCCTGAGCAGGGATCGCTCTGGCAGGAGATCAAGTGGGACGTCGTCGTCCTGGCCTTCGGAGTCGCCGCGCTGCTCGCCAACCTGCTCATCCCTGACGCACTCAGCCCGGGACTCGCGCCGCTGTTGTTCCTCGCAGTGGCGTGGGTCGCCTACCGGATCTCCCAGAAGGTGCGGGCCAGGCGCGAGGGCACCTGACAGCCCACCCGGTCACCCCAGGCAAGCGCGCCGCACACGAAGTCGTCTCTCCCGCATACGAGCCGGTGGATGACGAAGAGCCCCGGACCATCTCGGTCCGGGGCTCTTCGTCTCTCGCTGTCCTCAGGCTCCTGACGACGACGAGGTATGCGGTGGTCGGCTACTTCTTCGCGTCGCCGGTGTCGGGGCCAACCTTGTCGGTGCCCACCTTCGCGTCGTCGGCCCAGTTCTGGGCGTCCGTCCACGCGTCGCTCGCCTTGATCTCGGCCTCGGCGGCGGCGTCCTTGGCGGCGTCAGCGGCTTCGCCCGTGGCGTTGCCGAAGTCTCCGCCCGCCTCGGTGATGGACTCTTCCGCCTCGGCGGCTGCGTCCTTTGCCTTGCCCGTTGCGTCCTCGGTCTTCGCGCCGGCCTCGCCGGCCTTGTCGTGGAGCTTGTCCTTGACCTCGGCAGCCTTGTCGGCGGCCTTCTCCTTGGCCTCGCTCGCCTTGGCGGCGACAGCAGCCCCGGCAGCGGCGGCCTTCTCCTTCACGGCGTCGACCTTGCTCTCCGCCGAGGCGCCGGTGCCGTAGGTCTTCTGAGCGCCGCTGTTGTCGTAGCGCGGCGTCGACCACGGGTCCTCCGGGGCCTTGCGGGAGTTGAAGATCGCGTAGCCGACGGCACCGGCGGCAGCCACCCCCAAGAGGATGAGCCACTTGCCGGACTTCTTCGGGCGCTTCTCGACTCCGGGGATGACGTCGACCCACTCCTGCGGGGCGGCGTCGACGTAGTCCTGCAGCCTGTGCGCCGCGTTCTCACGGGCCGCTTCGGCACCGGCCTTGGCGCTCTCCTTGGCCGCCAGGGCGGTCGCAGTCACCGCAGCGATGGTCTCGGCGACCTTGGGGAGGACGTCCTCGACGAAGGTCTCCCTGGCGTGCTCGACCTTCGGCGCAGCGGCTTCCACGGCGGCCTGGACCTTGGGGGCAGCAGCGTCGACGGCTGCGTGCACCTTGGGGGCGACCGCGTCGACCCCGTGCTGCCACTTCTCCCCGGCGACAGCGGCCTTCTCGACGACGGTGTCACGCACGTGGGAGGCCTGCCCACCCGCGTGGCCTGCCTGCTCCAGCGCATCGGCGAGACGTAGCTTCGCCGCAGTGCGGGCCTCCTCGAAGGCGGCAGAGGCGTGCTCGCTGGCCTTCTGCTCATGGCTCTTGCCAAACATGGGCTACTCCTTTGCTCATCCGGCCCCGGCTAGGGCCGGAAAGTGGATCATGCTCCTACAGACATCCTGCCCGATCGTGATCAGACAGGCTTCTGCTCCATCACCCAATCTGCCGCATGTGCAGGTCCCCCGACGACTCGGGTCGGGCGGCAGCAAGCAGGCGGGACTGAGAAGCGGGAGTCCGCAGGAGGAGTCATCTGATGCACCGTGGGAGAATGGCCGAATGAAGGCAACCCTGCACACCAACCACGGTGACATCAACGTCACCCTCTTCCCCGACCACGCCCCCAAGACCGTCGAGAACTTCGTCGGCCTGGCCCAGGGCACCAAGGAGTACTCGGACAGCGCCGGCCGGACGAACCCGACCCCGTTCTTCGACGGTCTCACCTTCCACCGCATCATCCCGGGCTTCATGATCCAGGGCGGCTGCCCGACGGGCACCGGTACCGGCGGTCCCGGTTTCCGCTTCGACGACGAGATCAGCCCGGACAAGGACTTCACCAAGCCCTACGTCCTCGCGATGGCGAACGCGGGCAAGCAGATGGGGCGCGGCACCAACGGCAGCCAGTTCTTCATCACCGTCGGCCCCACGACGTGGCTCCAAGGCAAGCACACCATCTTCGGTGAGGTCGCCGACGGTCCCTCGCGTGAGGTCGTCGACCGCATCGCCAACGTCCCGACCGGCGCGATGGACCGCCCCGTCGAGGACGTGGTCATCGAGCGCGTGACGATCGAGGCCTGACCTCCCCTCCATGTCCGACGCCACTCCCCTTCCTCCCCAGGAGGCGCCGCCGGTCTGCCCGCGGCACCCGGACCAGGTGAGCTATGTCCGCTGCCAGCGGTGCCTACGCCCCACCTGTCCGCAGTGCCAGCGGGCGGCTGCGGTGGGGGTGCAATGCGTCGACTGCGTCAACGCTGCACGCAAGACGGTCCGTCAGGGCCGGACGATGTTCGGCGGCGCCGTCACGGATGGGCGCCCGCGCCTGACCTTCGCCATCCTCGGCCTCACGGTCGCGGTCTTCGTCCTGCAGCAGGTCTCCTCCGAGGTCGTGCGGGCGCTGTGGTTCAGCCCGATCCAGGGGGAGTTCGAGCCGTGGCGGTTCTTCACCTCCGCCCTCGTGCACGGCAACTTCATCCACGTCGCGCTCAACATGTATGCGCTGTTCATCCTCGGCCAGTTCCTCGAGCCGGCCCTGGGTCGGGCGAGGTTCCTCGCGCTCTACTCCTTGGGCGCGCTCGGCGGCGCGGTGATGATCCTGCTCCTTGCCAGTCCGACGAGCCGGACGTGGATCACCGCGACCGTCGGCGCCTCGGGAGCTGTGTTCGCCCTCTTCGGCGCGCTCTTCGTCATCCAGCGCCGCCTGGGTCGGAGCACGAGCGGACTTCTCGTCCTGCTCGCCATCAATGCAGCGATCCCGTTCGTCTACCCCAACATCTCCTGGCAGGGGCACCTCGGCGGTCTGGTCACCGGGCTGGCTGCGGGTGCGGTGTTCGCCTACCTCGGTCGACCGACCCAGCCTGGCAAGCCCGGTGACTTCTCCCGGCACTGGCTCGGACTGGGCGCGATCGCCGCCGTCCTCGTCGTCCTGGCGATAGCCAAGTACGCGCTCATCTGACGTCCCGGCGCACCCGGTCCGACGTTCTGGCTCGGGACAACCGCCGACCCGGCAAGCGAGGCGTCCGGCTCCTTATCCAGCAAAGCCATCAAGCAAAGCGGCGCGGCACCGGTGCCGTCCATCTCTTCGCGACGTCCCCAACAGCAGGACTTATCCACAGGAACCTGTGGATGGACTGGGGACTGTGCACACCTCCTGGGGACAAACCGGGCCTCGAAGGTGGGTTATCCACAGGCTTATGCCCAAAGGGGGATAACTACACACGTGTAATCCGCTGTGTCCCAGGTCACACAGGCAGGGCACATCCCCGGATCAGTGAAGCACTGATCTCGGTAGCGGGATCGCGGTGCCCAGGTGCGACGAGAGAACTCGGGGGCGGTGCTCGTCGAGATGCTGTGACCACGCGTGTGCCGCTCGCGTGCTGCCCGGCGTCCCGAAGTGAGCCCGAGAGCTCGCTCAGCTACTTCCAGCGGGTGGTCATGAGGAACCCGGCGAGCATGAAGCCGAAGCCGGCGCCGAGGTTCCAGCGGCCGATCGCGGGGATCGGGTACTTCTCCTGGGTGATGTAGAAGACGACGACCCAGAGCAGCCCGATGAGCATGAGGGCGATCATCGTCGGCGCCCACCAGGACGGGCTGGCCGGCACCTCGGCGGTGCGACGTTCCGGTGGAGGCGTGGAAGCCATGGGCTGGGGACGTCCACGGGACTTCGACACTGGTGATCTCCTCGGGTCTGGGCGGCCCATGTCTGAACGGGCAACACGGTGGATCCGGGTGTGTAGAAACCCGGTGCTCTCACTTAGCGTAGATGCATGGCTCAGCACACGGGTGAATCCACCCCCCGACGTGCTGACGAAACGACCCCTCCGGCACCCGACGCCGACTCGGCTCAGCCCAACGCCACGGACGCGACCGACTCCCAGGCAGCCGACGCCACGGAGCCGGACAGCCCCAAGCGCACGTCGCTGCGCTGGCGGATCTCTCGGCAGCTGACGATCTGGACCATCTTCGTACCGCTCGTGGCGATGCTTGCCGGGGCGCTGTTCTCGGCCAGCTCCTCCGCCGCTCGGGGAACGGACCTGCGCTCGGCAGCCAGCGGCATACCCGATCTGATCAGGTCCGAGACGCGCCGTGGTGAGATCCGGGCAGCGGAGGTGAGCCGCCTGCAGAGCGAGGTGGACCAGCTCACCCAGGTGCGCCGCAGTGGCAACGAGATCATCGACGGCATCATCGAGCGGGCCGACAGCCTCGCGCAGGAGGCAGGTGCTGCGCCGGTGGTCGGTCCCGGCCTCGTGGTCTCGATGACCGACTCCCCGCTGCGCGGTGACCAGATCCCTGATGGACTGAAGAACGACGACCTCGTCGTGCACCAGCAGGACGTCCAGGGCGTCGTCAACGCGCTCTGGCGCGGAGGTGCCGAGGCGATGATGATCATGGACCAGCGCGTCATCTCGACGAGCGCGGTCCGCTGCGTCGGCAACACCCTCATCCTGCAGGGCCGTGTCTACTCGCCGCCCTTCGTCATCACCGCGATCGGGGACCAGGAGCGGCTGCAACGGGCACTTGACAACGACCGGAGCGTGCAGATCTTCAAGGAGTACGTCGACGCGGCCGGGCTCGGCTTCACCGTCGAGCGGAGGAACGAGATCGAGATGCCGGCCTACTCCGGCTCGGTCCGGCTGCAGTACGCCACGCCGATCCGTCGATGATGTGGTGTCGGTCGGGGTGTATCCGGGGATCGCGACGATGAGGTTGCGATGAGACGTCGGCTCGCGACTGTCGTCCGGGTGCTCGTGCGCACCCTCGGGGAGGTGTCCATCACCCTCGGGGTGCTCATCGCGCTGTTCCTGGTCTGGCAGCTGTGGTGGACCGACGTCGTCGGCGAGCGCCAGCAGCTGGAGCAGGTGGCGGCGCTCACCGCGACCTTCGAGCGCGCGTCGGACTCCCAGCCGGCCGGCGCCGACGGGATCGGGGACCCGAGCGAGCCGCTCGAGCCGCCACCGTCTGGAGAGCCGTTCGCTGTCATCCGCATCCCGCGCTTCGGCGACGACTACGCCCGTCCGGTCATCGAGGACACCGGCCTCGACGTGCTTGCACGCGGGGTCGGGCACTACGTCGGGACGGCCATGCCGGGAGAGGTCGGCAACGTCGGTCTCGCGGGACACCGCACCACCTACGGCGCACCCTTCAACCGGATCCACGAGCTGCAACCGGGTGACCGGGTCGTCATCGAGACGGCCGCCGCATACAGCGTCTATGTCGTGGACAGCCACACCATCGTGCCCCCGACGCACACGGAGGTCATCGCGCCGGTCCCGGGTGAGCCGGGTGCCGCGGCGAGCGAGGGCTGGCTGACGATGACGAGCTGCCACCCGATGTTCAGCGCGCGCGAGCGGTACATCGTCCACGCGCGGCTGAGCGAGACGATCCCGCGCGGCGAGGCCGCCCTGACCGAGATCCTGGGGGTCTGAGCATGTATGCGCTGCTCTGGCGCTCCCTCCCTGGCCCCTGGCCGGTGAAGGCACTTCTCGCGCTCCTGCTCGCCGCGGCCGTCGTCGTGGCGCTCTTCACGTGGGGCTTCCCCGCGCTCGCGCCGTACATGCCGTTCAACGACAACACCGTCGGGTGAGGCCGCGGTCGTTCGTGCCGCGCTCGGCACATCCGTCTGCGGCGAGCGCTGAGCGGTGTGTCGTCCGCGGGGTATAAGCCGCGCTCGGCACACCCAGCGCGCGGGATGTCCAGGGGTGTGTCGTCCGCGGGGCAGAGGCCGCGCTCGGCACATCCGTCTGCGGCGAGCGCTGAGCGGTGTGTCGTCCGCGGGGTATAAGCCGCGCCGGGCACACCCCCGCGATGGCACACATGAGCCGCCGGCGCCGACGTGCGTCACAATGAACCGGTGAGCAGGATCCTCGTCGTCGACAACTACGACAGCTTCGTCTTCACGATCGTGGGCTATCTCGAGCAGCTCGGCGCCGAGTGCACGGTCGTGCGCAACGACGCGATCACTCCCGCCGACGGCGCGGAGTTCGACGGCGTGCTCATCTCACCCGGCCCGGGCACCCCGGAGGAGGCGGGCGTCTCGATCGCGATGATCGAGGCGTGCGCCGAGCGCTCCCAGCCCATGTTGGGGGTATGCCTGGGTCACCAGGCCCTCGGTGTCGTCAGCGGCGCGGTGGTCGGGCGGGCGCCCGAGCTGCTGCACGGGAAGACCTCCCAGGTGCACCACGACAGCACAGGAGTCCTCAGGGGACTGCCGTCCCCGTTCACGGCGACGCGCTACCACTCGCTCACGATCGACCCCGCGTCGGTGCCGGAGACGCTCGTGCCGAACGGGCATACGGTGTCCGGCATCATCATGGCCGTCCGCCACCGGGACCTGCCGCTGCACGGGGTGCAGTTCCACCCCGAGTCCGTCCTGACCGAGGGTGGGCACCGCCTGCTCGCCAACTGGCTCGAGCTCTGCGGCGAGGTCGGTGCGGTCGAACGCTCCGACGGTCTGTCACCGCTCGTGCGGGACGCAGCCTCCGTGGCCGCCCGCGTCGCTGTGCCCTGACGTTCGTAGAACCTCACAGCAGATCGCCTGTCACCCGCACCGGAGCCCCGGCGTGCCCCGATGCGCGCGAAGCCGACACCCAGCAGGCAGCGTCCCCGTGCCGCCCGCGTCGCTGTGCCCTGACAACAGCCGGAGCACCACGGCTGACCCCCCCACGAGCAGCGCCGCCCGCGTCAGGGTCTCCTGACGCGGGCGGCGCCGGCAGCGGCCTCCCGCTAGTCCCCTTCCCCTTCCCCGTCACCGGGTGGGGGCTCGGTCGGCTCCTCTGTCGGTTCGACGGGGGTCGACTGCGTCGGCGTCGGGGCAGGAGCCTGAGCGACGACGAGCTCGATGATCGTGCCGTGCGGGACCAGTCCGCCGCTCTCGGGGTCCTGCGAGAGCACCCGGCCCTCCTCGAACTCCGTGCTCTCCCGATAGGTCACGCGGTGCTGGAGGAGCCGGTCGGCGAGGTTGCTCTGCGCGACCGACTGGAGCAGGCCGCGGACGTTGGGGACCTCGACGAGACCGCTGGAGACCTGGATGTTCACCTTGCTGCCGGGTTCGACGAGGCTGCCCGCGCTCGGGGTCTGGCCGATGATCGTGCCCTCCGGCTCGGTCGAGTTGTCGACCTTGGTGACCTCGCCGAGGGTGAGGTTGAACTTGAGGAGCTCGGCAGCCGCCTCGGTCTCGGTCAGGCCGTCGAGGCTGGGGACCTCCACCTCGCCCGGCCCGGTGGAGACGGTGAGGGTCACGGTGGAGCCCACCTCGACCGGCGTGCCGCCGACGGGGTCCTGGCTGATGACCTGCCCCGGCGGTTCCTCGGCTGCCGTCTCGACCCGCTCGGGGACAAGGTTCTGTGCCCGTAGGCGGCTCTCCGCGACGTCGATCTGCAGTCCGACCACGTCCTCCACGTTCACCTGCTGCACCTCGTGCTCACCGGGGGAGAGCAGGTTGGTCAGCGCGAACCACAGGATGCCGACGAGGGCGAGCGCCGCGAGCGCTCCCCACAGCCAGCCCATGCCGCCGCGACGCCGGTCGTCCTCGTCGTCGAGGGGCACCATGGTCGAGGTGTCCGGACCCTGGCGGTATGCGACGGGCCGGCCACCCGCAGCCCCCACCGCGGGCCCCACGACCTCGGTCGGAGGAGCACCGTTCCCGCCCGTGACGGTCGAGTAGACCTCGGTCTGGGCGGCACCCACCCCGGCACCCGCGGCTGCCGCAGCGGCGACCGCGGTGGCACCGTTGGGGTCGGTGACGGGTGAGCCGAGCTCGCGGCGGTAGCGCTCCAGGCCGGTCCATGCTGCTGCGCTCACCGCCCGACCCATGCGGGCCGACTGCAGGTCGCTGCGGAACGACGTCGCGTCCTGGTAGCGGTCGTCACGCCGCTTCTCGAGGGAGTGCAGGACGACCGCGTCGAGCTCGTTGGAGATCTCATGCGGCGCGAAGTCACTTGCGAGCGGAGGCTTCTCGCCGACGTGCTGGTATGCGATGGACACCGGCGACTCGCCGATGAAGGGGGCGCGTCCGGTCAGCAGCTCGAAGAGCATGCACCCCGTCGAGTACAGGTCGGAGCGGGCGTCGACGGTCTGGCCCTGGGCCTGCTCGGGCGAGAGGTACTGGGCGGTGCCCATGACGGCCTGCGTCTGGGTCATCGTCGCGCTCGTGTCGGCCACGGCCCGGGCGATGCCGAAGTCCATGACCTTGACGGAGCCGTCGTCGGCGATCATGACGTTGGCGGGCTTGATGTCGCGGTGGACGATGCCCATCCGGTGTGAGTACGACAGCGCCTCGAGGACGCCCTCGGTGATGCGCGCGGCCTCCCGGGGCTCGAGCGGACCGTCCTCGGTGAGGACCTGGCGCAGGGTCCGGCCCGACACATACTCCATGACGATGTAGGGGATGTCGTGCTGGGCGCCACCGCTCTCGGTGACGATCTCGTCGCCGGAGTCGTAGACCGCGACAATGCTTGCGTGGTTCAGGCCGGCGGCCGACTGGGCCTCGCGCTTGAACCGGGAGAGGAACGTGGGGTCCCTCGCGAGGTCGCTGCGCAGCAGCTTGATCGCGACCGGGCGGCCGAGGCGGGTGTCATGTCCCTTGTGGACCTCGGCCATCCCTCCGCGGCCGATGAGCTCGCCGACCTCGTACCGGCCGCCGAGGATCTGTAGTGGGGCACTCACGCGTGACCTCCCGTGATGAGCAGTGCAGGGTTGACGACAGTGGGGGTCGGGCGGGCGCCTGCTGCGCCGCCGACCTGGGTGGTGCGGACCGTGCTGGGGGCGCAAGCCGCGGTGATTGCGCTGACCGTGCCGGCGCCACCAGCCGCGCTGGTGGCGCCCATCGCGCCGGCGGCACGGATGACGTATGCGGCCCGGGCTTCGCGCCTTGAACGGACGCGCTGCAAGGAATGTTTCACGAGCCCAGCACCGCCTCCATGATGGCCTTCGCGATCGGGCCGGCGACCCGGCCCCCTCCTGAGACGCTCTGGTTGTCGCCCTGGTTCTCGATGATCACCGCGACGGCGACCTGGGGGTCGCCGGCAGGGGCGAACCCGGTGAACCAGGCGTGGCCACGGGCGTCCCCGCCGACCTCTGCGGTGCCCGTCTTGCCGGCGACGGCGACTCCGGGGATCTGCGCCGGCTGGCCGGTGCCGCTCTCGACGACGCGCTGCATCATGAGCGAGAGCTGGCTCGCGACGTCGGGGGTGACCGCCTCGGACAGCTGCTGGGGCTGGGTCTCCTCGATGACGCTGAGGTCGTTGCCGAGGACGGTCCGCACGAGGAAGGGCTGCATGACGATGCCGCGGTTGGCGATCGCCGCGCTCACCATGGCCACCTGCAGCGGGGTCATCCGGACATCGCGCTGACCGATCGCCGACTGGGCGAGCGAGGGCGGGTCGAGCTCGTCGGGGAAGCTGGAGCGGGCGACCGTCATCGGCACCCGCAGGGCGTCTCCGATGCCGAAGCGGGCCGCCTGGTTGCGCAAGACGTCCTCGCCGAGGTCGAGCCCGAGGGAGGCGAAGGCGGTGTTGCACGAGATCCGCAGGGCCTCGATCATCGTCTGCTTGCCGGACGGGTCGCACTCCCGACCACCGAAGTTCGGCAGGTCGACGCTGGTCTGCGGCAGGTCGAGCACCCGGGGCGCGTCGAGCTCGGACTCCATGTCGTAGTCACCCGTCGAGAGCGCTGCCGCCGCGGTGACGAGCTTGAACGTGGAACCGGGTGGATAGGTCTCCGCCAGTGCGCGGTTGAGCATCGGCTTGGACGTATCCGCGTTGAGCTGCTTCCACGCCTCCTCGACCGCGGCCATGTCGTGGCTGGCGAGGACGTTGGGGTCGTAGGTCGGGGAGGTCGCCATGGCCAGGATCGCCCCGGTGCGCGGGTCGAGGGCGATCGCGGCACCGCGGTTGGTGCCGAGGCCCTGGACCGCTGCGCGCTGGGCGGCCGGGACGATCGTCGTCTCGATGTTGGCGCCGCTCGGCCGCTGGCCGGCGAAGACGTCGGAGAGCCGGCGGTAGAAGAGCCGGTCCGATCTGCCGTTGAGCAGCGGGTTCTCCGCCCGCTCCAGGCCGCCACCCGCACCGAAGAGGAACGAGAAGTAGCCGGTGACCGCCGCATACGTCGGGCCCTCGGGGTAGCGGCGGATCCGCTGGTACTGGTTGTCGGTCTCCTCCGACACCGCGATCGGTGTGCTGTTGACGAGGATGGCGCCGCGGTCGGCACTGTAGGTCGAGAGCAGCGTGCGGCGGTTGTCCGGTCGGGCGTTGATCGACTTGGCCTGGAAGCCCTGGATGATCGTCGTGCTCACGAGGAGAGTCGTGAAGAGGAACGCGATGAGCATCCCCAGCTTGCGGATCGGTGCGTTCATGAGGCCCGCACCATCTCGGTCGGCTCGGCGCTCACCTTCGGCGGGGTCTCGTCGAGTGGGCGACGGGCCTGGTCGCTGATGCGCAGGAGGAGTGCCACGATCGTCCAGTTCGCGAGGAGCGAGGAACCACCGGCCGACAGGAACGGGGTCGTCAGACCGGTGAGCGGGATGACGCGGGTGAGGCCGCCGATGACGACGAAGCACTGCAGCGCGATGGAGAAGGCGAGACCTGTCGCGAGCAGCTTGCCAAAGCCGTCCCGCACCCCGACCGCGGCGCGCAGACCGCGCTGGACGAGCAGCGCATACAGCAGGATCATCGCGAACAGGCCGATGAGACCGAGCTCCTCGCCGAAGGCGGTGAAGATGAAGTCGCTCTCGACGACGTAGGTCTCGGTCGGCCGACCTCGGCCCAGCCCGGTCCCGACCAGCCCGCCGGCGGCGAGGCCCATGAGGCCCTTGGCGACCTGGTCCGACTGGCCCGGGGCGAAGGGGTCGAGCCAGAGGTGGACGCGGGTCTGCAGGTGGGCGAACGTGCCGTAGGCGAAGTAGGCGCCGACGCCCAGCAGGGCGAGGCCGATCGCGATCCACGAGACCCGCTCGGTGGCGACGTACAGCATCGCGATGAAGAGCCCGAAGAAGAGCAGCGAGGACCCGAGGTCGCGCTGGAAGACGAGGATGCCGAGGCTGAGCACCCAGGCGACGAGGATCGGCCCGAGGTCCTTGGCGCGCGGGAGGATGAGGCCGAGGACCTTCTTGCCGGACACCGAGAGCGCGTCGCGGGCGCTCACGAGGTAGCCGGCGAAGAAGATCGCGAGGGCGATCTTGGCCACCTCCCCGGGCTGGAACGTGAAGCTGCCGACGCGGATCCAGATCCGGGCGCCGAACTCCTCGCGCCCGATGAACGGCAGGAGCGGCATGAGGAGAAGGACGACCGCAGCCAGCCCGGCGCTGTAGGTGTAGCGGCGCAGCAGCCGGTGGTCGCGCAGGACGACGAGGACGGCGATCGCGATGCCGACGGCGAGCGCACTCCAGGTCAGCTGGCGCAGCGCCAGCCCGCTCGAGAACTCGTTGCCGCGGGCGATGTCGATGCGGTGCAGCATGACGAGGCCGAGGCCGTTGAGGAGGGTGACGATCGGCAGCAGCAGCGGGTCGGCGTACGAGGCGCGCCAGCGCAGCACGAGGTGGAAGGTGCCGGCGATGGCGAGCAGCCCGAGGGTCTGGGCGAGCAGGTTGGCCGGCAGCTCACCGCGGGCGGCGACCTCGACATTGGCGTAGGCCAGCACGACGATGCCGACCGCGATGACGAGCAGGAGCAGCTCGACGTTGCGGCCACGGCGGGGAGTGAGGGAGGCGACGGAGATCATCGGCTCGGCCCTCCCGTCGGACCGACCGTCGGGGTGCTCGGCGCGGTCGCTCGGGGGCCGAGCGTAGAGGTGGTGCTCGGACGCGTGCTCGTCCCCGTGGGCACACCTGTCGTCGACGCTGTCGACCCTGTTGTCTGGCTGACCGTCGCCGGGGTGCGGGTCGTCGTGGGCTGCGGTTCGTCGTAGCAGACGCCGCCGATGGCACGCACCCGCCGGCACTCGGCGGCCTGCTCGCGCAGGTTCTCGACGAGCCGTTGGGCCGCGGGCCGGTTGTCGAAGCTGACGTTCTCGGCGATCCGGGTGCGCTGGAAGGGCGGCAGGTCGGCAACCTTGACCTCACTGATGTAGGTCGGGCGGGACAGCTCGTACGAGAACACGTGGTACGGGACGCCCTTGTAGATCGTCACGTTGCCGTCGAAGGCGCCGACGTAGTACTGCTGCTGGCTCCAGCTGTAGGCAGCCACGCTCCCCCCGATCGCCGCGATGACGAAGAGCACCAGCGCGCCGATGATGATGAACATCGAGCGGATCGGGCTGCGCGGCCCCTGCTCAGCGAGCCGCAGTGGCTCCGGAGAGTCATCCTCCTCGTCGTCGGCGTCCCCGTCCGCGTCCCGCGCCACCTTCGCGGCGAGCGCCGCGGCCTTCTGGGCAGGGGTGATCGGGATGGGCCGGGTCCCCTTGCGTCGACGGACAGCGGCGGCGCCGACGATCTGCGGCTGGGTCGGCGTGGACGTCGTCGTGGAGTCGACCGCGTCCGCGATGACGACGGTGACGTTGTCCGGCGCCCCGGCCCGCAGCGAGAGCTGGACGAGCCGGTCCGCCGTGACACCGGGCTCCTCCCGGGCGGCGAGCACCTCACGGATCGTGTCGATGGCGACGAACCCGGTCAGACCGTCCGAGCAGAGGAGGTACCGGTCGCCCACGCGGGCCTTGCGGACGACGACGTCGGGGTCGTCGCCCTCGTGACCGGTGAGCACGCGGGTGACGAAGGAGCGGTGCGGATGGGTCGCCGCCTCCTCCTCGGTGATCCGACCCTCGTCGACGAGGGTCTGGACGAAGGAGTGGTCCCGGGTGATCGGGATGAGCTCGTCGTCGCGGAAGAGGTAGGCACGGGAGTCACCGATGTGGGCCAGCGCCAGGTTCCCGCGGCTGCGCAGGATCGCGGTGACCGTCGTGCCCATCCCCGCGAGCTTCGGGTCGTCGGTGATCAGCCGCCCGAGCTCGGCGTTCGCCCGCGCGATGCGCTCGGTGAGCAGGGTCGCGGTCTCGCCACCCGCATACGCGTCGTCATCGAGCTCGAACAGCTCGGCGATGACCGTCGCGCTGGCCAGGTCACCGCCGGCGTGCCCGCCCATGCCGTCGGCGACCACGAGCAGGTGCGGACCCGCGTACCCGCTGTCCTGGTTGTTCTGGCGCACCATCCCGACATCGGAGCGCGCCGCGTAGTTGAAGGCGATCGGCATGGGCTAGCTCCGCAGCTCGACGACTGTCTTGCCGAACCGCAGAGTGGTGCCCGGGCCAACTGGAGTGACTGCCGAAAGTCGTTGCTGGGAGCCGCTGCTCACCAGGAAGGTGCCGTTCGTGCTGCCGAGGTCCTCGACGAACCACTGGTCGCCCTCGCGGTAGATCTTCGCGTGCCGACCGCTGGCGTAGTCGTCATCGAGGACGAGTGCGCACTCCGGGTTACGGCCGATGAGCGTCCCCTGCTCCCGCAGCGGCAGGGTCGTGCCGATGAGCGGCCCGGCCGTGACGGCGAGGTATGCGGGAGCGCCTTTCCCCCCGGCTCGCCACCCGCGTCGGTTGGCTGTCTGGGGGGAGGCGACCGCGCCGCGGGCGCCGACGGCCGCAGGCACCGCACCGCGCTGCCGGGCGCTGCGCGCCTCCCGGCGGGTGACGATGCGCGTGCCGTACAGGTCGCTGCGCAGCACGGTCATGATCGAGAAGACGAAGAACCAGAGCGCGGCGAGCAGGCCGAGGCGCAGGATGGTGACGGTGAGCTCAGACATCAGCGGCCCTGGTCATGCCCTGCCGGCGTGGTAGGTGACGGTGGTGCGGCCGAAGGTGACCCGGTCACCGTCCTCGAGGCGCTGGCTCGAGACCCGCTCACCGTTGACGAAGGTGCCGTTGGTGCTGCCGAGGTCGCGCACCGTGGCGACGAGGTGCGGTCCGTCGGTGGTGATGCGGACCTCCGCGTGCCGGCGGGAGACGCCGGGGTCGTCGAAGATGATGTCCCCGCTGTCGTCCCGGCCGATGACGTTGATCGCCGCCATGAGGAGGAAGCGGTCGTCCCGGGCGGCGAGGTAGGGCCGGTCCCCGGGTCGGGTGCGCCGAGGAGCCACGGTGCGCGGGCCCTCGGGTGAGGGCGCCCGCCTCGAGCCCCCGTCGCCGCGACCGGCCGATGCAGCCGGAGCCGAGCCGGCGTACGCCTCGTCGTTGGGGTTCTGACCGTAGGGGTTGAAGTCGTCCGCCGGATCGATGATGTCCCGGTCGGGGCCGCTCGCGGAGCGCTCGGACCAGCCCTTCGCAGGCCGGTCATCGGCCTGCCCGACCCGCGGTGGCGCCGACCCGACCGGCGCTCCGGCGGATGAACCCGCTGAGGCGCGCGACGCATACCCTGCGGGCTGGCGGTCCTGACCTCCGGAGGCGCGGTCGGTCCGCTTGGCCTTCGACGGGCGGACGCGGAAGAAGCCGGTCTCGAGGTCACTTGTGCGCTCGAGGGTGACCTGGATCGGACCGGCGGGGGTGTACGCCTGGTCCTCCACGTGCTGCTCGGCCGAGACGACGAGCTCCTCGACGACGTCCTCCTCGAACTCGCTGAGGCGCTGGTAGTCGCTGTCGGAGAGGCTGACGGTGAAGATATTGGGGACGAGCACGTGGCCCCGGCTCGGGGTGACGGCGCGGTCGTCCATCGCCTTGCGGATGGCGCTCGCGAGCTCCACAGGCTGGACCTCGGCCTTGAAGGCGCGCGCGAACAGGCCGTTGACGCCCCGCTCCAACCGTCGTTCGATCCGGTCGAGGAACCCCACGTTCGCGCACCTCCTTCGCTCGTCCTGCGACGGGACCCAGGTGTCCCGTGCGTCCCGCCAGTACCCCGTGCCCACCGCCCCGACGAGGCGTCGGGGCATCAGGACAACGTCGTACCGCGCGCGGGAGTGCCCGCACGTGCTGCCATATGCTATCCGGCCGATCGCCCGGTGCCCGGGAGCCCGGAAGGGCGGGCCCCGGATTTCTCAGGTCGGTGTGCCGGGTCAGCGGGTCGTCGCCGGTCAGAGCTCCGTGTCAGAGCTCCGTGTCAGAGCTCCGTGTACAGAGCTCCGGGTCAGAGGTCGCGGTGGAAGCTCGGGTCACCCGGGTTCTTGCTGTTGAGCAGCAGCACGACCGCAACCGCCAGCCCACCCCAGACGACGAGGATGGCGATGATCATCATGATGATCGCTGAGACGCTCATGACACCTCCTCAGCTCTGAGCAGCGGCTCCTTGAGCGAGGTGTCCTCCCGCCACGGGACCCGCGCCGCGAGCCAGCCGAAGATTGGTAGCGAGATCGCCATCGCCCAGCCGAAGACGATGAGCATCCACTGCGGGTAGTCGCCGCCGCCGTAGGGCTCCTTGAGCACGGCCCACAGCTCCTGGAGCAGCACGAGGGAGAGCACGACGGGGACGACGACCTGCAGCAGGACCACCCAGAGCTGTCCCAGACGGACGTTTCCGGTGTAGTTCATGTGGTTCGCGAGGTCCCTGAGCCGGCGGACACCCCAGCCGACCATGAACAGGCTGACGACCGCGACGAGGAGGATGCCGAAGCGGTTGACGAAGTGGTCGACGATGTCGAGGACGTGCAACCCGCTCGTGGTCGAGAAGAACAGCAGGCTGATGACCGTCATCGGGACGAGCACCGCGGTGGTCGCCCCCCTGCGACTCATCTCGAACTTGTCCCGGATCCCGGAGATGACCACCTCGATGACGCTGATCAGTGAGGTGAGGCCGGCGACGACGAGGGACAGGAAGAAGAGCACCCCGAGGAGCGCGCCGCCTGGCGCCTCGCTGATGATCGCCGGGAAGGCGATGAACGCGAGGCCCACACCGGAGGCCACGACCTCGGTCACCGCGACCCCGCTCGCCTGGGCCATGAAGCCGAGGGCGGCGAAGACACCGATGCCCGCGAGGACCTCGAAGCTCGAGTTCGCGAAGCCCACGACCATGCCCGAGCCGGTCATGTCGGTGTCCCGGTTGACGTAGGACGAGTACGTGATCATGATCCCGAAGCCGATCGACAGCGAGAAGAAGATCTGCCCGAAGGCCGCTGCCCAGACCCCGGGATGGGCGAGTGCCCCCCAGTCAGGGGTGAAGAGGGCGTCCAGTCCCATACCTGCTCCGGGGAGCATGAGCGCGCGGATGACGAGGAGCAGGAAGACGACGACCAGCAGCGGGATGAAGACGGCGGAGGTGAGTCCGACCCCCTTCTGCACGCCGAGGACCATGACGATGCCCACGATGAGCCACACCGCGAGGAGCGGGATGAGGACCCCGGGGACGACCGAGATCTGGACGCCGGCATCGCCGACCTTGAGGTACTCGCCGATGAAGAAGCCGGCCGGGTCGTCACCCCAGCGCTTGTTGAACGAGAAGAAGGTGTAGCTCAGGGCCCACGCGAGCACTGCGGCGTAGTAGACGGCGATGACGAAGCAGATGAGCACCTGCCACCAGCCGAGGAACTCGGTGTGCCGCTTGAGTCGGGCGAACGTCAGTGGCGCAGAGCCACGGAACTTGTGCCCGAGCGAGTAGTCGAACCAGAGGAACGGGATGCCCGCCACAAGGAGTGCGACGAGGTAGGGGATGATGAACGCCCCGCCGCCGTTGTCGTAGGCGACGTAGGGGAATCGCCAGATGTTGCCGAGCCCGACGGCGGAGCCGATCGCGGCGAAGATGAAGACCTTGCGGGAGCTGAACGCGCCACGCTTGGCCGCATCGGCCTGCTCGTCGTGCACCTCAGATGACTGAGGCCAGTCCTGGTCTGCCATGGCCACCTCCTCGAGGATGTGCCCGACATCGTCCCACGAGACCGGCTCAATCGGTAGGACCGACGACCGCCCGGCGTAGTTCCTCGGCGACGACACTCGCACCGTGTCTGGTCATGACGCACGCTGCATGGTCGGCTCCGGGGATGAGAGTCGTCGGGATCCCGGCGGCCTCGAGCGAGAGAAGGTCGGACGGCTCGTAGGCCGGGATGGAGTCCACCCCGAGGCTCCACTCCGCGTGCAGCAGGTGCATCGGGATGTCGAGGCCCTGCCATCTCGCCGGCCCGAAGTAGACGTCCTCGGCATCGGCGAGCAGCGCGTCTCCGTCGAGGCGGATCATGCCCTCGTCGTCGAGGTCGTGGCGCAGGTAGTCCCGCAGCAGGGCGTCGTCGCGGGCGAGGAGCGGCGCGACCTCGCTGCAGAATGTGTCGCGGTAGGTCTCGAGGTCCGGCCAGGAGCGCCCGAGTCGTGCGAGCCGCCCACCGAAGACCTGCGGGAGCACCCGTGGCGTGAGCCCTGGCGGCAGCGCCATCGGCAAGCCGCCGTCGACGAGGGTCAAGCCGCCGACGCGGCTGGGGAACGCCTGTGCGAGGCGGACGGCGACGAACGCTCCGAGCGACATCCCGACGACGTGCACCCGTCGGAGACCGATGTGGTTGAGGAGGTCGATGAGGTCCAGGACATGCGCGTCGATTCCGTATGCGCCACTTCGCTGATTCCCTCGGCCCACCTCGGATGCTGGGCCGGGTCGGCCGTGGTCGATCGAGTCGCCGCGACCCCGCAGGTCCGGCGCGATGAGCCGCAGATCAGGCGCGACGTCGTGCAGCCAGAGCCACAGCTTGCGGGTGCTGCTGATGCCGTGCAGGGCCAGGATCGGTCGGCTCGGTCCGTCGAAAGTCTCGTGGGCGAGGATGCCGCCGGCCACCGCATACCCACTGGTGCGGTGTCTGGGCGCGTCCTCGGCCACGGTCGAGTGCGCTCGTCAGGCGGCTTTCCTGGCGGCTTCCTTCGCGGCGACCGCCGCCGCGCTCTTGCGCCTGCGCTCGGCGCTCAGCCGCTGCACCGGGTCGCTGGCACCCCCGAGCTGGGCCGGGCCGAAGAGGGTGAAGACCACCCTGCGGACCTGCCAACCGATGCGGTAGAGGATGGACAGGCCCTCCGTGGGCTGCTTCTCTGTGGCGTACTTCGACATGGGTCCAGTATCCCCCCTCGCGTGTGGGACACCGGACCGCGCTGGTCCGCGAGAACCACGAACTCCCTCGATCTCGCGCACGAGACCGAGGGAGTGCGGATGTGGAGTGGGTGTCAGGCAGGCACCCGCGCCGAGTCGCCCTCGAGGGCCGGGTCCGTTCCCTCGACCGACGCGTCATCGTCGCCGACGTCCGAGCGCGACAGCTTCGAGGGCCACCAGATCCACCGCCCCATGTCGACCGAGATCGCGGGCACGAGCAGGGAGCGCACGATGAGCGTGTCGAGGAGGACACCGAAGGCCACGATGAAGGCCAACTGGGCGAGGAAGAGCAGCGGGATGACCGTGAGGGCGCCGAACGTGGCGGCGAGGACGATCCCGGCGCTCGTGATGACGCCACCGGTCACGCTGAGCGCCCGGAGGACACCCTTGCGGGAGCCGATCCTGCCGGACTCCTCCCGTGCCCTGGTCATGAGGAAGATCGAGTAGTCGATGCCCAGGGCGATGAGGAAGACGAAGCCGTAGAGGACCGTCGTCGGATCACCGCTGGGGAAGTTGAACACGTGGTTGAAGACGATGGCGGACACCCCCATCGCGGCTGCGAAGGACAGCACGTTCGCGAGCATGAGGACCAGCGGCGCCACGAGGGACCGGAGCAGCACGACGAGGACGAGGAAGACGACGAGCAGGATGATCGGTGCCACGACGACGAAGTCGCGGTCCGCGGCCTCGCGGGTGTCGAGCAGCTGGGCGGTCTCGCCGCCGATGAGGATGCTGTCGTCGATCTCCTGCAGGCCGATCCGCATCTGCTGGACCGAGTCCAGGGCAGCGGCGGAGTCCGCGGCCTCGACGAGGGTTCCCTGGACGACGACCCGGCCATCGACGACCTTCGGCGGGCCGG
>Ga0209510_1002245_pt1 | contig 20144 bp, 21 predicted proteins | sample BiotimSIPDNA_FD_185749 | JGI IMG/M metagenome (GOLD analysis project Ga0209510, IMG submission 185749) | Anaerobic biogas reactor microbial communites from Washington, USA - Biogas_R1 time_0 SIP DNA (SPAdes) (version 2) | ecosystem: Engineered > Bioreactor > Anaerobic > Unclassified | place... | reverse complement strand
GAACCTATAAAGAAGAAAGCCGATGGAAAGATTATGGGAACCCTGATTTTAGATTGGCCGAAGAGATTTACCGAAAAGGTCGGGATTACTTCGTTACTTTGCAGGATGCAACTAATGTAGCTGCTCGAATGGAGGATTATATGAGTGAATATTCTATACACAATAGTATAAATATTGGTGGTGATGCTACCAACGTGTATCTGGTACTCTAAAAACCCATCGAAGGGTCACGAAAAATCCAGCGGATGAGCCAAGGAAAACGCGCCAAGCCAGCACCTGAAAGAAATATGCTATTCTGTGTGAAACAAGGCACAGGAGGCAGTAGGAAAGGTGTTAAGCATGACAGAGGCGCAATATATCAAAGAGCTGTACGAGGTGCAGGGAGTATCATTGCGAGAGATAGCAAAGAGGACAAGACGAGACTTTCGTACAGTACAAAAATACGCTTATCGCGAGGATTGGAACCCTCCGGTAAAATTAAAGATGGAGCCAACAGACTACCCGGTTTTAGGCAAATATATCCCTGTCGTCAACGAATGGATCGAGCAGGATGAAAAGGAGCCGCGCAAGCAGCGCCACACCGTCTCAAAGATATACAGTCGGCTTCAAAAGGAGCACGGGTACGCCGGCAGCTATAGCAGCGTCAGGCGTTATGTCGCCCTGAAGCGTGAGCAAATGAAGAAGTTTCGCGAGGGCTTTCTACCACTTGAGCACCCGCCGGGTCGCGCACAAGTGGATTTCGGAAAATTCAAATATTATGACGCGCTCGGCATCCCGCAGAAGGGGTACGCACTAATCGTGTCGTTTCCAAACTCAAATGCCGGATGGATGCAGGTATATCAATCGGAAAATCAGGAGTGCCTTCTGACCGGACTGAAACGAATTTTCTATCATATCGGCGGAGTGCCGACACGAGTGCTCTGCGACAACATGGCAACGGCGGTAGCGAAGATTCTGAAGGGCAAGGAGCGCGTTGTCTCCGACGGATTTATGCGGTTCATGCTGCATCACCGTTTCGCTGCGGACTTCTGCAATCCGGCGTCCGGTAACGAAAAAGGCAACGTAGAAAACAAGGTTGGCTATACACGCCGTAATATGCTCGTGCCTGTCCCGACAATAACGGATTGGGAGGGATTTAACGCCAAGCTGCTGAAGCTATGCGATGAAGATATGAATCGCCACCATTATGAGCGCGATGTACTCATCGGTGAGCTCTGGGAGGATGAGAAAAAGCATCTTCTCTCACTTCCGGAATATGAATACGAGGTGTTTCGGTACGAGGCATTCTCAGTGGACAAGCAGGGCTTTATCACCATAGACACGGTGCGGTACAGCCTCTCGCCAGAGATGAACGGAAAAACTGTTCAGGCGAAGATATTCTTCAATAAAATTGAAGCGTATTATGACCGGCAGCTCATTAAAACCTTTGTGCGAAGCTACGAGAAGGGCGGCGAAGTCTGCGACTGGCGTGAATACATACCGACGCTTATGAAGAAGCCCGGAGCAATCGAGCACACACGCTTTTTCCGTCAAATGCCGAAGCTGTGGCAGGAATATCTGCAAATGTCCGACAGCCGGGAGCGTAAATCCGCCCTGACCGTGCTTTCCGAAATCGTCAGCGACGGTAACGATGAGCTGTGTGACGAGGCGCTGGCGCTTGCCTATGAAAACGGTAGAGCCGACCCCGACAGCGTACGCCAGTGCTATCTGCTTATCGCTAAACCGGAGGATTATCCCCGACCTCTTGAGCTCTCTACAGAGCCGCCGCCGCTGAATTACCAGCCCGACCTCTCCGTTTACGACGGCCTTATGAGAGGGGTGGCTAAATGATTGAAACGATTGAGCAGACTATGAAGTCGCTTAAACTCGGCGGTTTGGCAAAAGACTGGCGGAATGTCGAGTTTCACGACACCGAGCAGTATGTTCGGGAGTTGCTTGAGGTCGAGGTGCGTGAACGTGAAGCCAACCGCATGGCAAGGCACATCAAGCAGGCGGGATTCCGCGTCATCAAGACGCTCGACACTTTTGTCTGGAAACAGGGAATTGAACTGCCGCAAACGATTGACCGCAGTGGAATCGAAGCGGGTGAGTTTGTTCCTCGACGCGAGAATCTTGTCCTGATGGGTGCGACAGGCACCGGAAAAACGCATCTGGCGACAGCCGTAGCCATGCACCTCTGTCAGCAGGGCAAGCACGTTCGTTTCTACACCGTTACGGCGCTGGCTAACATCCTTCTGGAAAAGAACCAAAAAGGTCAGCTTAACGGGTTCCTGAACTCGCTTCGTAAGGTGCAGGTGCTCGTGCTGGATGAAATCGGGTTCATCACGCTTCACAAGGAGGCGTCAGAGCTTCTCTTTCAGGTCATTTCGGACTGTTATGAGCAGAAAAGCCTGATCATCACGTCTAATCTGGAGTTTTCTCAATGGAATACCGTATTCGGAAACTCAAAGCTGACGGCTGCTCTTGTAGACAGGGTTATTCATCACAGCCATATTGTTGTGTTCTCCGGCCCCGGCCACAGGCTTGAGGAATCTATGCGGCGGCAGAAGGGAGAGAGAGGAAACGGCGGCTGAATATGTTGGGGGCGTTTGAACTACAGCAATCGGCAACCATCGCTACAGCATTCGGTCACGTATTATACAGCGCTTGGTCACTTGAGATGCTGCGTTCGGGCCCGAGATATGTCTTTTAACTTAATATTGGTGTTGGCCCGTGTGCTGTATTTTCTCGCGCACATTCGCTGTACTTTTTCGTTGACAAACACAACCAACGTACAGTTACAGCAAGGGATACATAATGAACTATCCATATCAAATCCTAATATTTCTGAATTGGAGCAACTGATAGAAAACTTGTTAAAAACAACAAATGACAGTTTTTTGGCCGAAGAAATAGAAAGCATTCACGATAATGTTGAGGTCATTCGAGAGGAACTTAGTAAATCAGCCCCCAAGAAAGGTTTTATTAAAACTGCATTATCTGGCCTAAAAGCAATAAAGGGCAGTGCGGAATTTGTTGCTGCTGTTGCTGCAATCGCTCAATTTGTTGCGCCGATGATTGTCTAATCATATATCCGCTTGGAACTACATTTAACCCGCCGCCCACATGGACGGCGGGTTTTCCGTCACTACCGCTATTCCCCGCTGTCCTCCTGTTCATTTGTGCCATAGTCGGAATAATCTTCGTCGCCGTCAAGATCCAACTCGTCAAGGTCAGCAAGGCCTGTGCCGCCCCGAACGGCCTGTTTTGGGTTTAGGATTTTGAAATAGTAGAACGCGCTGCCACCAGCCGCCAGCGCAAGCACAATGAAGATGATACCGCCCATGCCGCCGCTTTTCTCGGCTTCCGGCTCCGGCTCGGCGGGTTCGGGTTACGGGTCAGGCTACGGCTCCGGGGTAACGGGCGCGGGTTGCGCCGGTATAGTGTCCATATCCTCAATGAGAGCTAACAGATCGGCTTCATCCACCATGTTCAGAAAATACACATTTTCGGTATCGCCCGCCCGGTCAATGATGATATAGAAGTAATTGCCGTCCTTTGTAATGACGGTAATAGCTGCCCCAGCTCCGGGGTGAGAGGCTACTGCGCATCCTGTTGCTGTGGGTTTGTAAAACCGGCTCCGGGTCGCGCTTGCTGATACGTTCGGTTGCGCTGGTGGCGCGGTTTTCTTCAAATGCGCCGTCGCAGGCCACCTTCTGCACCCGCTCGTCACGGAGTTTTAGCTCCCGGTTATCTCGGTCTATGGTTCGTCACCTCTTGTTTTTGTGCTTGAAAAAAGCGCCGCATTTGCGATGCTTTTACACCGAGCTATGGTTTTATTGTAATCTCAATTCCATTAGAAAACTCATTACATTTTGATGTTATCAATCCTTTGTTCTTTTTCATCCAGTTTTGCGCTTCTTTAATTTGGACAGGTGCAATTTTACCTGACTTAGCAAGGATTTCACCATCATCTATTGCGATGGACATTGAAGCGGAAGCTGTTTCAACGTGCAAATGGGGCTTGTGATGTCCAGAATTTTCATTTGTTCGCACGATAAATTTTATACCATCCAAACGCCCCACTTGAACAAACTCTGAAATGTTCCTAAGATATAGCGCCCATTCTTTTAGCAGATTTATCTCGTTTTCAGACATAACGCACCCCCTAATTAATAATATATAGTTTGCCTTTTGTCGCAGGACATCTAAGCGTTCCTTTTCGCTCTGCATAATAAAAGTATCCATCATACACTTCGACAACTTCATGGATATCAGGGTCATATTCAGAGAGTTGCCCGTTCAAAAAGAACACTTTTACATCAGGATTTTCGACAATGAAAATTTGTATTTGTCTTGCTGTATAGGAGTGGCCTTGTTCCAGTCCGTGTGGTATTTCGCGTTCCATATAAGCGCCCATAGTGTCATCTCCTTTATTAAACTGGGTTTATTGTACCACACCCTTCTCCCCAAAAAAAGGGCGAAAGCGCAAATGCCGCCGCTAATCGCTTTTCGTTTATCCTCCCGCCACTTCCAATGGGTGCGTCGTCATATGCTAAAGTGAAAGCACATCACAGTATGCCTATGAGGTATAATATGCGCTGCAGTCGTTTTGAATAACGAACCCGCTGCTGGTCGCTCACAGCGTGTCGCAATTTCTATCGCAAAGATGGTCAGCGCTCCCAATCCCGACTTTGCTTTTTCTTAGGTTGCTGGTCACGAGCTTGCTGCTGTTTCTGCTTCATTCGTTCACGGATGGAACGGGATTCTGCTTCCTCGCCAAGAAGATTTGCCGTTTTTCGCTTACTATCGAACAATGTCATAGAATTGTAGGAGTTGCCGTAGGTGTTCTGCAAACGGCGAATAACACTCTGCTCCTTGTTGGGGCGAAGTGCCTGACGTGCTTCGAGCAGCTCCAAAGGCCCAAACTCTGCCGCCTGCTCCCGCAACTCAGCGTACTGTTGCAAAGCTGCGTCCAGCTCGGCGGCGTATTTTTTCTCCTGCTGATCTAACTTTTTTAGGCTTGCTTCCGTTTCTGCAATATCCCTTTTCAAGGTAGAGATACTGCTGCCATCGGCACATTGGAGATTTTGAAGCGACAGCGATTTCTCGAAGCGTAGTTCCTCTAAAAACTCGGTCAGTTCCGCAATCCGGGCAGCAAGCTCCCTGTGTTTCGGGATATTCAAAAATGGAATGTCCTTCTTGTCGGCAAGGAGAGATTTGCGCTCTTTTGTCTTGTCCTTTATTTGCTCCGCGAGACGACCGTACCGCTTTATTTCAGATTGTACAGAGGAGAGATAGCCCTTCGCCTGCTTTTGCCCGGTGCGGATATGCCCTAATTGATAGCAAAAGATCATCACATTCTGCCGCACATTTTCCATTGCTTCGGCTATGGCAGGAATGGTATTCTTTACTGCCTGCATCAGCTTTTTCATCGCTGCTTTCAATTCCCGCAGCAGGGCATTATCTGCTTTTATCTGCCGGTTGAGTTCGCAGCGGTCGGATACAATGCCCTTGTTTTCCAACGCACGGGCAATCACGCCCTCATGGATAGTCGGCTGTTCGTCAATGCCGCGCTCAGCATGGCTACGGTGGTCTATAGTTTCATCTATGCCTGCCCGTGCTAAAAAGCGGTTTGTTGTTTCTGCCCATGCCTTGCGCCAAAGCACAAGCTGTTCGTCACTGTTCCACCGCTCGGAGATAGGATTCTGCCGCCCGAATTTGGTGCTTTTGGGGTATTTGGACATGCGCTCATAGCCATGTGCTTCGGCTTCGGAGCGTGGCATATACATCTTCTTTTTGCCCGCCGTGTACTGATACTGCTTTTCCCAACCGTCACTCTGTGCCGCCCTAAACTCAGCGGCAGTAAATCCCTTTTCTTCACCGTTTTTTACGCAGAGATATTCTTTCTCGGTCTTGTATTGCCACTTGCCCTGTTCGTCCAGAGGGCGCACCGTCAGCATGATGTGGGCGTGAGGATTGTGACCGGGCGGATTGGGGTCATGAATTGCCACATCTGCACACATCCCATCAACAATGAAGCTGTTTTGAATAAAATCGGTCAGAAGCTGTTGCCATTGTTCTTTGCCCAGCTCAACGGGCAGGGCAGCCACGAACTCACGGGCAAGGCGGCTGTCCTTGGTCTTTTCGTTTTCCTCCACGGCGTTCCATAGCAAACAGCGGTCTTGCCATTCGAGAGGTGCATACTCCGTCAGAAATATCTCTCGCCATACAAGCCCTTTCTTGCGTGTGAAATCGTGCCGTACTCCATCGTAGTCGTTGAGGATGTTGGTGCAGCTCAGATATGCCGCAGCAGCCACGGCAGATCGTCCCGTCCCCCGGCTGACAACCTTCGCTTCCAAGTGATATATCGCCATTAACGTTCACCGTCCTTTCGTCCTCGGTTTTTGTTTCTTTTTCGAAAAAAGAAAATGACCCTTATTTGAAATGAGGGTCATATCTGCGACAAAGCTGCCGGTGGCAGGTTTTCGCAGGCAGACGGCAAAGGGTGTGCGTTAAACGCAGACCCTTTAACCGACTGCGTGGACAATGATGACAGTTCAGCAGAAATGCAGCATTGTCCAAAGGCTTCCACAGAAGCCGCATCCCCCTCGGAGAGCGCACGACCCGACCAACGGGAGGGATGCCACCGCTGGCGTAGCCAGTGGTGAGTAAGTGCGCCCTTCGGATAAGACGCCCCGGTTGCCCGGAGCGCCTCCGCGTCTTGTGTGGCTCATTTTCGTAATCTACATAGATAATCCTCCAGTTCATCGAGATCCATAGAGGCTGTCTGAGGGATTGCTTTCTCCAAAATCGCGCCCTCCTGTATGAGCCGCCGGGTGCGAGCCTTGCGTTCCTTTACTCGGTCACGCGCCTGCGCCTCCTCAAAGCGGTGTCTGGCTTGTAGTAATTTCTTCTCATTCTCGGTCATAAAAATCCTCCTGTGGTATTAAAAATAGGCATATTTGGTAGTAGCCAGATACTAAATGTTCGTCCGTTTGGCATCGGAATTTTTACAAAATTTGTTATAAAATCGTTGTGGTAGTAAAAATGCCTCTGTTTGGTATCGGTGTAATACCAAACAGAGGCAAAAGCAGTATCAAAAGCTATCCACGAAATCCATAGCGGCGTCCAAGGTCTCGATGCCCGCTTCCTGTCCAGCGGCGGCAATAGGCTGAACGCCCTGCATGAGCTGCAATATCGCGCCGAGATTGGCTGGAGCGGATTGCTGTAAGCTCTGCCGGATGGTATCGCGTATTTCCTGTAAAAAGGCCTCCTCTTTTTCCCTCGTCTCCAAATAGGGGTCTGTGTCGAGCAGTTCCAGTCTTCCGAAATAATCGTTGACGGCGACTACGACGGCCTTGCTGAAGGAGCGGTGTTTCTTTTTGTCCAGCCGCCGCAGATACTCCCACGCCCGTCGGTCATCATCGTCGTTTAGATTCAAGCGCAGGGTTGTTGTATAAACGCTTTTCATACGATACGACCTCCCTTATGGAGCCGTTGCGCGGCCAGAAGCTCGTAGCCCTTGGCGGTAGCACAGATGTCATTGTTGATGATTACCCGGTCTTTTTCGTATGCCCCGAAATTCTTGACCATGCAGCTTCCGCCGCCGACCACATAGAGACGCATCAGCTCCGGGTCATATTCGTGCTCACGAAGCCTGCGGAAGATGCCGGCCACATACTCCACCGCCGTATCGCGAATCGCCGTCAGATACCTCTCGCTTATATCCGCTGTACCATGCCGAATGACGCGCTCAATCACGGAATCGTCCACCGCCGCGCCGAACTGCCGCATCAGGTTCTCCCGGACGGCCAGCATACACTGGTGCGTCCCGTATTTCTCTGTGAAGCACTTGCTTTGCAGCGGGCGACACTCATTGATATACATGACGTTCATCGTCCCGTTGCCGATGTCGCAGAGCATATTGATGCCCTTGAACTCCCGAAGCCTGTCTGCCACGGCGGAGAAACCCTGCGGGAAAACATCCGCGCCCATGAACTCCACATGGTAGTCCGCTCCACGGAAGCTGAAATCTGCGGTTTCATTTTGCAGGAGATATGCCCGAAAACTGTCCTTTTGTTCGCTGACCCATGTTAGAGGCAGTCCAGCCGCAAGGTGAACGCGGGCGGCGGTCTGCTTGCGGATATTCAGCTCCCGCGCAACGGCAGCGAGCGTGAGGATATAGTAGTCCATATCCAGCATCTTATCCGCCGCGAACTCCCTATGCTCCTCGCCGATGAGATAATACTTACCATCGTAGACAAGCAGATTGCTCTTGAATGTCGGCTCTTTGTCGTAAATGGCAACGCCGGTTTTGAAACAGCAATGGGCGGTCTTGATATTGCCGTACCCGTGGTCGATGCCGATGATAATGGGATTGGTATTTGTGTTGTAGTTGTTCATAAAATTCATATTGTTTCCTTTCTTCTGCTTTGCGACAATACAATATTTGTTTATTTTAGTAAGTTGCCATTTTGACAACTTGCCACTTGAATAGGGGTCTGAGTGAAAGTTTCCAAATTGGGAACTTTCAGTTTCGGAGCAATAAAAAAGCGGCCTATGATTTCTCATAAGTCGCAGGTAAGGTAGATACTCGATTACATTTGTTGCTGACACCTCAAGTTCCCAATTTTGGAACTTGAGGTGTCAATGGTCTTTATGCGATTTTTTCGCTATTTCTTAGTGCGGCATTTCGCACTCGCTGACCTTCGAGGTGTCCTTCGTATCTGCAATCCTCGCAACAATACTTAACATCAACCCTCGTTGTAGTGAAGGTTTTGCCGCAATACTCGCAGACGCACTCACGGCTTTTACTTTCCGCCGCCTCCTGTCGGTAAAACTTCGCGCGGCAGTTTACCCCGCAGAACAAAGTGTTTGACCGCTTGGATTCAAAGGTTTCGCCGCAGCATTTGCATACAAGTTTTAGAGGCTCGCCGGGAGTGCGAACACCCGCCTTGATTTGCTGATAGCGTTCTCTGCTCTTGATGCGGTGTCTGCGTAACTGCTCCTGCCGCTTGGCCTCCGCTTTTGTCAGCTCCGGGGCGGGAAGGTCGAAGCGCCCGATAAACTTCAAATGAATCTCAATTTCCTGCGTCCGGTCGCCGTCAATCTTCTCCGGCGCATGGACGATGATTTTATCAATAAACTCGTTTATCATCGGTGTGGTCAGCTCGGAAAAGTCTGTGTATTTCCTGGCAAGGGCAAGGAACTGCTCCACTCGGTCGGTATCCTCCGCAAAGGCGGATAACCGTTTCTCAGCGTCGGTAATGGCGGTTTGAAGCGTCTGCTGCTCCGCCTCATATTCCGCAAGCAGACTGTCAAAGCGTTCGTCGGAAAGCTTACCCACTGCAAAGGTCTCGTACAGCTTTTTGATGATGCCGTCAAGATTATCGACGCGCTTCGTATTCTTGTTCAGCTTGCGCCTTATATCCTTGGCGGCCTCCGCCTGTCTGAGCTGCGATGCCGACCGCACCTTCTCCATAAACTCGTCCTGATTGGAAATAGCGAAGACGCTGACGGAGCGGATGGTGTCCAGCAGCAGGGTGCGCAGGGATTTTGTCGTGATATAGTGGCCGTAGCAGTCCTTCGCATGCTTTTGGTGAGCCAGCGTGTAAGAGGAACAGTCGAAGAAATCCGATGGGTATTGGTTTTTCTTGGCGTCGCCTCTTGAACGGTGGTTATACATCTTCTCGCCGCAGTCGGCGCAGTATAAAAGGCCGGTCAGCGGGTTTGCCACGCCGAAGGTGTCGATGCGCTTGGGCGTTTTTCTCAGCTTTTGTGCAAGCTCCCATGTTTCCTTGTCAATGATGGCTTCGTGGGTGTTTTCAAAGATCAGCCAGTCCTCTTTTGGATTGGGTGTGGCGCTTTTGTCTTTGTATGATACCTTATGGGAACGGAAATTAACCGTATGCCCAATATATTCCGGCTTGGATAAAATCTGACCGACGATATAGCCGCTCCAGTTATATGGGTTTGGGAACTCCTCTTTGCTTTTCCAAACACCCAGGCCCTTTCTTGCGGCATAGACGGCAGGCGCTTCCACCTTGTCGTCGAACAACCGCCGGGCGATCTCATAGGGGCCGAAGCCCTCGATAGTCAGGCGGAATATCCAGCGCACAATGGCGGCGGCCTCCTCGTCGATCAGCCGGTGGTATTTGTCGGCGGGGTCTTTCCTGTATCCGTAGATAGCGCTGTTCGTCGTAGGCTTGCCGGTCTCGCCTTTTACCCGAATGGCAGTGCGCTGCTTGCGGCTCAAATCCCGCAAATACCACTCGTTCATGATGTTGAGAAACGGCGCAAACTCGCTGCTGTTCTGGTCGGCGCTGTCCACATTATTGGCGATGGCGATAAAGCGGACGCCGTGCTGCCGGAAGAACACCTCGGTGTAAAAGCCCGTTTGCAGGTAATCACGACCGATTCGGCTCATGTCCTTTGCAAGGACGCAGCCGACCTTTCCGGCCTCGATATCCGCAACCAAGCGCTTCCAATCCGGGCGCTCAAAATTGCCGCCGCTCCATCCATCGTCCGTATAATGGACACAGTTTTCGTAGCCGTTCTGAGCGGTGTAGGTTTCAAGGTATCTTTTTTGGTTAATAATCGAGTTGCTATCCCCGGTCAAATCATCGTCACGGGATAACCTCTCATATAGAGCTGTGATCTTTCCTTCAGTCTGTTTTGTCGCCATATCAGGCGCTCCTTTCAGACTGTCGGCTCATTTGTGGTGATTCCATTATACCACATTCGGAGCCGTTTTCCAGCGCTTCATTGCGAATCATCCGTAAAATCTTATCCTCCATCGTCTCCTGCCCGGAATCGCAGAACACGACTTTTACCCGATAGGTGGTGGAGCCGATGCGTCGGGTAACATAGCTGTAATTGTGCTCGCCGGTCTGGTTTGTATTGTTAATAGAGTACCTCTCTTTCTGTTGCGCGTCCGGTGCAACTGCGGTATAATTCTTGGTAGTGACGGTTCCTCTCGCTGTAATCTGCCAGTGTCTTTATTTAGTTGTCTTTGGGCAATAAAAACCGGCCCCGCCGCCCATTTCTGAGCGGTGAAGCCGGTCTCGCGCCGCGCCGCATATTTCTGCGCATCTCTCCCTTCATAGATGAAAAAGTAATCCATATATTCTGAGGTTGGATTACTCCCTCTACTTATAGGAGAAAATAGCGTGTCAAAACGGAACTGTTTTTCGGAGAATTAAAAATAATTTTTGCGGGGAGGTAAGGTCAGCGTGACAGAGGATGAAATGAGCCTTGAGGAATACACCGAATGGCTGTATGAGCAGGGCTTGGGGCATGAGGTCGAAGACGAACCTGATTATGAGCAAGATGAAGAAGATGATGTTCTTGAAGAAATTCCCCGCCTAAGCGCAGAGGAAAAGCTTGCCGCTGATCTCGCTGCCGAACGTGACGATGAATTGGAAATCAGTCTTCGCCTTGACGATCATCCGGAGGAAGCGCCGCCTGAAACCGAGGAAGCCGAGAACAAGGAAAGCGTCAAACGGGAAATGCTCAAGAACGCCATTGAGCGGATCGAGAACGCGGCACGAACACAAGCAGATTTCGAGGATGTAGTCAAGAAGTGGGATAAACTTGAGCAAAACGAGGCCCGCAGGCTGCGTTATCATGAGACAAGCCGGGGCGATGTACCTCTTGAGTTTGACAAAGCCATGGACGGGGTTATCTTTCCTCTGTCGTTTATGGAGCCGCGCTGGAAGCAGATTCTGAGCGGCAATTTCCTTGAGGTCATACACGATTGCCCGTTCGAAATGGACGAGCTTACCGCCGACGTCATCATAATAGAGCTGCTGCGCGGCATGAGAGACGACCACAAGGAGATATTTTATTGGCATTTCATCCGGCAACGATCCTGCGCAGAAGTCGGTCGAATTAGAGCGCAGACGGACAGAAACATCCGAAAGACGAGGGGCGTCATCCTCCGCAAGCTCAGAAAGCAGCTTCAAAAGGCGCTATGCGGCCGTCAAGAGGCCGGATATATGCTGACGCTCCGGCAGCGCAGATTTCTTGAGCAAATGGAGGCGGGCGCTATTGACGGAGGCGATGCGGACTGATACAATAGTAATATTCAAATTAAGTATTAAGATTACATCGGGAGGCGCAGCATGAACAACCTCTTTAAGCGTTCGAGCTCTCATTGGGTGCGATATGACAAATATGAATTAAAAGAAGCCGGGAACGGCAAGCTTTATGTAACTCCCGCTGAAAATGCTAAGCCGGAGGTCTATGACCCGCTAAAAAAAGCGGACACCATGGTATTGGACGCGCTGAATGTCGGGCTAATGATGATGAAGCGGGCGGAGGACGCCAAGGTTGCGGCCGCCGTGATGGAGTTTGTCACGAATTACGGTCTGCTGGGGCTTATGACCGCGCTGCCGACTACGCCAACGTTTATGGATTACGAAGCAGTCTACCTGCCGAAGAACAAGTTCATCAAGCAGGAGACGCTCTCCACCGAGGATTATCTCATCAACTTCTATCCCTTCGACAAGCCGGAGATTAAAAAGCGGGGCGTGGAATCCCGATGGGATGTCGGCGGCGACAGGGACATGATCGCGCTTGCCATGACGTTTGCGGATAAGCCGATGGCGGTCAATATGTGCTTGCAGCGGGAATATGCCGAGCCTTACGACTGGCTGGCGGCACAGTTCAAGGATTGGGCGTTTATCTTCTGCACATCCATCTACTACTACGACGACTACGACAAGATAGACGAGGACACGCGGAATATATACCGGCAGGCGATGGCGGCCTTTGACGGCATCGCGCCCAGCTACCACATCGCGCTTCTTGAGAGTCCGACCATCGTATGGGATTTTCAGTCGCTTTTGTTGGGTATCCAGATGATGTTCAGCTTCGCGCTCACGGACGGGCAGAAGCCGCTTCGCTCCTGTAAGCATTGTCAGAGGGCGTTTATGGCAAGCAGACCCAGCGCCGCGTTTTGCTCCCCGCGCTGCAAAAATCAGTACAATGTATATAAGAGCCGGGCGAAGGACAAAAGCTCGGAAACGGATTGATAGGATAGGAGGCGCAGAACATGAGCGATGAACACGCCCTCACTCCATATGAGAGCAGGGAGATATTATTTTACAGAACGGATAATGGGGACGTTCGGGTTGAAATTTTATTGTTCCGTGAAAACCTGTGGCTGACGCAGACAAAGATGGCGGAACTGTTTGACGTGCAGAAAGCAGCCATATCTAAGCACTTGAAAAATATTTTTGAGGAAGGCGAGCTGGACAAGACTTCAACCGTTTCCAAAATGGAAACAGTTCAAAAAGAAGGCGACCGCATGGTCAAACGCACCCCGGATTTCTATAATCTGGATGCCATCATCGCCGTTGGCTATCGCGTTAATTCAAAAAAGGCTACCATGTTCCGCATATGGGCAAACAGAGTTTTGAAGGAGTACATCATCAAGGGCTACGTCATGGATGATGAGCGTCTGAAGGAGCCGGAAAACTTCTTCGGCAAGGACTATTTTGAGGAGCAGCTGGAGCGCATCCGTGACATCCGTTCCAGCGAACGGCGCTTCTATCAAAAGATAACCGACATCTATTCGCAGTGCAGCGCCGACTATGAAGCAGTCAGCCCTATCACGCAGGATTTCTTCGCAACGGTTCAAAACAAGCTGCATTTTGCCGTTACCCATCACACAGCGGCGGAAATTGTATACGACAGAGCGGACAGCGCGAAAACGAACATGGGCTTAACTTCATGGAAGAACGCCCCGAAAGGGCGCATCCGCAAATCCGACGTGACCATTGCAAAGAATTATCTGAACGAAGCCGAGCTTGGCAATCTCAATGAAATCGTCACCATGTATCTGGATTACGCCGAGCGGCAGGCACGGCGCGGCAATATCATGTATATGCGTGATTGGGTGGAGCGGCTGGACGCCTTCCTGCAATTCAATGAGGAAGATATTTTGCAGAATAAAGGTACTGTCACAGCTGCCATAGCGAAGGCGTTTGCCGAGAACGAGTATGATAAATATCGTACGATTCAGGATCGCTTGTATCAAAGTGATTTTGACCGTTTGGTTGCGGACACTGAAAAGGGCGAAGAATAAGCAAAGCCCACGCTTCCGATTTTGTTCTGTCGGAGGCGTGGGCTTTAGTTATACTGTTTACAGGGAATACGCCAGTTCTTGCAGGACAATCTCCTCCGCCCGGTTGCGGATATTGTTCATGCGGCGCACCCATTCCATTTGGTCGGCGGCTTTCATGGCTTCGGTTACGCCCTCCTGCGTTGCCATAGTGGTGCAAATGGTCTCCATGCGCTCCTTGCAGCTCTTATCCGTTTCCGCCAAATCCTCAAACAGCTTCCCGCTGGTCAGCAGATTTGTATAGAGGACGGGATGATGCTCTTTTAAGAAACGATGGCGCATATGCCCATATTTGCCGATCTGATAATCCGAGGCTTCGGGCAACTCAAGGTTGGGAATAAAATAATCGCCCTCCTGACGGTATGTGCCGCCCATTTGCTCAAATAACGATTTCATAGCTTTCGACTCCTTTTTGTGTTGAATTTACAGCGGTTATACGGACTTTCTTGCTCCTTCCCTACAACTGCCGTTCTATTCACCACAAATGAGCCGCAGTCATATGTATTAGGTGGCAGAAACCACCCTCTACATAGTAACTCTTGATTGAAAATGCTGTTGCTCTCGTGATGGGTGTCGTCACTTTTAGAGATGCTGCAATTTTGGGAGTTGTCATTGTCATGGGAAACCCTCCTTTCTATTTTGATAAGGCTATTGTATAGAAAGAAGGAGTAGCTAGTGTTTAACCGCAAAAGTTAATATAATTATTGATAAACTAGCAGGTAGACAACTCCAACAGGAGGTCACGATTAAGTCCACGGTCCGGATAATAGATATCAAGAATCTCAGCATTAGGGATACGGAATCGTGCTTGTTTTAAAAGGCGTTTCACTTTTCCGTTATATTTTTCCTGGTAAACATAGTCTACCAGCATCTTGATCCGCTCATCAAAGGGAAGGCTCACATAAAGGCAGTCATTATTCTGTAAATCCAAGGCCGTGATCATTTCTTCCATGGCAAGTTCACGTAGCTTGCGGCGGGTTTCATCATTGATCATTGTGATTTCCTCCATAATATGATGCACCACGAACATAACCTTTTGTGTCATTTACCGTTGAGTTTCGCTTCTGGTCATTGGTGAAAATATATCTTCGTTAGAGGCCAGGATGGATTTTAAGTGCCGGTAGCGTGGCGAGCGAAACTTCGTGAGTGCCAGCGAACACGCTCCTTCCAATCTTTCTTTTGAATATGACTTGCTGAGCCGCAGAACGGACAGGCATGCATTGTATCCCTGCTCCTTAATTTTCACACCGCCAAAGATGCGATCAATCACGACAGAGGTATTATCGCCGATTGAAGCCGCCCAACTGCGAATCCGCTCATCATCCCATTCCATTTGCTGAAACTGATCGGGCATGTCTTCTGGATGGGTCGACCAGGCATTGCAGACATAATCCTGATATCTATTGTGAGTGGCAAGGCGCTCACCTTTGTGGAAGATCTCGACTAAAGATGCTGTGATTTTAAGATCAACTTGCTTACCAACATATTGATACGGGCAGGAATAACGATTCTTTTTGTAAGTGATATGGCAATCCGGGTATACTTTGCGGCCATAAATCCACTCGGCAATCTCATAAGGCAATGCTGGAAGTTCCCGCAAGGTCGCTTTTTCTTCCTGAAGGAAAATTTCGGTCCTGCTTCCATTACGCTTTTGGAACGGTGCATCATTAAATTCTCTGAGCGCCTTACTGACAGCAGCTTTCAGCATATCCAAGAAGTAAAATGTTTCATTGCGGAGTGTAGCAATCACTGCCGTTGCAATCTTACCCACAGTACCTTCTACAGATGCTTTCTGTTTAGGTTTGCGTACTTGTGCTGGCATGATTGCAGTACAATAATGGTTTCCCAAAGCTTCATAGGCCTCATTCAGAATAATATCTCCCTCGCGAGGATGCTTTATGACACCGGTTTTCAGGTTGTCGCAAACAGTCCTGACTGTTGTTCCGCCGAAGAAATTATACATGTGAATGTGGCAGTTGAGCCAAGACGGCTCTTTCATATCCAGACAAGGCTCCACATAAGAATATTGGCTGTATGGCAGCGTAGCCACAAACAGATAGACCGTTATGACTTCTCCGGTCATACGGTCTAAAAGCTTCATCGTGGGACCGGCCCAGTCCACTTCTACCACCATTCCTGGTTTGTGCGTTAAGTGGTTGGTGAGATTTTGAGCCTCAGTAAATCGCGTATAACCGATGAAGACTTTGTGTAACCGACTGCAATGCCGCCATCGGCAGAACACTGGTCACGATATTCTTTCCAGAGCAGCTTGAGTGTAACACCTACCTTTGACAGTTCACCGTGTATATAATCGTAGTTCGGCAACTGGAAAAGTGTTTCATGGGCATGCTTGTCCGGATAGAAGAGATTATACACCTCCTCTGGACGCATATCTTTGACATTTTCATACGAGATATTGAGTTCCTGGGCGATTTGAAACACGTCGTTGACCGAACTCTTGGACATGTGACGGCTTTTGGCAATATTGTTCTGTGAAAGCCCCGCTGCCCGAAGTTCTAAGATTTGTTTCACCTGAATTTTCTTGGCCATTAGCATGGTCTCCTTCCTGTAATGTTTGAGGTCTTGCCCTCAAAACTATTTTACAGGCGAGCGGTATCCATGCGTGAATTGATGGTATCTATCTGTGAATTACTGCGATTAATGCTGTGGTATCATTGCTGTGAATTACCGGTATCATATTGCGTATTGCTGGTACGCTCTGCGTGAAATATTCAAGTGACCGATATTTAACCAGATATTTTACACTTTTTAGAGGTAAATACTGCTCTTTGATTGCCCTCAAACATTAATTTTATTGGGTTTCTGTTATAAGTGCTGTATCGCCACTCGCACCATAATTTATGCCTAATTTAGATGCAGGGCCGTTGAGCCCAGTAACTATGCGGGTTTCGAGCCCTTAAAAGCAATTTTGAGGGGCTCAAACTCTATAGATGCATTCGAAGTTTTGGAGCATGTTGGGGGGAGTTGAACCCTCGTATGAACTCCCCGACAGAAAATCAAACATAAACTGAATATGAGAGGCTGGACAAAGATCCGGCCTCTTTTTTTATATATAACAGCATATCGCAAATGAGCGGGTGTGTTTTCAATGAAAACGCATCCGCTTTTTTTGTGCTCTTTTTTAATCCGCAAAAGATTGGAGGAAACCAGATGTTAAACATCAAGATCGCAAAAGAAAAGGATAAGGCGCAGGGATACTGGCTTTCCCTTCCGGCTGACAATGAGCAAAGATTCAAAGTGCTGCGTAAATTGGACGAAGGAGAACCCATCGGGAAAACAATTGCCATCTGCATAACCGGAGTTATTCTAATAGATACACGTTGGCGGTGCGTTGCATTATGCATTGTTTTTGTAGTTTGACAGATTTAGAAAGGAGCTCTTGTGAACGAGGTATAATTATGGCACAATAGTACCATATACAAACGCAAAGGAAGTGACGGTTATGCCGCGAATCATTCCGATCCGGGATTTGAAAAATACCAGCGAAATCTCTAAAATGTGCCAAGAGGCAACCGAGCCGATATATATTACCAAAAACGGTTATGGCGATATGGTTATCATGAGTATAAAAATGTACGAAGAAAAATTATTTATGCTGGACGTATATAACAAATTAGCTGTAGCCGAGACACAGATAGCGGAAGGAAAGGTATTGGACGGAGATGCCTCTTTGAAAAGCATAAGAGTAAAATATAATGTATAGGCTGGTTGTTTCAGAGCTTGCTCATATGGATTTAGATACGATTGTCTCATACATTGCCGTTCAGCTTGCCAACCCCATGGCAGCAAGTGATTTTCTTGATGACGTAGAAAAATGTTACAGCTATTTAAAAAACAATCCGCTTATATATGAAAGGTGTCATGATATGCGCTTGGAAAAAGAGGGCTACCGCAGAGCGACTATTAAAAACTATGTGTTGGTTTATAAGGTTGACGAGGCGGCTAAGCTAGTTATCATTCATCGCTTTTTCTATGGGGCACAGGACTATGTGAAACTGATATAAAGTTTTAGTGCATCTAAATTGAGCACACATTACATAATGAACAACGGCTGATGTTTGGGAACATTTTTCTGTAATGTCCAAACATCAGCTTTCTTTTTTGCATTAAGTCCTTTACTTATGCGGGTTCGAGCATTTTTTGATTTTTGTTGGCTTATTTTTCGGGTTAATACTAACAGTTGAACAAGTCTTGTAGCGAAAGCCCCCTATATTTACCATATATAATCTAATGTTTTTAACGCAGGCTATTCATTCCCTACTATCCATTTAGAAGGCATACTAAGTTAATTGTCCATATTTACCAAAAGGCAGAAGACAAAATTGGTCGAATGGTTGATATTAAGGAGGCGCGAATAGAATGGATAAAAACACATAAAGTTGAAAACTTACTAAAAAATAGAATAATTGCTTTCTTTAATATCCGACATTTTAAAAGGAGGGGCTGATGCTAACATCACGTTATAAGCAATTGTTTTTTTGGGGTATATTAGCCTTGTTTATGGTGGCTATTATACCTTTGGCACAGGCCGGTGACTATGGTACACAAGATCTGACCCTGGGCAGCCAAGGTTCTGCCGTCAGCCAGATGCAAAAAGATCTTACTGATTTAGGCTTTGATACATATGGGGTTGATGGATGGTTTGGTCCGAAGACTTATGAGGCGGTAGTGGATTTTCAAAGGTTCCAAAAGCTAAGACAGGATGGTGTTTTTGGTCCGATAACCAAAGCCGCCCTGAATGCTGTATTAAAAGAGGTTAATTCGGCGCCCCGGGGATCTTTAACCTTGGGCAGCCGAGGTTCTGCCGTCAGCCAGATGCAGAAAGATCTTACTGGTTTAGGCTTTAATACATATGGAGTTGATGGATGGTTTGGGCCAAAAACATATGACGCGGTAGTAAATTTTCAAAAATCCCGAAAATTAATACAGGATGGTGTTTTTGGTCCGATAACTAAAGCCGCCCTGGATACTGCGTTAACAGAGGTAGTGTCATCTAAGGTGTCCTCCGGTGCCAAGGCACCCACCGCAGCCAGTATTAGTAATTATAATACCCATGAAAAACCGATAGTTGACTCTTATCGGGCAAGCTTTGACGGCAGTCTTGCTCAGACTTTGGTCGGTCGCGCCATTTGGTATATGGAGTATGGCTATATGAAATATGGAAATACAAAATATGCCGCCACCGGTCATATTGACTGCTCTAATTTTGTTTCTCTGGTATACAGTGATTTCGGATATTCCATTACTTCGGCGGCCAAAAATTATGGTTCAGTAGGGGTAAAGGTGCAGGGTGTGTACGCAAAGAAGATATCCGGAACATCTAAGTACACCCTGGTAGGCATAGAAAAGCTCAAACCCGGCGATATATTTACTTTCAGAAACTCCGCCGGAACCATCGGTCATGTAGCTATATACATGGGCCTAGTGAATGGCAACCCTTGTATAATAAATACCTGCTCAGGAAGGCCTACTGCCATAGGAATAGTTAATAGCTTTTCCTACTGGTATGGTTCAAGCCTTATGGAAGTGCGCAGAGTTTTACCGGCCAGCGCATATACAGCAGGCAGCAAAATTACTGATCGAGGGCCGGTGATTCCGGCAACATATCAGGTAAAGCCGGACAAGCCCATCATTATGCCTAAAAACCTTTCCAAAGGTTTCTAAGCTTCTACATATAAAACTCGCGCTTCCTCACATTAAAGGCTGTGCCGAGACTTAAGTTTCGGCACAGCCCTTTGCTTTGAATCGATTACACCAACGGTCCAAACAGCACCTGGCCTCTTTCGTAGTCCCGAGCCAAATATCCTTGATCCGCCAGGTAGGTCAGATAGCCAAGAGTCTCCCCTAACACTAATCTGTGCAAATGTACTTGGTCAGGCAAATCTGTTCTGGGTGAATATATCTCCCCTGCGGTTGCCGGTTTTTTCACGCCGGCCAAGATCTTTTCCATACGTCTTTCATGGAGACGGCGCAATTTTGTCAGCCGGACCCCTAAATCCGTAAAGCTGGGGCCGTG
>Ga0209510_1002243_pt1 | contig 20167 bp, 20 predicted proteins | sample BiotimSIPDNA_FD_185749 | JGI IMG/M metagenome (GOLD analysis project Ga0209510, IMG submission 185749) | Anaerobic biogas reactor microbial communites from Washington, USA - Biogas_R1 time_0 SIP DNA (SPAdes) (version 2) | ecosystem: Engineered > Bioreactor > Anaerobic > Unclassified | place... | reverse complement strand
TGACCCGGCGCCGAGGCACTGCTGCAAGCGCCGGAGAATATCGGACTTTCGGAAAGCCAATTCCGAACGGAGAACCGGATTCGTGGTCGTGATGACCAAGGTATCCTCGCGCATGATCTCCCGCGGTGAACACCTGTGTGCGAAATCCGGGCCTACGATCTCGCGCCAATGCGCAATGATCCGCTCCTCGATGCGGGGCTGCTGCAGTCCCATGCTATCCATGCATCGACCTAATACATCCGAAAGCAGCTTTTCGCGAGGCTTCACCTGCCCGAGCACTGACGATGCAGGTAACCCTCGGAATGCTCGGATCAGGTGAGCATAGGCACCCATATCCGCAGAGGATACGGCGGGCTTTGCCTGCTCCCGAACAGGCTGCATCGATGAACTCTGCTTCACATCCATTCCTCCCTGAACCGGATAGCCATCATTCGGCGGTGGCGCCTTCTTCGTTCGTCGATTCCATATTACGATCAATCACCTCCACGAAAAACGAAGGCGGCCGCATCGGTCGTCCATCCCGATCGATGAATCCATGAACCGTGAATCCGCTCGAAACCAACACATCATCCCTCCGGATCTCGTACTCGATCCGGATTTTAGCGCGTGGCCGCTCCCTGACGAGAGTATGAACCTCCAAGCGATCATCGAAAGTCGTGGATCGGATGAATCGAACCCCCAGTTCGAGCAAGGGAAGCAAGAACCCCTTATCCTCAAGATCCCGGTATGGGATGCCGATCCGGTTCATCATGTCCACCCGCCCACACTCGAACCAAACCGCATAGTTGCTGTGATGGGCAAAACCCATGCGGTCAGTTTCCGCATAACGCACATACAATGGAGTAACAGTATGAATCATGGCATCGGGATTGCATTCGGAGGAGTCCGGGTCATAAATTAGGGCGATTCCACAAGACGTGGAGTCATTCCTGAATCCTATTTCGAATGCCAGTTTGTTCCGCTGCATGACAAAGCTCAAGAATCAATTGCCCGGAAAACCCTCCAATCAGAGGGCTCAGCCAACTGCTATCCGAATGCTAATGGTGAGCCTGCGATGGATTGTCTGTTGGCTTGCACACGTCCTTCTGATTGTGGCAATTGGGGGGATCGCAGGAACGCTCATCGCTCCCGTCGTCAAGGTTGCCCTGCGCGCCCAATGGGCTTGGGACATCACCTTTGCAAACGGAGCGATCATCGGCATGAAATACGCGGGATTGTGGGCCATGGGAATCGCACTGATCTGGTGCATCATCCGGCACCATAGTCTTGTCCAAAGACAATCCGGACATACAGGATCTTAAATCTGCGAGCAGGAATGAACCACAACCGCACCCTCATCTATTTCATCGGCTTTCTCATGGGATGCATCCTGATCGGATGGATCGTTCACATGCGCAATACACGGCGGGAAAGGGAGGCACAAATCCCTCAGTGGATCGGCATCACCCTCTCAGATCAAGACATCCGTGAACTCTCTTCCAAATGGATTGAGATCGCTGAGCCACTTGCCTCGGCCCGTTTGAACAATCTGGACGGTTCGATCGTTAAAGGAGTCTTCCTCCTCCACCGGGAACAAAAAATCCCACTCTGGGCGACTTCCAAAGCCACCGCAGATGGTTCAGCCGGCGATTGGATCCTTCATTATGGAAACCGCCTGCTGGTTCATTCCCGTCCGGGCATCAGTCCGGATCTAATGGAAGACGGTTTTACCCATGTTGGAACCCCGTTGCTTGTTCCACAGCCTGCAACGGTACAGCCTCCGGTGTACGCAGTAGGGTTTGAGACCAAAAACCTGTCCGATCTACTTGCCACGGCGGAAATGCTCCAGTCCAAACAACTCTATATCGCCGCGGTGGAATGGTATCCCGTCGACACCGACCCCTCAAGCGGGCTTCCCGTCTTCGAGACCCAACCCGAGTGACTTGTAGATCCGCAAGGTCGTGTCCGAACGGTTGAGAGTGTAGAAGTGAACCCCTCTTACCTTGTGATCCAACAGATCACTGACTTGCTCAGTCGCCCAGTGAAGGCCGATTTCCTGAACGCCTTCCTCACTCGTCGCACGGCTCAAAGCCCGCATCAGCCTGGCGGGAAAACGCGCACCCAATGCGAGTTCAGCCATCCGCTTCATTCCCTTGAGAGAGGTGATCGGCATGATGCCGGCCAAAATCGGCACGCGGATCCCGGCTAATTCGCAACGCTCACAGAAATCGTAGAAATCCCGATTTTCGAAAAACAACTGCGTGCAAATGTAGTCCGCTCCGGCATCCACCTTCGCCTTCAAGTAATCGATCTCCTGCATCCGGTTTGGACATTCAGGATGGCCTTCAGGGAAACCCGCCACGCCGATTCCCATCCCGGCATAGCGCGACCGGACAAACGCGACCAGATCCCCGGCATGGGCAAACCCGTCCGCTATGGACGGGAGCGAGGACATTCCCTTTGGAGGATCTCCTCTCAGCGCCATCAGGTTTCCGACACCATTCTCCGTATACCTATCCAAAATCGCCGACACCTCAGCGCGGGTGTGACCGACCGTTGTCAAGTGAGGAACGATGGTCAAGCCCGTCTCCTTTTTCAACCGGACAACCAGATCGTGTGTGAGCTGGCGAGTCCCTCCACCTGCTCCATAGGTTACACTCACAAACCCGGGATTGAGCGGACACAAACGACCAATACTTTCAAACAGGGCCTGAGAAGCTTCCTCCGTGCGCGGGGGGAAAAACTCGAAACTGAAGCAGGTTTGTTGGCTGGCCAGAATACGGGCAATGTTCATGCCCGATCACCATTGCGCACTTGACTCTGTGCCGTCAACTTCCGAAATCGGGTTTTCAATGGAGGCCGACGAGATGCTTCATTTGGAGAAAGACCTCGCCCGCTTCCGCCTTAAGATCCTCCAGATCCGCATGGGTGATCTCCAGATCCGCCAGCCAAGGTTCGGAAGGTGGATTGGGAAGCACAGTCGACCCAAAGTGCCGGTGTCCATCGCACCAACGGATCGCAAAGTTCAGGCATTTCAAGGTCACACAAGGATCGGGCACCTGCTCCGGATGCAACTGACAGCGCACCACATTCTGGATCTTCTCGGGGAAGTGCCAGGATCGAAGCAAAGTGAAACCAGCCTCAGTGTAGTCCACTCCGAGAATCTCGCGCTCCCACTTCGCCAATGGCATATCCTTTTCCCAGAGCAACGATTCTCCCCTTGACTCCAGGACCTGATCCAAAACCAGTTTTCCGATCGGATGAACCACTCCCAGAGTGAAAAAGTAGCTGCGATCCTCATCCAGAAGGTCCGCCAGGCATTCCATGGTGCTTGCGACCGATGCACACTCCGACCAAAACGCGATCGCACTGATCCCATACGCCCGCAGGTTCCGATTGAAGACCTGCCTGGACAGGCTGATGCTGATGAGCTTCATCACTTCCCTGAATCCCAAACGATGGATCGCGTCCTCCAGACTCGAGATCTCGGAGTGTCCACCGTAGAAAGCACTGTTGCTAATCCGCATGATATCCGAAGTCAGAGCCGTGTCTGTGCGGATGACATCCACCAGGTCCAGTTGATTCGCGTCCGGATCCCTCAGGATTTCGAAAGCCTTCGACAACACCTCCGCACACGCGTGCAGAGACTCAGTCTTGGCTACTGCCGCAAGTAGATCGTCTTCGGTCGGTCTGGCCATCAATGTAAAACGTTTGAGGTGTTTATGCAAAAATCCGTCTATTGCGTGAATTTCTCCCTATGCTGCCTAAAGCAACACTCGGGGTCCCTCTCGCAAATGCGGCATTTTTGAATGGGGTATGGAATCCGCTGGCTATGATTCAATAAATATTTACAAAATCCCCTTGTTTTACAACTAAAAATTGAGAGGGATCGTAATTTTCGTATGACAATCATCCCCATTCCCGATTCCGTTTTCCAGACAGCTTTCCGACTGACACCCTCAGCGTCAAACGATTGCGAACATCCCGAACAACCAGCCAAACCTATTGAAACCGGAAGGAAATCATGTCAGTTGATCAAAATCGATATCGAGCCGGTTTTCGAATCCGCCACCCGGATTGCGCCGTCTGTGAACCTGCTTCTCGCTCACGGTTTGGCGACAAGCATTCACCCATTGTTCAAATTCGGAAGGTGAGGCCGTTCTCGAACCGGCCGCCCTGAGCGAATCCAGAATCATGTGATCCGCTGATACAACGGCGATCCGTGCTGGATCAGCAGAGCGCAATCCCATCCGCTCGATCACGGCATCCGCTGTGAGGTTAGCGGGGCTGAAAATGACCGTAAAGGTGTCCACCCCCCATGGGTAGTCGCATACGAGGTCGCTTCCCCTGCCATCAAAGACTACCGTGACCTGCCATCCCCACGCGTCATGGATTTCGCGGGCCATGGAAATCAGGATTTCGCGGGCCCGCTCACGGTCCTGACGCCAAATCCTCCTCAGGGATGATAGCCCTTGGCCGACGTTGCTCCCGTCAATCAACACATGACACGGAGCGATCGCGCAATCACGGGTTACGCCTGCCTTCAAGTCCCTGCGGGCGAGGGATTTTCCCGCCGTTTCATCTGTGAACTTGATTTTTCGGGAACGCTTCAAACCACCGCATCCACTACCGTCCGCTGCTCGCAGACTTCCCCGATGAAGGCCTTTACTTTTATGTGCTCTGGATGCGCCTGATATACCGCCAAGGCCGCCGCATCATCAAATGAGCTCACCAGAACGCAATCCATCGCAAATGGATCATCCACCACATTGGTTCCAAACACAAATTCCCTGATCTCCGGAATCAAATCGGGCAGCATGCTCAATCTGACCCTCATTTCAGCGAGGTTCTTTTCTTTTGAATGGCCCAAAGCTTCAGGCTTCAAGCGCCACATCACGATATGCTTCAGCATAATCCGGAGTCTCCGTGTATCGATTCTAATCTTCTGAACCTAACGAAAGCTTATTCGTCGTCTCCGATACCGAGCTCAGCCTGCAGTTCGGGAAACTCCGCTATTTCAGCCAAAAATTCGTCGACACTGAAATCGGCTACCACAAAATCCCCATACTGAAAAGTGGGGGTCATGGTCTGGCCACTGATTTCGGTCATCTGATCCATATCTTTCTTGTTGGCCAGCACATTCCGGATGTCCAGATCCAGACCGTGCTGCTCGAGAAAGGAACGGGCCGCGCGGCACCACGGACATCCAGGTTTAATATAAAGTATAGGTCTTTTGTTCATGGGGTGAGAATATACTACACTAATAAATTACCATTTGCCTTTCTGGCAACCCAGATAAGACTGGTTTCACCCCGAATTGACGGAATTTCATGCCAGGAGACCCACATATCCACATAAAAGGAGCCAGACAACACAACCTGAGGAATCTCGAACTGAGGATTCCGCGGGATCGGCTCATCGTCATCACTGGGGTCAGCGGATCCGGAAAGTCATCCCTCGCTTTTGACACACTATACTCTGAAGGCTACCGCAAATACATCGAAAGCCTATCGTCCAAAGCCCGGCTGCTACTGGACCAAATCGACCGCCCGGATGTTGACTACATCAACGGACTCTCCCCAGTCATTGCGATCGAGCAACGGAGCGGCACCGGGTCAAATCCCCGCAGCACGGTGGCCACGGTCAGCGAAGTGGCGGACTATGCGCGTTTGATCTGGTCCCTCACCGGTGAGCGGTTTTCTCCGGAGGACGGGAGTCGCATCCTGCGTCGCACCCTGGATGACTGCATTGCCAGGCTTTTCGCCGAGCCCGAGGGAAGCCGACTGATGCTGCTCGCCCCAAAAATAAAAGCCCGGACTTCTGTTTTGCGCGAAGAAATTCCCAGACTACAGCAAAAGGGATACACCCGGATCCGGTTGGACGGGGAAATTCGCGAGATCGATGAGCCAAGGCTTCTACCCACTGGAAATGCTGAGCATGAAATTGACATTGTGATCGATCGCATCGTGCTTCGACCCGATCAACGCAGTCGCATCGCTGATTCACTCGAACTTGCTTTCCGCGAAGGGCAAGACAGGGCAATTGCACTCATTCAACCACCCGATCAAACGGACTGGGTTGAACTGTCGCTGAGTCAACACCTCACTTCAGAAAAGGAAGGGATCGTTTACGCTCCCCTCACACCTCGGTCCTTTTCCTGGAATCATCCGGATGGAGCATGCCCGACTTGTGGAGGAACGGGTTTTACCCTCCAATTCCACGAGGATCTTGTGGTTCCCGATCCCGGGCTATCAGTCCGTGGAGGAGCGATCAAGCCATGGCGTATCGGATCAAAAAACATGATCATCAGGCGCAACGCCATACTCAAGCAGTTGGCGGAGCAACTCCCATACGATCCAAAAACCCCATGGAAAGACCTTACCGAAGACACCCGCCACGCGATTCTGCACGGGGTAAAGGGCCGAACGTTCGCATTTAAACTCAAAGCGGGAAACTCCAAGCCGGAAAAACTCCCCTTCGAAGGCGTGCTGGCTGATCTGCGGGATACGCAGTTGCACACCAGCAGCGAGGGACTCAAGGCCCGACTGGTGGCTTATCAAGTCAGCTCGCTCTGTCCGGACTGCCTTGGAAAACGCCTCTCAAAGGAGAGCCTGTCTGTCTTTGTGGAGGGGATTTCATTCGCTGAGTTCATGGGAATGAGCATCTCGAAGGCAAACCAGTGGGTGAAGCGCCACCTGGTCGATCAAACGCGTTATGCTCCCATGGGAGATGCGGTTCAGGGGCTTCATAAGAGGCTGCACTTCCTGGATCAGGTGGGAATTGGCTACCTCACCCTCGATCGGGCATTCCAGACCCTCAGCGGTGGAGAAACCCAGCGGGTCCGGCTCGCCACTCAGCTCGGAATGGGCCTGGTTGGCGTGATCTATGTTCTGGATGAACCGAGTATTGGCCTCCATCCGGCAGACAACCGCCGGCTCATCGACATCCTGCTGGAATTGCGCAATCAGGGAAACACAGTGATCGTTGTCGAGCACGACAGCGATGTCATGCGTGCGGCTGATGAGATTCTGGAGCTTGGACCGGGAGCGGGTTCAAAAGGTGGCTTTCTCGTCTTCCAAGGCACTCCCGAAGCCTGCATGGCTTCATCAAAGAGTTTGACCGGCGCGTACCTCAAGGGAACGCTGGCAGTGGACCGGGCTGGAGATCCTCATCCTCAGGCTGAGCCTGCGCTGGAAATCCTTGGAGCTGCAGAGCACAACCTCAAATCGATTGACGTCCGCTTCCCGATCGGATCCCTTACGGTTGTCGCCGGAGTCTCCGGATCGGGAAAAAGCACGCTGATCAACGGGATACTCGCAAACTACGCGGCCTTTAAGCTCAATCACGCCAAGACCATTCCGGGCAAACACCGGTTAATCCGTGGCATCGAACACTTCGATCAGGTCATCCGGATCGACCAAAGCCCCATCGGGCGCAGTCCCCGGTCCAATCCGGCCACCTATACCAAACTGTTTGATTTGCTGCGACGCCTTTACGCCCAGACTCCGCTCGCAAAGGTAAGAGGATACTCGGCCAACCGCTTCAGCTTCAACACGCCTGGCGGCAGGTGTGAACGGTGCAAGGGAGATGGCATGATCAAGCTCGACATGCAGTTTCTCAGCGACATCTACGTCGAATGCCCGGCCTGTCACGGACAACGCTACAACAGGGAAACGCTCGAAATCCGTTTCCGCGGGCTCAACATCGCGGAAACCCTCGACCTCACCATTGACGCTGCCTGCGAACTCTTTGCCCGACAGCCTCGTATTCACGAGAAACTCTCGACGCTTCAGGCAGTCGGGTTGGGCTATATCAAGATCGGCCAGCCGGCCACCACCCTTTCTGGTGGCGAGGCCCAGCGGGTAAAGCTCTCGCTCGAGCTGAGCAAGCGTCAGGCGGGTCGCACACTGTATCTTCTGGATGAACCGACCACCGGTCTTCACTGGCAGGACATCCAACACCTCATGGATCTTCTCTTCCGTCTTCGCGATCAGGGCAACACCATCATCATCATCGAACACAACCTCGATGTGATCCGCCTGGCGGACTGGATCGTGGAGCTCGGGCCCACTGGAGGGGATGCTGGCGGACATCTTCTCTACTGCGGCCCGATGAACGGTTTCCACTCATCTCTCAAGACGCCAACCACCGCCTGCCTATCCGGTCTTTCTTCTTGACCTGATCCAGCTTCCGCAAACATGTGAAATGCCATTTCCAAAGCCAATTGCACGAACTCTGATCCTGACATGACACGACCCATCCGATGCCTCATCACTGCCGGTCCGACACGCGAGTATTTCGATCCGGTTCGATTCATGAGCAATCCATCGACCGGCAAGATGGGCTATGCCCTCGCTCAGGCTGCCATCGATGCGGCATGGACGGTGGACCTCATCAGCGGTCCGGTTTCAATACCGCCACCCCAAGGTGCAAACCTGTATTCCATCACCACCGGTGCTGAACTCCAACAGACCTGCCACGAACTTTTTCCAACGTGCGATATCCTGATCATGTGTGCCGCTGTCTGCGACATGAGGCCCGCGCAGACGCATCCACACAAAGTCAAAAAGGAATCCTTTGAGTGGAATATCCGCTTTGAACCGGTTCCGGACATCCTAAAGGGTCTTTCGGCCGTCCGCAAACCCGGGCAAGTAATGGTAGGTTTCGCCGCTGAAACCCGGGATATCGCGGAGTATGCCAGGAGGAAGCTAAAGGAGAAAAACCTCGATTGGATCGTCGCCAATGATGTATCGCGCACCGATGCCGGTTTCGGAGCCGATACCAACACGGTCACGCTTTATGCGAGGACGGGAGAGACCTATGCCCTTCAGCCGGGCACGAAGCTCGAAGTTGCTTCAAGCCTGCTTGCGTTGTTTGCTCCCTCGCTTTGCCAATCCAGGACATCCTCTTGATTACCATGCCACGGAAATCCAGTTCGCTCAACCGCATCCTCGGCCGGCTCGACAACCTCGATTCCGCGAATCTCACGATCCTTGTTCAAAGGCTGGCCAGGGAACGTGAACTTCTGGAGACCGTATTCAATTCCATCCATGACGGGATTGTCGTGCTGGATCACCGGGGTCTTATCCAGTATGCCAATAGTCCAAGCCTCGCATTGATCGGCCTGAATGAGGATGATATCGGGCACACCACAATTGGAGAGAAATGGCCCGACCTCAACCGCTGGGTTGATCTCGATGCCCTCGCCGAGAGCAAGGACTCCCAGACGCTGGTCTCGCGCGAAATCGAAATGAACTATCCGGAGCGCAGGATCATCCGCCTCTTTCTTCTACCCCTTTCCTTTCCAATGAGCAACGCCGCCGTTCCCGGATGGCTCATGGTACTCTCGGACATTACCGAAGACAAGGAACACACTGAAGAGGTCATCGAAAGCGAACGCGTGGCATCGATTATGTTACTGGCAGCGGGGGTGGCCCATGAAATCGGAAACCCGCTCAACTCCCTGACCATTCACCTTCAGCTCATCCAGCGAAAACTCGAAACCCTTGAAGGCTGCCCGTCCACTGACCGGATACGCAAATCCATTCAGGTGTGCTCCGAGGAAGTCAAACGGCTGGATGGCATTCTGACTCACTTCCTTGGCGCCATCCGGCATACTCCTCCGGATTTGCGTGACACAGATCTCCTCTTGATTATTGAGGAAGTCGTGCAGGTGCAGGAAGAGATGCTCAAAACCCGCAGCATCACGGTCGACATTGAGTTTGACGGACCCGTTCCCATCATCCTCGCCGATATCAACCAGATCAAACAGGTGCTTTTCAATGTTCTGAAAAACGCGGTCGAGGCGATGCCACGTGAGGGTCATTTACGCATCCGCACACGCGCGGACGATGAGTTTGTCTACCTGATGGTTGCCGACACCGGTTGCGGCATGGATCCGGATGATCTCGCCAATGTATTCAAACCCTACTTTTCGACCAAGAAGGAAGGTCATGGATTGGGCATGATGGTTGTCGAACGCATCATGCGGGCACACGGTGCCAAGATTGGCATCGACAGCCGAAAAGGCAAAGGTACAGTGGTGACGTTGCAGTTTCCGCAGAAGCACCGGCGCATCCGGCTTCTCGAGCAGAGCTGACCCTTCGGCAGGATCGATTGCAGCGCTTCTGAACATCTCCATTCCGACTCCTTTTATAACATGCCAGCCACTCTACTGATAGTCGATGACGAGAAGCACACCCGTGAAGGGCTTCAGGCCATGTTGGAAGATTCCTACGAGGTATTCCTCGCAAGCGATGCCGACGAAGCATTTAACCTGCTCGACGCCGAGACGTTTGATGTGGTGCTGACCGACCTCCGCATGGCCGGAAAATCGGGAATGAAGGTCATCGACAAAGCTCTTTCGAAACCCAACCGCCCGATCTGTATCATGATGACGGCCTATGGGAATATCGAGACGGCGGTTGAAGCCATGAAAAGGGGTGCTCACGACTTCATGACGAAGCCGGTCAACGTCGAGAAGCTTGAGATCATGATCGCAAGGGCACTCCAATCCAGGCACTTGGAATCGGAGAACAAGGTGCTTCACGAACGCCTCGATCACAAGTTCAGCTTGCCGGGTATAGTGGGGAATTCTCCCGCCCTCACGCAGGTGCTCGATCGGGTAAAACTCATCGCTCCCGCGAAAGCCACCGTTCTGCTACAGGGAGAAACGGGCACGGGTAAGGAAATGATCGCCCAGTCGATCCATCAGAATAGTCCGCGGGCCCGAAATCCATTTGTTGCCGTTCATTGTGCGGCTCTTGCAACCAATCTCCTCGAAAGCGAACTTTTCGGACATGAAAAAGGTGCGTTCACAGGCGCAACAGAGAGACGAATTGGCCGTTTTGAGGCAGCCGATGGAGGGACTCTTTTTCTCGACGAAATCGGTGAGATTGAGCCATCCACTCAGGTTAAGCTTCTGCGGTTTCTAGACACCCGCAGTTTTGAGCGCATTGGCAGCAACAAACCCGTCGCTGTCGATGTCCGGCTGGTCTGCGCGACCAACCGCAACCTTCAAAAGATGGCGGAAAAGGGTGAGTTCCGGGATGATCTACTCTATCGCCTGAATACGATCACCATTCAGCTTCCCGCACTAAGGGAGCGCAAGGACGATATACCCTTACTCATCAACCACTACCTTCGTCATTTTGCCGAAGATAACAATCTGCCCCAGCCCAAACTAACCCCAGGGGCGATGCAGGCCCTAAAGGAATACGCATGGCCGGGTAACATCCGCGAGCTGCGTAATTTCTGCGAAAACACAGTCGTTCTGAATCCAGGACTGAATGTCAGCGAGTATGATCTCGATCCACGGTTCCTGAATTCCGGTGTGGCGCGGTCGTCTGCGCCTGAGATGCCGGGGATCCAACCTGGCCTGTCTGTGGAAGAAAACGAAAAACGGCTCCTCCACCAGGCGCTGGTTCAGGCGAAAGGAAATCGGACAAAAGCTGCCCAGCTCATGGGAATCAGTCGCCGAACCCTTCACCGGAAGCTCGTACAATGGCCGGAGCTCGATTCCCTTTCCCGGCGCTCCGCTGCCTCCGGTCTCCACGGGGCTGAGGGAGATTGAGTGGGATTCCGTCTCTTTTGGAAGGAATGCACACCATCCATGAACCCATTCCAATCGGTGGCCTGACGGGATGCTTACCTGAGATTATGCGAACCGGGCTTCACTCGTAGATCAAGGGGCACAGGGCGTAGCTTGAGAGCGGATCATTCAGACTCCGGACCATTTTCGAAGCCCCCCGGATCTTCGCCTCAACAGCGGACATCCGCTTCGGTTGGATGAGAGGAAGGTCAAATACCTTCAACACCGGAGCTACTGCCACAGGTAAGCCCAATGCCTCTGCCACAATTTCCTCCTGAGTCTTCATCGCCGGGAAGTCCAAAAGATCATACTCTCCGCTCAAGTTCGCGGCATTTGCCGCGTAACGGATAGCGTCATACAAATCACCGATCTCATCCGCCAGCTTGAGTTCCACCGCGTCCCTCCCCGACCATACACGGCCTCGGGCAATCTCCCGAATCCGCTCCTCATCAATCGAACGATACTGCCCAATCGTCGATATCCAGCGATCGTAAAAATCCGATATGTTCTTCTGATACAACGCGATCTGCTCATCAGACTTCGGCCTCGCGATCCCCTGCAGATCGGAATGCGGCATTGTCTTGATTTCGTCAAATGTGATGCCCAACTTCGATGCTCCTTCTCCGATATTCAACAGAAGCCCGAAAATCCCGATCGAGCCCGTGACAGTGTGCGGGTTAACAAAGATCCGGTCTGCACTCTGCGCGATCAGATACCCTCCGGATGCAGCATAGGTGCCCATCGAGACAACGACCGGCTTTCCCGCCTCCTTTACACGGATCAATTCATCCTGAATGATCTCCGAGGCGGATGCACTTCCGCCCGGACTGTTGATACGCAAGACGATTGCTTTGACATTCTCATCGTCAGCCGCTTCCCGCAAATGATCTGCAAGCCGATTGGAACCAACCTGATCCGGATCGCCCCACCCATCCACAATGGGCCCTTCGGCGTATACTACGGCTACTGAGGGCTTTGAAGGACCCACGGGCTTCAATCCGGCCGGACTTATTCCGTCCTGTATATATTCCGACAGGGAGATTTTGACATATCCGCCTTTCTTGGCATCCGGAGCTCCCAGCTCAGCCAGTTGTTTTTTCAGGGCACCAAGCGTGGTCGTCCGGTTGTATAATCCCCATTCGACTGCTGTCTCCGCTTCAAGAATGGGATTCTTTGCGAGCCGATCGTGCAACTCCTTCACATCCAAGCCTCTGCCCGTTGCGATCTCAGCCAAAACTCCGTTCCAAATCTGCAGTAACAACGCTTCCGAAGCTTCACGGGCTTCTTTGCTGAGGTTCGTCCGCGTGAAGGGTTCGACCGCCGATTTGAAATCACCGATCCGGACGGTTTGGACGCCGATTCCCCAAGTATCCATCGCGTTCGCAAAAAACATGGGTTCAGAATAGAGCCCTGGCAACATGACCGAGCCCGCCTGATTGATCAGCGCATCCGATGCCGCGGAGTGCAGAAAGAGATCCCTGAGGTTCGGTTCATCGGTGTAAGCAAGCACCGGCTTGCCAGTCTGCCGGAATTCGATCAACGCTTCTCTCATTTCCTGGAGCACTGGGAATCCGGAGGCATAATCCATTGGCTGCGAGCTTCCTCTCAAGAGAATGCCCACCACCCGTGAATCCTGACCCGCCCGACGGATGCTTTCCACCATTTCCCGCAGGTGATGTCTCCCGGTGCCCGAGCTGTCAGCCATCTCACGAATCAGAACCTCAAGCGATCCTGAACGCGGGGCATCGGTCAACTGATTGGAAAGATCGATCTCGAGAACCGCCTTTTCCGGTAATATGTCCTTTTTTGAAAGCGATCCGATCAGCACACCGATCAGCACAAGCACGAGAAAAAACGACACCACCGTCGATACCACAGTGGTGAACAAACGCCAGAGAACGGATTTCAGAAAGGCCATGATAATTGTGTCTTACTAAGGTTGGAAACGGTAGTGTCACGGGGTCCACTCCGTATTTCAACCCAAATGAACCGGTTTTTCAATTTTCAACGCCCTACAGAGTGGAGTCTCTTGGCTTCAGTTCACGAACCCTGACGATGCCAACAATATTGGATCGCTTCGTCGGACCCAGGTAGCGTCCATCAAGTGCCGTCGCAGGATTATCTCCAAGCAGGAAGTATTCATCCGGACCCAGCTTAAGTTCCTGAATCTCTTCGCGATGCAGCATAGGAATACTCTGTGAATAGTCCACCCTTACCGGAGGGTTCACCCGGATTCCGTTCACAAACAAACCCAGATCCCGTAGCGAAATCGCCTCGTTCGGCAGCCCCCCTATCCTTGCCACAAACACGTGATCCGGACGATCAGCATAAGTGTATCCTACTATCTGAAAGCGTCGGAACAACTCGTCCTCGTTCGAAACAGGCTTAAGCTTGACCTTCTGACCCTCTCTCAAGGTTGGATACATTGAATCCGTTGTCAGAACAATGGTCTGCCCTGACCTCATCCACATGGCAACACCTCCGGCCACAAAAGCCACGATCAGGATCAAAACCAGTTTTTTCACAGTGCCAATACGGGATTAGTCCGGCCTATGCCGTCCACACATAAACGATATTCAATACGACTCATGATGTACGCAGCCACCGACAGATTCAACCATGAATTCGGTTGATGGGATAGGTCTTTTATCTCTCATCGATTTTTCTGCCCTTTCGAGTAAAGAAAAATGGCACTTGCAGATTCTTTTAACACGCAAAATACGAGTGCAAACGAAGCATATGCTTCAACAAATGGTGATCAGGCAGTTGACCTCTTCGGACGAATGAGCACCTTATTCCCATACATGAGTGCCGAGGATTACCCCAACAGCAAAGCTAACGCTAAACGCTTACTTCAGGAACGGGTGCTTTCGATCAAAAATGCGCTCCAGCGAAAGGAGATCACGCCGGATCAGGCGCGGGTACTGCTTGAAGCCATCCGGACCGAACTCGAAAAGACCGAGGATCCATCGGATTCCTGAGACCCGTCCTGAGATGCGGATCCTGCATTTGTTCCAAATCACTGGATCGAAACCTCATGGATAATTCAGTTTCCATTCTCTGGTTCAGAAAAGACCTCCGCTTGGATGACCATCCCGCACTTGATCAAGCACTGCGGGCCGGGAAACGTGTGGTTCCCGTTTTCATTTGGGATCCTGAATACGAACAGCCATGGGTCCCGGGAACTGCATCCCGATGGTGGCTCAATCACTCTCTCCAAAGCCTTGACCGGGATCTCAAACAAATGGGATCACGCCTTATCTTCCGGAAAGGGAAGACGATCCCGATACTGGATGAGTTGATCGGTTCGACCCGTGCAGCGTCCGTGTATTGGCACCGCAGATTCGAACCCGCTGTCGCAGACCGTGATACATTGACGATTGAGCACCTCAATAGCAATGGGATCCGAACGGAGGTTCTCAATGGTTCATTGCTTCGCGAACCGGAAAGCGTTCGCAAAGAGAATGGAGAGCCCTACCGGGTATTCACACCGTATTGGAAGGCACATCTGCGTGCGGATTCGTTGCGCATGGCAATTCCTCCGCCTCGTCAAAAGCTTGCTCCTGTGGATCCGTCTATTCGCTCGGATCGAATTGACATCTGCGGGCATGATGACGCTCCGCCTGTTCCATCGCCTCACGAAATGGGATTTAATTCTGGAGAATCCGGTGCGAAGATTGCGCTCCAGCGTTTCTCCCGCGAATGGGTTGAGGATTACGATACGTCGCGTGATCGCCCTGACCTTGCCGGCACGTCCAGACTTTCAGCCCATCTCGCATGGGGTGAGATCAGCCCCATCCGTATTTGGCACACCCTCGCCAATAAACTACAAGACCCGCCCGTGAGCAACGGTTCCGGTGGGGCGCATACTTTTCTCAAGGAGATCGGATGGCGGGAGTTCGCCTACCACCTGTTGGTTCATTTCCCAAAGACGCCGGAAGAACCGCTTCGTGGCGAGTTTCGCCACTTCCCATGGCGAATCAAACCAGAGGCACTTGAAAAATGGAAGTCCGGACGCACCGGTTTTCCCATGGTCGACGCAGGAATGCGTGAATTGCTCCATTCGGGCTGGATGCACAATCGGGTTCGCATGCTGACGGCATCCTTTCTTGTGAAAAACCTGGGAATCTCCTGGCTTGAGGGAGCCCGATGGTTCTGGGATCGGCTGTTCGATGCGGATCTCGCAAACAACACTCTTGGCTGGCAATGGACCGCCGGCTGTGGCGCCGATGCAGCGCCATTCTTCCGGGTTTTCAATCCAGTGATTCAAGGCCAGAAATTCGACCCGGCCGGGATCTATGTCCGCCAGTGGATCCCTGAACTGGCGCAGGGGAACAACCGGTATATCCATACTCCATGGATGGATCCCTCCATGGATGATGTTTATCCCGATCGGATGCTTAGTTTGATCGAATCAAGGCAAAGGGCTTTGAACGATTTCGCTTCCCTGTCCACGCACTGATTGGGACGCAAGTATACCGCACGGGTGGGAGCGTCCACTCTGATTTCGTCACAGATCGACGGGAAATTGACACGACAACGCCGACTGGCACGGTTTGTGCAGTCATTAAATTCATCTGTGCCAAAGGTCTGGTGAGCGGATCACCGGAAATTTTGACACTTTCAACACAATCGAAACATGACCTGAATCGTTATCTATAAGTAGAAAGCTATCACCATGAAAGAAATCCTGATACCAATCGAAGAGTTGAATGAGCGCATCCTCCTCATCGAATACTTCAACGAACGCATCCTCTCAGTCCTTGAGAAGAGAAAACATGGAACGGAGGCGGAAAACAAAATCAGGGCGCTTTCCCATCAGATCTCCGAATCGATGGACGAGCTTTCCGCATGGGATACAGCTTCACTTCAGAGAGAATCGATGCTCATGGCATCCTGAATCAGTATTGAAAATCAGAGCCTCATAGCTCCTTATTTTATCGAACATTTGAACTTCAGTCCGGACCTGGATGAAACAAAGCATCCGGGTCCGTTTTTTTGGAAAAGAACACGTGGCGTCATGCGTTATCCGCCTGATTGGGAAATCAAATTCGGATCAGAATCCCTTTGGAAGGGGAATCTTCACTTCTCCTTTGATCAACACGGCCAGACGCTGTTTGAATGGTAAAAACACCATGCGGGGCATCTTCCGGCGAAACTCCTTCAACTCCTCCTCTGCCGCAGTCGCGCGCTCGGCGTATTGACCGAGCTGACCCTGAAGGGTGTCATTTTTCACCTGAAGCATGGTGATTTGTTGATTCAATGACTCATGGGCCACCGAAAGGACCACCTCCAGCGCTTTCTTCTCCTGCAATTCGTTTCGCAATTCGAAAGTCTCGTTTTTCTGAGAGGTCAGGTCCTCGTTGAGACGGGTCAGTTTCTCCTCCAGATCATGACATGCCGGGTCTTTCTCCGCCGCCGGTGAAGCGCTCTCCACGACCGCACCCGATTCGAGTTCCTCCTCGCGCCTGACACGCACCGCCCGGACCATTTCCGAATGCGGGATAGCCGGCAAAACGATCGGGCGATCCGACACGGTGCAAAGACCCAACATTGAAATGCCACGCGCGGAAGCATACAGTCCGATGAGCATGACCATCCCAAGATGACCCACCCCCGCGTGAAAAACCGGATCACTGTCCGGCCAGGCCTCCCGGCTTTGAGCCAGGGCACGGTCTAACTCGGCGAACAGACCATCGCAGTCCGGGGCCATTTCCCCTTGATCCCAACGGTATCCGGGCAAGCGAACAATGGTAGAGGTGACGCCCACCCGTGATTGAACAACGCCGCCCACCTCACGTGCACAGATCTCTGCTACATCATCATCGGCACATAGAAGCGTGCACCGGTCATCTTCATACCATTCCAAGGTCCGGAGTATGTGAGTCTCGTCGCTGTATTCGTCGAGCGCCGACTCAAGGTCACGGTTTTCGAACAACTCCCAGGCGCGCGAGCGTATTCGAGCCATCACATCATTCATGCTTCCTGCTCCTTCGGCGGAGCCCATAGCGGATGTGCCTGAGATAATAATGACGTTTTTTGACATGAGACTGCGCAGAAGAAGTTTGGATTCTTACATTCAGTATATCGGCCGATATATCCTACAATTGATCGCATATTTTTCACAAGCCGTAAATACTATGAACATGAACGGGATCTCAACGCACGGAACCTCGTCAGCCTTGTATGATGCTCACTTCCATCCGGCCGATATCCGGATATCGAAAGAGATCCCGTCAATTCTCCAGGACATGATCCAATCCGGGATCCGGGGATGCGTGGCCAATGCCACCGGCGAACACGATTGGGATGCTGTGCTGGAGATTGCATCGGCCCACGCATGGATCAGGCCTGCTATCGGGATCCACCCATGGTGGGCCGCTGGTGCGGGAAATGGATGGTACCGGAAGTGGATTCAACTCCTCGATGAGCATCCGGGATGCTTGATCGGTGAGATTGGTCTGGATCTTGCCATGCGCGATCCGGACATCCATGCGCAACGCGAAGTTTTCCGGCTTCAGATGTCGGAAGCGGCGATCCGGCGAATTCCAGCGACGATTCACTGCATTCGAGCATGGAAAGAACTCCATGAGGAAATGAAAACTTTCCTTCCACTCGAGTCCGGATTTCTTCTCCATTCCTTCAATGGACCATCGGAGTCGATCGAGAGCTGGACGAATGCAGGAGCCTATTTCTCCGTATCGGCATGTGAAGCGGGGAGCTATAATCCATCCCGGATCCGTCTACTCAAGCAGATCCCTTTCGAGCGACTCCTCATTGAAACCGACGCTCCCAACCGCCCTCCCCCTGAGGCCTGTTCAACGCATCCCCTGTTCGATCGGGATACCGGAAAACGAATCCACCATCCGGCCGACCTGCATGCCGCTCTCGCCTGGCTATCGCAGATCCTCGGGCTTCCTGAATCCGAACTGGCACCTGGACTCGCCTCAAACTACTTTTCCCTTTTTGGACATCAAAACGCCCCCCGATTGAATCCCTGAGCGCAGAAATGTAGCCGCGCACTGGCTCAGCGCAGTCCTTCATCCGGATTGGCGCGCAACCCGGGTGGCATCCAAGGAGCAAAATCATCCGGCACGGGGGCGCGGTACAAACAATCCTTGGCCGTTGCAGGATGAGGAAATCCCAACGACAAAGCGTGCAACAGGGGTCTCGACGGAGCAAGAGGGCCTTCTGGATCGAGACGCTGCGGGCGGTATCCATACAGGCTGTCGCCGAGAATGGGATGGCCGACATGTGCCATGTGCACCCGGATCTGATGGGTTCTTCCCGTATGAATAACACATCGGACTACCGCATGGCGTGGGCCCGTGTGAATCACCTTCCAATCCGTATGAGCCGGACGTCCGCCGGGATCCACCGCCATGCGCGTCCGCTGGGTTGGATGGCGCGCTATCGGCACCCGCACCTCGCCTGACGCCACCTTCGGAATGCCTTGAACCACCGCGATATATACCTTGTGCACATCCCGCGCGGCAAAGGCTTGTTGAAGCGAAACGTATGCTGGATCCGTCTTCGCACAAACCAGGACTCCAGAGGTATCCTTGTCCAACCGGTGAACAATTCCCGGGCGTTCGGGGCCATTGAGCGTGCTCAGGTGACCGATCCCGCAATGCGCAATCAGCGCATGCACCAAGGTATCCGCACTGGTTCCATTCCCGGGATGAACAACCATGCCCGGCGGCTTGTTTACGACGATCAGGTGTTCGTCTTCGAAGATGACAGACAGGGGAATATTCACTCCAAAAGGCTGAACCAGCTCGTCCGGGCTGTCATAGAAAAGGATTACCTCATCCTGATGGTGAAGTCGGGTCTTGCGGTTGGCGACAGCCCCGTTGATCAACACTCCATCGCTCTCCAGGAAACGTTGGATGCGCGAACGGTTGAGTTCTGGCAGAGCATCCGCCAGCCACTTGTCGATGCGGATCGTGCCAGGATCGACGGGAGCCCAAACCGAAAAATGATGTTCCTTCATGTTGGACTCCCGGGTCGCGCCAAACCCAGCCTTCCGGTTTAACGCGAGCGCCGGATCTCTTTGGTCGGGAATGTGATGCGTGTGCGATACACCCGTTTTGTGACGCACTCGATCGTGTGATCTCCATTCACCCGGATCGGCACTTCGACTTTGTGAATGTCCATCATCGCGTTGAATCCACGCTCGGAAAAGATGTCGATCAGCATCGCGATAGCCAAGGGATTTTCAAAAATCCGGTGCTCCGAGTTGATGCTTGCCAATCCTGATATCACATGGCGCTCGATGATCGGCATATAGTAGTCGCGGATCAGCGCTACAACCTCCTTGAAGAGCTCAGTATGATGCTCCTCGTAACCATCAAGCCGGCTCACCAGCTTCTGCCTGGCATGCCGCGCCAGTTGGTCGGCAACCGGGATGCAGGAAAGCCGATCATTTGTGGCATCATCCAGCTCCATGGAGCTCTGATACTTCATTTCCTTGATCATCCGCTCACGCACCTCTTCGAATGGTCCGACGGTTTCGATGAAATGATAGTGGAACTTCTCCCTCAATGACCTCAGCGACTCATAGGTCAAGTCGCGGAAAGTCCGGTAGCGCTCGATCGC
>Ga0209510_1002235_pt1 | contig 20230 bp, 18 predicted proteins | sample BiotimSIPDNA_FD_185749 | JGI IMG/M metagenome (GOLD analysis project Ga0209510, IMG submission 185749) | Anaerobic biogas reactor microbial communites from Washington, USA - Biogas_R1 time_0 SIP DNA (SPAdes) (version 2) | ecosystem: Engineered > Bioreactor > Anaerobic > Unclassified | place... | reverse complement strand
AGTCGGAAATAAGTGGAAGCTGACGGAGATGTCTAAAAAACAGAGAACGATTCTGGACAAGATGAGTGTTCGAATTCCAATTGAAGCAAACCTGGTTATTAAATAAGGCGGAGTTTAGGATCGACCGGATCGTCGCCGGGGAAGAGCCCCACCCCCAGAACCCCGACCCCGAAGAGGCCTACGAGGCTGGCGACCCCTCGGCCCCAGGCGGCGCCGAAGAGGAGGAGGGCCCCCGCTATCACCAGAAGCCCTGTTAAGATCATCGTGGCGTTGAAGATCGTCGCCGAGGGTTCGACGATTATGCTCTCGGGGGGGCATGGAGGCGCCGAGGTCGCTTATGGTGTTATCCCAGGTGCTGTAGCCGGGGCGGAACGCCTCGGCGGTGATGATCCCCAGGAGGGCTCCGGCGGCCGGCCCCCGCGATCTGCGCCGCCCCGGCGAGGTCGCCTGGGCGTTTGGAATTGAGCATGAAGCGTTATAAAATGGTAGGGAGAGCCCCCGCTCCCTATCAAACGGGGCTCTCCTCCGCGGTCCAGTCCATCCACTGGGCGGAACGAATGCCGATCGCCGTATCCCGGTCAACGTTGTAAACGTTCATGTAGAAGTCCAGGAGCCACTCACCCAGGTCGATGTCCTCGAACGTCTCTGGGTACGCGGCCTTTGCGATCATCATCACGTCGATCGGATACTCAAGACGCTTTGCGCAGTTCCAGGGGGTCCACGGCAGAGCTGTTACCCTGTGGTTCTTGATGGCGTCCATCTCCTGCAGGTTCTGGTAGTAGGACGCCTCGTAGAGCTCTCTTGGCGGGTGATATCCCGCCGCGGTGCAGAGGACGATGACGTCGGGGTTAATGGCCAGGAGATGCTCGGCGCTCACGGTCTTGAAGTAGCCCGTGTCCTGGAACGCGTTTTTTGCACCTGCCAGATCCTCGATGAAGAAGGACTCGATGGTGTCGGTGCCGAAGACCACGCCCGCCCCGCCTTCGCTTCTGGCGGAGGGAGAGAGCCCCAGCATCAGAACGTCAGGCCTCTCAGAATCGGGGACGTCCACGGTCCTCTCCTTCACGAGGGCCACCTGGCTTTCGATGTAATCGGCGAGGGCCCTCGCATCCTCTTCCCGGTCGAAGACCTGGCCGATGATGACGATCTCGTCAGAGATGGTGGACATGTCAGGCTCCGGATAACAGTCGGGGCCGTAGAGAACCACCAAAGGTATATCCAAAGATTCGATGGTGCTGATGGTCTTTTGAAGGTTTTCATCGTTCACGTCGGTGACCCAGAAGTTGCAGGAGCCAGCCCGGAGGATCACCACGTCGGGGTCCAGGCTTGCCAAGGCCTCGTAGTTCACGGCGTCCTCAGCGACGAGAGGCAGGTCCATGAACGAGGGGTTGATGTAGGTCACCGGGTTCATCCCCTCATCGTAAGAGTAGTTCTCACCGCTCACCGATTCGTAGGAGTAGTTCCAGGTCCTCTGAAGGGAGCTGGACCCCAACCCCACGATCTTATCCTGGACGCCCAGCGATGTCATGACCCCTTCGATCATGCCGTCGCTCATGGTCACCACGCGCTCGATATCCGTGGGCACTTGGACGGCGACCCCTCTGCTGTCGACTATGGTTCTGTACTCGTCAGCACATCCCAAATTTAGGACTAAACAAAGACATGCGACGGCGAAGGTCCACCGTCTCAATATCGAATAATCCATCGTCTCATCTCCATATCTAGAAGTCTTCTTCCACCGTCCAGTCCAGCCACTGTGCCGACCGCAGGCCGATGGCAGTCTCTTCGTCCACGCCATAGACGTTCTGATAGAACTCCAGCACCCATTCGTGTACTTTGATGTCTTCAAACCTCTCAGGATACGCCGCCTTTGCGATCACCATCAAGTCGATTGGGTACTCGATACGTTTCCCAGTATAGTTGGGTGTCCACGGAAGGGCATAGACTCGGTGTTTCCGTAAGGCTGAGAGTTCGGCGACGTTCTGATAGTAGGGAGCGGTATAGAGTTCTTCTGGAGGGTGGTAACCCCACCAGGTGGTGAGCACAATGACGTCAGGATCGAGGGCCAGGAGATGCTCTGCAGAGATATCGGGCTGTCCAGGTTCACCGAAGGCATTTTTCGCGTGGACGATATCTTCGACGAAGTATGAATCAATCGTATTGGTCCCCATCACGAGGCCTGTCCCGCCAGCTTCCCTAGCTTTTGGCGATGCTCCAAATATGAGAACAGTCGTTTTCTCCGAGTCTGGGATATCTTTCGTCCTCTCAAAGACCATCTGCGTCTGGGACTCAAGATAATCCGCCAGTTCAGCAGCTTTCTCCTCCTTCCCAAAAATGTTGCCGATGATCCTGATCTCGTCGGATATCGTCGAAAGGTCCGGCTTATCGAAGCACGTGTGGGACTTAAGGACAACGACAGGAATCCCTAGAGCTTCGATCATGCTGATCGTCTTTTGGACCATTTCGTCATCCATCGAGGTCGTAGTAACACGGATGATCGCTACATCAGGGTCAAGCGCCGTTAGCGCCTCGTAGTTTATAGCTGTTTGAGTCGTTGCGATCACTGTGAAATCCCACACTGGTTTCATGTAGGTAACCGGCATCATGCCGTCCTTGTACTCGTAGGTCTCACCTTCCACTGTCGGATAACTGTAGTTGTAGATGCTCTGAACGCAATCTCGCCCGCCGACGAGCTTATCCTCCTCGCCGAGGACGAACATCACGCTCTCGATGAAACCATTAGAGACGGCGACGACCCGCTCGATCTCCATTGGAACCTGCACCTCTTCGCCACGCCCGTCCACAACGGTTCTCATCTCTTCTGCTGCCCATCCGGTGCCTAGCAAAAGATAAACGCAGGCTAAAACCATCATGCACGCTTTTAGCAATTTAATCCACCCCATAATTTAAGACCTGTTCAAAAGTTCTGCCCATCCATTGGCGTTACCGGTTTTTTTGCTGTATCTCGGTCCATATCATGGTGCTGAATTTCATCGATACGCCCCTTTTCTAGAAGTCTTCTTCCACCGTCCAGTCCAGCCACTGTGCCGACCGCAGGCCGATGGCAGTCTCTTCGTCCACGCCATAGACGTTCTGATAGAACTCCAGCACCCATTCGTGTACTTTGATGTCTTCAAACCTCTCAGGGTACGCCGCCTTTGCTATAATCACAACCTCGATGGGATACCCCAGACGCTTTGCGCAGTCGTAAGGCGTCCAGGGGAGCGAAACCACTCGCCCGTTCTTGATGGCATCCAGATCCTGGAGGTTCTGATAGTAAGGTGCCTCTAATATTTCCCTTACGGGATGATAGCCCCAATCCGTTGGAAGCACTATCACGTCGGGGTTCATGGCCAAGACATGTTCTGTGCTTATCTTATGCCAGTATCCGGAATCATCCCGGAAGGCGTTTTGCGCATGTACCAGCTCCTCAATCGCCCAAGATTCAAACGACTTCCGCGAAACGGTATTACCTGCGCCACCTTCCTCCCTTGCCAACGGGGACAAACCGAAGTACAGCACCGTGGGCTTCTCCTCTTCCGGCACATCTCTTGTCCGCTCGGATACCAGCGCCACCGTCTCTTGAATATATTCTACAAGGTCTTCTGCTTCTTCTTCCTTGTCAAATACCCTTCCTATCACCTCAATCTCGTCCCACATCGTCGATATATCAGGATGGTCGTAGAAGTCCGTGCCCAAGAGAACCACTACCGGTATACCCAAAGATTCGACTATCTCGATCGACTTCTGAACGTTTTCATCGTTAGTCCAAAAAGTGCACGACCCCAGCCTGATTATGATCAGGTCGGGATCGAGGCTGGAGATCGCCTCGAAGTTCGCCCCTGCTCCGTACTCGGCGACGATTGGCAGCTCCATTATCCAGGGGTTGAGATAGGATACGGTGTTCATGCCGTCCTGATGAGAGAACGTCCCACCGCTCACAGTTTCGTAGGTATAGCTGTCGATCTCCTCAAAGGTCCTAGACCCCACTCCGACCAGCTTGCCTGCCACCCCCAGGTAGGTCATCACCTCTTCCACAAAACCGTCGCTGATGGTGACCACGCGCTCGATCTCCACCGGTACCTGTACGGCGACCCCTCTGCTGTCCACGACAGTTCTGTAATCCTCGGCACATCCCAAACTTAGGACTAAACAAAGACATGCAACGGCGAAAACCCACCGTCGCAATATCGAACAATCCATCGTCTCATCTCCATATCTAGAAGTCTTCTTCCACCATCCAGTCCAGCCACTGCGCTGAGCGCAGGCCGATGGCCGTCTCCTCATCCACTCCATAGACGTTCTGGTAGAACTCCAGCACCCATTCGTGGACCTTGATGTCAGAAAACTGCTCAGGATAGGCGGCCTTGGCGATGATCATGAGATCTATGGGGTATTCCAAACGTGACGCATCGCAATTGCTGGGAGTCCATGGAAGCGCATATACCTTCTTATTCTTCACTGCATCGAGTTCCCAGAGGTTTTCATAGTAGGGAGCACTGTATAATTCGCTTGGTGGATGATAACCTGATGAGGTTGGCAGAATGATGATATCCGGATCCAATGCAAGAACGTGCTCTGCGCTAATAACACCTGTGTCAGAAGTGTACCTCGTAACAGTATACGCGTTAGCTGCATTGGCAATTTCCTCGATGTAATAAGCAACGATGGCTCCCCGGACGTTGCCAGCTCCGCCGGCACCTCTTGACGAAGGAGATAACCCCAATGCCAACACAGTTGGCTTCTCATCATCCGGAATATCTGCTGTCCGTTCCGTTATCATCGTAACGCAGCTATCAATGTACTCCACCAGCTCTTCTGCCTCGTCTTCCTTGCCAAATACCTGCCCAATGACCATGATCTCCTCTGAGATCGTGCTGAGATCCGGATCATCGTAGCAAGGGGGTGCATTGACGATTACCGTTGGAATGCCCAACGTTTCAATGGTATCGATGTTCTTGCTCAGTTTCTCCTCTGATAACCCCCATGAAGCAGCACACGACCCACTCCTGATGATTACAACATCCGGCTCAAGGGAGACCAAGGTTTCATAGTTGATTCCAGTTGAAGACTCTTGAACCAGGGGCAAATCAGCAAAGCCAGGATTGAGGTATCCCACGGGATTCATGCCATCGGAATAGGTATAATTATCCGATGAAACACTGGGAAAGGTATATTCGGAAAATTTACGGATTGAAGCGCCCAGACCAACGATTTTGTCCGATTCCCCTAAAATGGTCATTACACCTTCTACTAGACCGTTATCAATAGTAACGACTCTTTCGATATCAGTCGGTATTTGGACATCTCTACCTTGCATATCCGTTACGGTTCTGTACTCATCAGCCGAACCCGCCCCCAAAAAGAAGCAGAGGCAGGCGATGGCTAACATCCAACGTCCCAATCTCAAATCGTCCATATTCTCATCTCCATGTTTGAAAAAAATAGGGGAAATTTTCATCAGTTCCCCTCTTCGAGGACCCAGTCCATCCACTGGGCGGAACGAAGCTCTACTGCCGTCTCGCGATCCACGTTGTAAACGTTCATGTAGAAGTCCAGAAGCCACTCCCCGAGGTCGACGTCCTCGAACCGTTCCGGATACGCCGCCTTTGCGATCACCATGATGTCGATAGGATACTCAAGACGCATATCACAGTTACAGGGAGACCAACGGAGCGCTGCGACCCTCTTGTTCTTGATAGCGTCCATCTCCTGTAGATTTTGGTAGTAAGGCGCTTCGTAGAGTTCTCGCGGGGGATGATAACCTGAGAAGGTATTGAGTATGATGACATCAGGGTCCGACTCCAAAACATGTTCAGGGCTCATGATATTCCAGAGGCAAGGTTCCTGGTAGGCATTACGCGCATTGACCACATCCTCGACAAGGTACGATTCGATCGAGTTCAGTCCGTGGCCATATCCCACTCCTCCTGCTTCTCTGGCTTTAGACGCTAGTCCTAATACCAGCACCTCCGGCTTTTCCTCGTCTTGTATGTCCTTTGTACGCGCCCTTACAAACTCGACTTCTCCTTCCAGATAGTTCGCCAGCTCGACAGCCTCATCTTCCTTGCCGAACACCTGGCCCATGATCCTAATCTCGTCTGAGATAGTGGATAGATCTGGTTCATCAAATGTGTTGGGTGAACGAATGACGACCAAAGTTAATCCCAAAGATTCGATGGTATCGATAGTCTTATTCATGGAGGCTTCATCATCGATCCTTAAGGTGCAGTCCCCAGCCCTTGCTATAATAACGTCGGGATCAAGGCTGGCGAGCGTTTCGTAGTTGAGGGCCCCTGACATAGAAACCAATGGGAGGTCCACGAACTGGGGATTGAGATATGTAACTGGGTCCATGCCCTTCTCGTATCTATAATCCTCTCCTTTGACTGTTGGGTATGTATATTCATAAACCTTGGAAACGCATCCAGATCCAATTCCGACCAACGTATCTTCCACGCCTAATACAGTCATGACCCCTTCTACTAGACCGTCGCTGATTGTCACCACCCGATTGATCTCTGCTGGCACCTGAACCTGTACTCCTCTGCTGTCGACTACGGTTCTGTACTCGTCCGCGCATCCTGCGCCCGAGATGAGGCACAGGCATGCGACAGCAAAGCAAGCACGCAAAACCTTCAAGACGTTCATTTGATTCACTTCCTAACGTTCCTGGTAGTTGTTATCCCACCAAATCATCATGTTTAGCGATTGGTACCACAAAGCCCAATTTCGCCATCCTTTTCGACCGTCTGCGACAGGCCGTCCTTCAGCTTCGACCTTTGATCGTTGGTCACGGTCCGGTACTGGCCGCCCTGCGCAGCCCACTTCATCCGGTCTGTTCAGACTTCACCCCAGTCTATCTGATCTGTCGACATCAGACCGCCTCAATTACCTCCCTCTCCGCCACCTTCCTCGGCATCACCATCCTGGTGCCACCAACGCTCCGGACAGCGCACACTCCTTCGTAGATCTCGTCCAGGACCGGCTCTGTAATCACCCTCTGAGGCGCGCCCTCGGCGACGATCCCGTTTCTGTTCATCACCACCACCTTGTTGCAGAACCAGGAGACGTGGTTGGGATCGTGGCTGCAGGCTAGGATGGTGACCCCTTCCTCGGCCACCCGGCGCATTATCTCCCAGATCCTGATTTGATTGCTGAAATCGAGGGCCGATGTCGGCTCGTCCAAGAACATGATCTTCGTATCCTGGGCGATCGCCCTCGCCATCAGCACCATCTGACGCTGCCCTCCCGAGAGCTGGTTGTAGGGTTGGTCTGCAAGGTAGGCGATGTCAAGGGTTTCGAGGGCGTTCAGGGCTCGCTCCTTGTCCTTCCGGCTGATCCCGAAGACGCCCCGGAGATGGGGCGTCCTTCCCATCAGCACCACCTCCTTGACGAGGTAGGGGAACGGTGGCTTGTGCTCCTGGGGGACATAGGCGACGAGCTTCGCCATATTCTCGATCCGATGGTCGGAGATGTCGGCCCCGTTCATGACCACCGAGCCCCTATGGAACTTGAGAAATTTGAGGCAACACTTGAATAGCGTAGTCTTTCCACAGCCGTTCGGGCCGAAGAGTCCGCAGAGCTCCCCCTCATCGACTTCGAAGGAGACCCCTTCAAAGACGGGCTTCTTTCCATAGTTAAAATACAAGTCGTTCACTTGGAGCATGAGACTCACCCAAATATGGCGCGACCTCTCGTTCTCAGGAGGTAGAAGAGGTAAGGAGCTCCCAGGATCGACGTGATGATCCCAACAGGGATCTCCGCCGACGTCAGGGTCCGCGCCAGGGTATCGCAGACGATGAGGTACGTCCCGCCCAGCATCGCCGCTGCCGGAATGACAAACCTGTGATCCGGTCCCAGTATCAGCCTCGCTGCGTGGGGCATCATCAACCCCACCCAGGCGATGATCCCCACCGTGGAGACCGCAAGGGACGTGATTAAGGTCGCGATCGAGATCAAGAGAAACTTGTACTTCTCGGGGCTGACGCCGAGGGTCCTCGCCTCTTCGTCCCCCATCGAGAGGATGTTAAGCTTCCAGCCAAAAAACCAGAGAACCAGAAACGAGGCGATGACTACCGGCGATACGAGAGCCACGTCCTTCCATGAGGCGTAGTAAAATCCTCCCATCAGCCAGAAGACGATCTCTCGAAGGGCGCTGTCATTGGATATGTACTTCATTATGGATACGAGGGCCGAGAAGACCGAGCCGATGATCACCCCAGCCAATATCAGGGTGACGATGGGCGTTTCGTCCCTGGTCCGCGCCAAAATGTAGGCGAGGGCCACCGCCACCGATCCGAATACGAAGGCTGAGACCTGGATCGAAAGGAAGAACTGAGGATATACGATGCCAAGGGACGCGCCAAAGGCCGCCCCCGATGATACCCCGAGGATGTAAGGCTCTACCAGAGGATTTCTGAAGCAGCCCTGGAAGACGGCGCCGGAGGTGGCGAGGGCTACCCCGACGGTGATCGCCAGTAAGATCCTCGGGACCCTCAGCTCCCAGACGATGGTATCATAGAGCCTATTGACGGCGGATGTATCTCCGAGAGGCGACAGATGTGCCAGCGTGATATTGTAGACGTCGATGACCGATATCTCATAAACCCCGAGGGATATGGCTATGGCAGCAGCGACGATCATCAACGCGAGTAGCGATATCAGAATGCCCACCTTTCGCTCTTCAGAAAAGCCCTCAATTCGCTCATAGCCCAGCCGCTCCAGGATGCTGAGGCGTTTCAGCTCTTCGGCCATGAGATATCCACCTTCAAGACACCTTCAATCCCGGTTAGCTGCTCGATACACATGCAAACTCCTCTAAAATATAAAAATTTTCTGCAGGATTTCGTTCAAAATCCTGCATCGTCCATCCAGCTCAGCCCCATAATGGACTTGAGTTCATTGATTTCTTCATCGTTCAGGCCGTAAAGCGCTCTATAGTGCTCCGTCAGCGATTCGCAAACCTTGACATCCTCGAATCGGGCAGGATATGCAGCTTTGGCCTCGATCAGCATCTCGATGGGATAATCCAAACCTGCTAAATTTCTGTGTAGCTGAAATTGGCCTGTAGAATATACTCGTCTTTCTTTTATAGCCCTCAGTTCGCTAAGACCAGTATAATATTCTTCTTCATACAGCTGTCGTACTTCGTATCCACCGGGACTTCGAACTAGAATTATCAAGTCTGGATCTATTGCCAATATCTGCTCTGTAGAAAGGTAGCCTCTAGATTCGTCTGTATAGGCATTTTTTATTTTGGTGATGTCAGGATATAATGTTCCACAATCGTAATCTGGAAGGGCGAGCGCCACGGCTCCTTTTCCAGAATCAACTCCGCCCATAAGACCCATATACAACACCCTAGGTTTCTCTTCGTCGTCTATATCTGCCGTCCTGTCTCTTATGAGTTGCACTTCTGCCTCAAGATAATCCACAATCTCCGTTGCCCTATCCTGCTTATCGAATAGTTCCCCCAAAATACCGATCTCTTGGTAGATGGAACTCACATCTGGCGGTGCGTAGCAGGCGGGATTATTTAAAACAACTGTTGGAAAACTATCTTCAAAAAGCTCTAGCTTCTCGATGAGTTTGTCGTATTCTGTCAAGCCAGTTCCCTGTCCTGCTCCATCTCTCTCCAATATTATGACATCAGGATCTAGTGCAGCTGCAGATTCGAGGTTGAGATTGTAACCCCTACCTAGATCCGGGAGTTCCTTGATCTGTGGAACGAGGTATGTAGCTATCGTTTCATTTGTTAATGCCGAAATGGCCCCACCCGTACCGACAATCCTATCCCCCACCCCAAGTGCTGCCATGGCACAAGGGATGAATCCATAACCCGCGGTAACTACTTTGTCAATAGGTCTGTCGACGTTTACGGTTCTGTCCATCATATCTACTATCTCACAATATTCCGCATCCGCAGGCATTAATGCAAAGGATAGCAACAGGAGACATGCCACCGTAGCAAGAGATGATCGAGATCTAATGCCAGCCCAAGCCCTTTGCATATTTGCACCCCAGCTTCCTAGTCTGGGTAACATTCGCTTATCTGATCTTTGCCATTCACACATCTTATCAATCCATTTAGTTTATTGCTAATTTAGTGATGATTAATCGCATATATAATGATTTTGATCAATAAAATTCGGATTAAATATGAAAAATAAGTAGATTATCTGACTCAAATTGTGACAGTGTGCTATAAATAGATCTGTAGGTACTCGAAAAAAATTAGTAATTAGGATTATACCATCCTAACCTAAAAAATCTCATCATGCTATCTCCAGATACCGGAGAAGGAGGGAGTCCATCAGCTCTTCTGCTTTCTCCTCATCGACGCCGTACAGGCCCATAAAGTAGTCTCTTATCCACACTTCGAGGTCGATGTCCTCAAACCTTTCCGGGTAGATCGCCCTCGCCTCTATCATCAGGTTTATCGGAAACTCCAGCCGTTCCGATTTTACTGGGGTGGCGGATAGGGCGTAGACCCTCTCCTCTTTGAGGGCCCTCAAATCTTGGACCTTCTCGAACCTCTCGGCCTCGTACATCTCCCTCGGCGGATGGTAACCTGAGTAGGTCGGAAGGATTATGACGTCCGGGTCCAGGGCCAACAGGTGCTCCGTCGATATAATATCTGTCCCGACACCATCGTAGGCGTTTTTAGCGTTGACGATATCCTCCATGAGGATCGACTCGATGGTTCCGGTGCCGAAGGCGAAGCCTGCACCACCCTGATCACCGGCCCAGGTCGGCGCGCCGAAGTAGAGGACCCGGAGCTTGTCTTCGTCCTCAATGTCCTTCGTCCTATCTCGGATCAGCCGAACCTGAGCATCCATATGTTCTACGATCTCCTCGGCCCTATCTTGTTGGTCGAAGACCACTCCCAGGAGCCTGACCTCCTCGTAGATGGTGCTGACGTCGACCCTGTCGTTATAGTCACCACCACTTCCAGATCCTGGGGCTTGACTTCGTAAGACGATCACGGGGATCTCCAGCTGCTCCATAGACTCCAGGAATTTCTTTACATCTTCATCAGCATTTCCAAAGTCCCTCAGTATCAGGAGATCGGGCTCCAGCGACGCTATCGTCTCCACATTCACCGTCCCGTAGGGGCCCTCGAAGCCGCCGACATTGGTGAGATTCCGATAGTTGGGATTGATCACCTTAGAAATTGCGGTACACACGTGGTAGGTTTCACCGGCATAGGTGTAATCTTCGTAGTCGCCACTCATTACGCTTCCGCCTACGAGCTTATCTTCAACCCCGAAGATGTACATCGTGGTGTCGATCAGTCCGCGGCTGATGGCGACGACCCTCTGGGGATCCTCGGGGATCGATACCTCCACGCCGCGCATGTCCGTGACGGTTTTGAACTCCTCTGCTGCCATCGGCTCTGCCAGCAGGGCCGCAAACGTCAGCAACAGGAGCACAGAAAACGGTTTTCTAGCAGATTTATTCATTCAAATGTCTCCGTTAATGTGAATTTATGCTTAGTAATAACTGTATTTAACGCTTTTGATATTAATAATAAGTTATATGTATAATAACGACGCTGATAGGCCGTATCCTTAAGGGATTTGGTCTGGTTTTATGCCGTCATCGGCATCGGGCATTTATCATCAGTCATGAACTCTTCGAATCCATCGGGTTATCGTCGCAAACTCCGCCCATTATGGCCCCAGGCCTTCTCGTCGCGGTCGAGATGAGGCTTTCTTTTAGCATAAGGGTAGAGCCCCGACCGTCCATGGCTGCAGAGGATACCAGCTCTCTGGTGCGGGGATGGAGAGGATGGCGAAAGATCTCCTCGGTCCGTCCCGCCTCCACGATCTTTCCTCGCTCCATCACAGCGACCCTGTCGCTCATCAGCCTGACGAGATTCAAATCGTGAGAGATGAACAAAAAAGTTATCTTCAGATCTTTTTTTATCTCATTCAGCAGGCTGAATATCTGGGCCTGGACGGAGACGTCCAGGGCAGAGAGGAGCTCGTCCGCCACTATGAACTCGGGGTTTGAGGCCAGAATACGGGCAAGAACTGCCCTCTGGTTTTGGCCGCTGCTGACCTGATGGGGGCGACGTCCGAGGTGCTCGGGACTCAGTCCGACCCTATCCATCAGCATTGACACCTCCTCCTCGATCTCGCCCCCGGTGAGGCCTCCCCTAAGCCTCAGAGGCTCTGAAATGCTTTCTTTGGTGGTCATTCTGGGATTGAGAGAGGTATCAGGGTCCTGAAATATCATCTGCATCCTGGACCTCATCCGTCTCATCTCCCTTCTCTTTAGGCGGAGTATATCTGCGCCGTCGAAGATTATGCTCCCGGATGTGGGCTCGATAAGCCTCAAAAGCAGCCTGCCGAGAGTCGTCTTACCGCACCCACTACAGCCCACGAGGCCGAGAGTTTCGCCGCGCTCGATCTTGAAAGAGACGCCATCTACGGCTTCTATTAGGGTGTAGCGGATTTGCGAAGATCTCCTCCGTCCGGGCCCATTCTACGATCTCGCCACAGTACATAACGGCGATCCGGTCGCATATCTGAGCGGCCGCGCTCAGATCGTGGGTTATGAAGAGGAGGGACTTATCAGTCGTCGCATCCTGGATGAGCTCGACGACCTGAGCCTTGACGTTCGCATCCAGCCCCTTTGTGGGCTCGTCGGCGATGATCAGACGAGGATCGCAGGCCAGCTTCAGGGTTCTCATATCGCAACAGACCTATTCAGCCGAGGATAGATCTCTTCTTCCAGGCCGTATCCCAGGAGGGCGAGAGCGACGGATAGCAGGGTCACGGCGATTCCAGGGGGGATGAGCCACCACCAGAGGCCCAGGGCAAAGCCGCCGTTGTAGTAGGCCCGGCTTATCATCTGCCCCCAATCGACGACTGAGGGGTCTCCGAGGCCCAAAAACCCGAGACCTACGCCCATGAGCATGTAGCGCTGTGCCGCAAATACGAACTTCACCGTCGCCAGCGGAAGGACGTTGGGAAGGATGTGCCTGGTCATGATGCGAAGGTCGCTCGCTCCGATGGCCTTGGCGCCGTATACGAAGTTGGCCTCGACGAGAGATAGCACCTGGGATCTGATGATCCTGATCCCCTGCATCCCCCCTAATACCCCCATAAGTCCGCTGATGACGAATATGCTGGGCGCAAAGAAGATCGTCAGCACCAGGAGGAGGGGGAAGCTCGGCAAGGTCATCAGAACGTCGACGGATCTGGTGATGACCTCGTCGACCCCGCCCCCATAGTAGGCTGAGACGGTGCCCACCAGGGTGCTGACCGAGACGGATAGGAGAGCGCCCAGAAGGCCAATGATCAGTGTAGCGCGGGTTCCGTATAACAGCCTGCTGAATATGTCCTGTCCCAGGTCGTTGGTCCCCAGAAGATGGGTATCGCTCGGGCCATCCAGAGGGCGGCCCACGAGCGCTGTGGGGCTATAGGGCGTTATCACCGAAGATGAGAGGGCGGCCAGGATGTACGCCCCCAGAATGAGAAGGCCGATGTTGAAGGCCGACTTTCTAGACACTTTCGCCCACCTTCACCCGGGGGTCTATCAGGGGGTAAGAGAGGTCGGCAACGATGTTGGCAAGGATGACCATTAGAGTGTCGATGAGAAATATCCCCTGCAGAAGCGGAAGATCTCTTACCCGGAGAGCTTCGAAGGTCAGAAGCCCAAGCCCTGGCCAGGAGAATATCGTCTCTACGAAGACGCTCCCCATGATCATCTGAGCCAGCTCCAGAGCGATCACCGTCACCATGGGCAGCATGGCGTTCTTCAGGGCGTGATGGCGGAGGATCTCCATCTCCCTCAAGCCTTTGGACCTGGCGGTGAGGACGTACTCCTCTCCTGTGGTCTGAAGGGTCGAGTTTCTCATCAGATAGTACGTTCCGGGTACCGATGAGATCGTCAGGGCGGTGATGGGCAGCGCTGCGTGGCGGAGGACGTCGGAGATACGAACCCCCACATCGAGAGCGTCGATGCTGGCGTATCCGCCCAGGGGGAAGAGGTTCATGTGGAACCCGAATATGAGGATGAGGAGCATGGCCCACCAGTAAGAGGGCACAGCCCCCACGAAGATCATGAAGTTCAGCACCGACAAGTCCGTCTTCGATCCGTTTATCCACCCAGAATAGGCTCCAACGGCCATCCCGATGAAGATGGAGAGGACGGTAGATGGGAAGAGGATAACCAGTGTCCAGCGGAGCTTCTCCTCGATTACTGCAAGAACCGGCAGCCCGTAGAGGAAAGAGTAGCCCCAGTTCCCCTGGATGATGTTGACCATGTAGAGAAGGTACTGCTCGGATATGGACCTGTTCAGGCCGAACTGCTCCCGAAACATCCGGGCTGCATCAGGGTTTTTCTCCGCCAGGTACGGGAGGATGGAGTGGAGGTAGTCTCCGGGCATCAGGTGGAGGAGGGCGAAGGTCAGAGTCACGCTGATCATGAAAGCCAAAAGGCTGTAGAAGATCCGTTTCATCAGATACTCCGCCTTCAAGTCTCTCCTCTCCCGCTCCCATCGATGACGCTCAAATCTGGCTATTCAGCCCCTCTTTCTCGCAATCACCAGCCTCATGGGCATGCTCAGATCCGAGGACATGTCGATGACCCTCTCGCCCTCCAGGCCCGCCTCTTTCAGAGCCCGGAATATCTCGGAGTTGGTTTTGAGGTGCATGTGGCCATCGTTCGAGATCTGCTCTTTCAGGTCCCAGACGAGGTTTCGAAGGGGAGATCTCCTGTCGTCGTCGATGGTAAAGGTCTGGCTGATGAATAGGCCCCCGTCTTTCAGGGATCGGGCGACGTTCTCGTAAAACAGCTTGGCCTGTTCGGCGTTTCCCCCGAAGGAGCAGGCTTCAAAGGCGATGTCGTAGCCTGACCCGAGATCATCTTTCGTATAATCGCCGCTCATCGCCTTCACCCTCTCCCCGACGCCGTACCGCTCGATGTAGTCAGAGGCGATCTCGGCCACCCCCGGCTGGTCGAATATCACCACCTCCAGATGGGGGTTCTCCTGGGCGAAGCCGATGCCGAAGAGGCCGTGGCCGCCTCCCAGATCTATCAGCTTTCTCGCGGACTTGAACTCAGGAAGATCTCTTATGAGCTTTAAAGTGGACTGGAGTCTGCCGAGCATCGTCCCTCTCGCGATCCAGTCGATGCTCTCTCTATCATAGTGATGCTCGTGCTTCTCTCCCTCGATGGCGGGACCTTCCTTCAGGGCGGCCTTCAAATTGATCAACTTTTCCCGGGACTCCAAACTGAACTTCAGATAGCGGGCAAAGTATGGTTCGCCCTCTATCAGGAAAGGAGCCATATTGGGCGCGGTCAAGTAGAGGCCATCTATTCGGTCGAGGGTGCCGATGGAGACGAGCACGTCCAGAAGCTTTTCGGTCACAGTGGGATGAGTATTAAGCTCTTCGGAGATCTTTTCGGAGGTCTTAGGCTCTTTGAGCAGGTTGAAGACTCCGAGTTCGAAGGCAGCGAGAAAGATTTGGCCCGTCTCAAAGCCGGCGACCAAGTCCCAAAGGCGTCGGCTCTGGTCCTCCAGGGGCGGATTCACCTCCGCCAGCCGCATTTCGCCGATTTCTTCAGACGTCATGCCTTATTCACCACTAGATCGGCCAAACGCTCCATCTCCTCCAGCTGGACGTCGATCTCCTCCCCGGCAAGTCCGGCTCTGAAGATCACCTCGTCTTCCGGAATTGATGCCGCCACCTTTTCTTCTCCGAGAAACTCGAGCATGGCGGCCCTCCTCTCCGGGTTCACCCTGTTAAGAACGAAGTAGAGGGTCTTTCCGATCTTCTGAGATATCTCGTCGATCTTCTTTGAGAGCTGGAGCGACTCGTATGAAGGGTCGAGAACGGCGAGGATGACGTCGCAGCCCTGTTCAACGCCCCGGCCGAAGTGCTCGATTCCTGCTTCTGTATCGACGATCACCGCCTCGTTTCCGGTCGTATCGAGGTTGTCCAGGAACATCTTGGATAGGGCCCCCATGGGACAAGCGCAGCCCTCTCCAAAGTCCTGGATCTTGCCTATGGCCAAAAGCCTAATTCCGTCTTTTTGGGTGAGATAATCTCCTGGGATGTCGGCCAGACCCCATTTCTCCTCGAAGAGATCGATTTTTTCTCCTTTAGGAAAGGCCTTCATCATCCTCGATATCATCTCCTTCTTCCCGCCGAAGTATCCCATAAAGTAGCTCGGAAGCCCCATCCCCAACTGGCGGTGAAGCCCGTAGTTCGACTCGTCGCTGTCCACCACCAGAACCCCGTATCCTCGTCGAGCAAAGCTCTTGGCGAGGAGGGCGGCGATGGTGCTCTTGCCGCTCCCTCCCTTGCCACATACCAGAACTTTCATTTTTTCCCCCTCCACATCGATTTACGCGCGCCTGACGTTGAGGATCATCTTGGTGTCCACACTCCAGTACAATGGTGCCACGTCCTCCCATCCCGCGAACCTGTCGGCCCTGTAGGCGAAGATCACATCGGTGCTGCATATGGGAACTGTGGGCACGTCCTCAGCCAGGATCTCCTGCATCTGGTAGCCGATCTCCTTTCGCTCATCTTGGTCTGCGGTATTTCTCAGCTCCTCGGCCAAGGCGTTGTAATCAGGTTCGTCGTAATCGTACCAGTTGGGATTGCCGAAGTGAGAATCCACCTCGAAGTGGGTCAGGTCATCGGCGTCGTCGTGCATCAGGTAGGGCATCCCCACGATGAAGAAGTTGCTATTATGGTACTCGCTCTGCTTCTGGCTGGACTCGACCTGTTTCATCTCTACCTTTATTCCGAGTTCTTTCCAATCCTCTCTCAGAACCTCTGCGATCTTGGAGTCGTCTGCCCCCATTCCAGTTATGGGTATGATCATGACCACGTCCTCTCCGTCAGAGCCGTCCCTCCAGCCATCTCCATCACTATCTGTAAAGCCCGCCGCGTCCAGCATCTCGCCTGCCTTCTCTAGGTCGTACTCGTAATCGTCTCCTGGAACGTCCGGGTTGACGAAATCGTAAGCAACGCTCGGCATCAGAAATGTAGTCTCCGTCGGCGTCGCATATCCGCCAAATACTATGTCGCAGATCTTTTCCCGGTCGATAGCATGGGCCATCGCCTTTCTGAACTCCGGACTATCAGTAGGATAATTGTTTAGGTTGAAGCCCAGCTCGTAGCCCCTGGTCTCTGGGGCGACGAACGTCTCTATGCCGTTCGATCCTTCGATGCTTTGAGCCACCGCCGGGCTGATCTCACTCACCACATCGACCTCTCCGGACTTCATGGCCAAAATTTGAGCGTCTTTGTTGGGGATTATCTTGAGGATGACCTCCCCGATCGCGGGCCGTCCGCCATAATAGTCACCGTTCGCCACCAGCTTAACGTACTGGTCGGGGACCACGGAGACGAACTTGAAGGGACCGGTGCCGACGAACTCCTCGTCCACGTAATGGTCCGGGTCGTCGATATCCTCCCAGATGTGCTTGGGTATTATGCAGATCCCGGGACAGTGGGAGATGTCATCAAGAAATGCAGGAGATGGTGACTTCATGTGGAATACCACGGTCCTTTCATCGGGACAATCGACATAGTCCACCATCGATAGGACGGAGGCTAGCCACATCTTGTTATCCGTGATGTAGTTGTAGGTGAATTCCACGTCCTCCGAGGTGAAAGGCTGGCCATCGTGCCACTGGGCCTCCACCAGATGAAACGTCCACGCTGTCGCATCTTCGTTGCTCTCCCAGCTCTCGGCCAGCCAGCCGTCATATCCGCTCTCTCTGTTCTTGGTAACCAGCCCCTCATAAACGAAGGAGCCAGATGGGGCGCCACCTTGACCGAGCACATTCCCCTGCATGAAAAAGGAGCTGCTAACTGCCACAACCAGGGCGTCCTCAGATGAGGTCTCTTCTGCGTCAGATGAAGGCATCAACGCCAAAAGGGCAAGTATGAATACGAAAGATGATGTTCGTAGCATCGGGTTCATCTAATCACCACCTCTGCGCAATTTTCGGCTCAACAGATTTCAACAACGGAACTTTGATTTGCTTGCATAAGATCTAACAAGTTATTAATAATCCTTTTGCTTTGATAGTGAATAAGTATTACTATATCAGATAATTTTGTATAAAAAATATTTGTTACTTGAATATCGGATGAATTCTACAAAATCTATAATGGTCTCTTGATAACAATAGCTTATCTTGGCCAGCAAGCCCACTACGATGTCGATCGGGGAAGAGCGTTAAATGCCTCATCGATCATAGGAGGCCGCTACAGCATCGCCAAAAGCTGGTTCGTGGGAGTCCCAGGCAAAAGTGTGGACTGAACAGTCTCCGGGAGGTAGGAGGGCGGTTTGAGGCGGGACGGCTTGGTGAAATTCGGATAGTGTATAGGGTCTGCCTTGGTCGGAGGCCTGCAAGAAGGTCTGCGCCGACTTCCACGCCTCCGAAGCCGCCCGGGGTCGGCCCCCCGGGGGAGGGGCCGGCTATACCGCCCCCGACCCCCTCTCCTTCGTCCGAACCCTCACCACGTCCATCACGGGGTAGACGAAGATCTTCCCATCCCCCGCCTCGCCGGTGTGGGCAGCATCGCAGATCAGGTCGACGATCCGGTCGGCGTCCCCGTCCTCCACCACCACCTCCAGCTTCACCTTCGGGAGGAAATCCACCTTGTAGTCTCCGGCCCGCCATTGGAGGGATACCCCCTTCTGGCGACCGCGGCCCTTGATCTCCGTCGCCGACATCCCGGGAAAGCCGTTCTTGTCCAGGACCTCCCTCACTGCGCTCAGCCTCTCGGGCCTTATTATCGCCTCGACCTTCTTCATAAGAGAATCCTCCTCGATCCGCCTCTAACTCCACTCCTCAAACTCACCATCTTACCGACCTTCAGACGTAAGCCCCCTCGCCGTGCTGGCTGATGTCGAGGCCCACCGCCTCCTCGTCGGTCCCAACCCGAAGGCCCATCGCCGCGTCCACCGCCTTGGCGATCCCGAAGGTGGCGACGAAGGAGTAGATCCAGACGAAGGCTGCGGCCGCGGCCTGGACCGCAAGCTGCGACGGGTTTCCCGCGAGGAGGCCCGTCGCCCCGATCGAGGCGAAGATCCCGGTGGCGACGACCCCCCAGGTCGACCCGATTCCGTGGCAGGCGAGGACGTCCAGGGAGTCGTCCACCTTCTTGCCGCCCCGGATGAAGAGGATCGCATAGTAGCCGACGATGGCGGCGCCCACGCCTATCGGCACCGCGGCTATGGGGGTCACAAAACCGGCGGCGGGGGTGATGGCCGCGAGCCCCGCCACGGCTCCGGTGACGATCCCGAGGGCGCTCGGTGCCCGGTCCCGCCACGAAAGGAGCATCCAGGTCGTCGCCGCCGCGGCCGCCGAGGTGTTGGTGGCGACGAAGGCGTTGGCGGCGATCCCGTCAGCGGCGAGGGCGGATCCGGCGTTGAACCCAAACCACCCAAACCAGAGGAGGGAGGCCCCCAGAACCGTCGTGGGGATGTTGTGGGGCTCCATGGGGTCCCTGCCGAAGCCCCTCCTCGCCCCTATGACCATGGCTATCGCCAGGGCCGAGACTCCGGCGCTGATGTGGACGACGATCCCGCCTGCGAAGTCTAGGACCCCCATCTCTGAGAGGAAACCGCCACCCCAGACCCAGTGGGCTATGGGGTCGTAGACGAGGGTCGCCCAGGCGAGGGAAAAGACGAGGAACGAGCTGAACTTGATCCTCTCGACGTAGCTTCCCGTGATCAGGGAGACGGTGATGACGGCGAACATCGCCTGGAATATCATGAAGGTGAGGGCGGGTATGGATTGTCCCTCCATCGCCTCCATCCCGACTCCCCGGAGGCCCAGGTGGTCCAGGCCGCCGATGAGGCCTCCGACGTCGGGGCCGAAGGCGAGGGTGTATCCGAGGAGGATCCACTGGAGGCTTATCGTCCCCATGATCGCAAAGCTGAATATCATCGTCGATATGGCGTTCTTCTTTCTTACCATCCCCCCGTAGAAGAGCCCCACCCCGGGGATCATGAGCTGGACGAGGGCGGCGCTGAAGAGGACCCAGGCATTGTCGGCGGGGTTCACCCCCGGCTCCGCCGAGGCGATCCCGATGATCCCCAAAAGCGCCGATGAGACCAAGAGTCTTCGCATGGGCAGATCCATGATCTGGAGAAAGCTGCTCATTTTATAAGCGTATTTGTGGTAATATATGCTATTATCATAATCAATATGAAGAATTCTTAACCCTGAATTCATATAATG
>Ga0209510_1002232_pt1 | contig 20273 bp, 15 predicted proteins | sample BiotimSIPDNA_FD_185749 | JGI IMG/M metagenome (GOLD analysis project Ga0209510, IMG submission 185749) | Anaerobic biogas reactor microbial communites from Washington, USA - Biogas_R1 time_0 SIP DNA (SPAdes) (version 2) | ecosystem: Engineered > Bioreactor > Anaerobic > Unclassified | place... | reverse complement strand
ATAAGAGCTTGAGAAGCTCTATCTGTAGTTCGTTTTGATCTGGTTTCATTTGATAATTTATAAAAACACAAAACTCATCTTATTTTTTTAATCCCCCAACTTTTTAAATTGATCCGAAATTTTGACTAGAAGATGAGAATATGCTAATGTATTCACAACTTTATTGCCTCCAGAGGTTGCTTAGTCACCTGTAAAATACCAATCTCCGGTGTGATCTGGATAGGCTTTATGTAAGTTTTCGACAGTCTGGAAAATGAATTATACCTGAGCATTGCAATCTACAGGTTAAGTATTTTATTCTTCAGAAATGGTTTGTAAATTTCTTTAAAAAAGTTAGCCATTTCTTCTTTGTGCATATTTCTTTGTTCATAGCACTTCTGGCATACTTCTCTGATTATACGCTCTCTATTTGTTTCTTTTAGCAGTAAAATTGAGACACTAAATGCTGCAATTTTTCCTATTTCTGCCAAAAGTACTATATCGTTAATGGCTCAGATAAGCTTCTCCTAAGCTTCTCCGAAAAAAGGAAGATTCTTTTTTGCCCATTAGGTGTCGGGAAAAAGTTCTGTATTTTTCTCTTCAACCTTCTGATAGAGATTTCGAATATGGTCAAAAATGTCTTTAATCGGGTTTTCTTTCACCGACCAGTATCGATCGAGATATTCTTCTTCTGGAGTATGGCCAATTTTAAGTGATACTAATCCTACTTAATCTTGACTTTGATTTTGTTGTTTTTCCATGAGAAGGTAAAGCTTGTTAAGCCCGTACATTCATGTACCGTATTTTTCTTTGTAATATTCTAGAGGCTTGAGGATTCGAATTAGGGCAACTCAACATTCGTGCTTGATTAATTTACTCATTTAATACCCAACAAACTAGTGCTTTATAATTTCTTCTGAATACAAATCAGGAAAACTTATGAAATCATCGACGACATAGGCTGCCGGATATTCGTTTTTTACTTCCTGTTTTATCTTTATTGCTTCACTTCTTGTTCTGAAGTCTCCAACGCGAACCCTAAAATCGGGTGCATTGAACGAAACATATGCACGGGTATTTTCATGGGCAGAAATAAACCGGCCTTTAACTTGATAGGCTTCTTCTTTTGTGCCTTGGAAGATTTGCACGCGAAATCCATCAAGGCCAACTTTTCGAAGGTTTTCTTCTCTATGAATTTCCAATAAGGTATCAACCCTTGAATCTGAATTAATTATTAAATGACGGTTCCATTCTTGTTCAATCCGAATTTTTGCGGTGTCTGCAAAAGATTCATTTTCAGGGATAAATGCTTGTTCTGTATTCGTTTTGGTTGCAGGATATGTGTAGTATGGTTGTGCAATAGCGTCTATGTTTAGGAGCAGGATGCTTGCGATAAGTATTACAAAGGTTCTCATTACTAGTTAAAAATTATTAAGAGTTTGTTTGCATTTTGTGTACAAAGATAGTTGATTTTAGATAGATTTTTATTTTAATGTTTTTGGGAGATAATAGTTTGAAAAAAGAAAGAGGCGGTATCAAAATGACACTGCCTCTTTCTTTTTTTACGGATATTTTATCAGCCACATTTCGAATGGCCACAATCTTTACATGTCAAACAGCCTTCCTGGTAAATCAGGTTTGTCGAACCACAATTACCGCATTCTGTGCCTTCGGCGCGTGTGCCGTCAGGTATGTATTTTTTCAGCGCCCTGGCAACACCAGCTTTCCATGTGTTAATTGAATCGTCAAGGAATTGAAGGCTCGATACTAATTCAACAATCTTGTGAATAGGCATACCGTGTCGTAACGTTCCCGAAATAAGTTTTGCATAGTTCCAGAATATCGGGTCGAATTTATACGATAGTCCTTCCATGGTGGTTTTGTAACCGCGCTTGTTAACATACTGAAAGTCGTACCGGGTTTCTTCGCCTTCGCGTTGTTTAATAATATAGCCTTTGTTTACCGAACGGGGTATTAAGAGTCCTTCTTCATCGTCGGCTAGCCCGGTGAATATTTCGTATGGGCGTCCGTCGATAAGACCAATGAACGCGATCCATTTTTCACGGTTGTTCTGAAACCTTACCACATCGGCTTCGAGGCATTCTGGACGCTTGGTCGGGAATACCGACAGGGCTGGTTCTTCTTCTGTTTTTTTCTTTTTGTCGGAAATTAATACTCCGGAACGTGAGCCGTCTCTGTATACCGTTACTCCTTTGCAGCCTGATTTCCAAGCTTCAAAATAAACTTTATCCACTAAGTCTTCGGTAACATCTTCGGGCATATTGATGGTTACACTTATAGAATGGTCTACCCATTTCTGTATTCGGCCTTGCATGCGTACTTTATTAAGCCAATCAACATCGTTAGAAGTTGCTTGAAAATAGGGCGATTTTTTCACCATTTCATCAAGTTCTTCCTGAGAATAGCGTTTATTGGTTTCGTATCCGTTTACTTCCATCCATGTAAGGAATTTATGATGGAATACGCTATATTCTTCCCAGCTGTCGCCTAATTCATCGATGAAATCTACTTGAACATCTTTGTCGTTTGGGTTTACTTTTCTGCGTCGTTTGTATACAGGAAGGAATACCGGTTCGATTCCTGACGTGGTTTGGGTCATTAGACTGGTTGTCCCGGTAGGGGCAATGGTAAGCAGTGCAATGTTGCGACGGCCGTGACGAACCATTTCTTCATAAAGCTTAGGATCGGCTTCTTTTATCCTGTGTATGAATGGGTTGTTCTTTTCTCGATTCGCATCGTAGATTGAAAAATTTCCGCGTTCTTGTGCCATTTTTACTGATGACCGATATGCTTCGAGGGTAACGGTTTTGTGTATTTCTTCCGAAAAATCAATTGCATTTTCTGATCCATAGGTCAAACCTAATGCAGCAAGCATGTCCCCTTCAGCGGTAATGCCCACTCCGGTGCGTCGTCCTTCTTTTGCTTTTTTCCTAATATTTTTCCAGAGATTGTATTCTGTTGCTTTTATTTCTTCATTTTCAGGATCGCTTGCAATTTTCTTCAGAATACCATCAATTTTTTCTAATTCAAGATCAATAATGTCATCCATTATTCGTTGAGCCATTCCGATATGTTCCTTGAATAAATCGAAATTGAAGCGAGCAGCTTTTGTGAAAGGTTGTTCTACATAAGAATAGAGGTTGATGGCCAACAACCTGCAACTGTCGTATGGGCAAAGTGGTATTTCTCCGCAGGGATTTGTCGACACCGTGCGGTAGCCCAAATCGGCATAGCAGTCGGGCAATGATTCTCTTATAATTGTGTCCCAGAAAAGAATTCCAGGTTCTGCCGATTTCCATGCATTGTGCACAATTTTTTGCCATAGTTCGCGGGCATTAATCTCTTTTTCAAATAGTGGTTCTTTTGAGTATGTGGGGTAGTTTTGCTTGAATGTTCGGTTCTCGGCTACCGATCGCATGAAATCATCATCGATTTTTACCGAAATATTGGCCCCTGTTACTTTGCCTTGTTCGAGTTTTGCATCGATGAACTGCTCTGCATCAGGGTGTTTTATTAGTACGGAAAGCATCAGTGCTCCACGACGGCCATCTTGGGCTACTTCGCGGGTCGAATTTGAAAAGCGTTCCATGAATGGAACAAGCCCTGTTGAAGTTAGTGCTGAGTTAAGGACAGGCGAACCTTTGGGTCTGATGTGTGATAGGTCATGCCCAACGCCTCCACGGCGTTTCATGAGTTGAACCTGCTCCTGGTCAATTTTCATTATTCCACCATATGAATCGGAGTTGCCGTCGTTGCCAATAACAAAGCAATTAGACAGTGAAGCTACCTGGTATTCGTTTCCGATGCCAGTCATTGGGCCTCCCTGTGGAACAATGTATTTGAAGTCTTTCAAAACTTCATAAATCTCTTTTTCGGTGAGAGGATTTGAATAGGTGTTCTCGATTCGGGCTATTTCGCGAGCCAGCCTCCAATGCATGTCGTCGGGGGTGAGCTCATAGATATTACCATGCGAATCTTTCAGTGCGTATTTATTGACCCATACGCGAGCGGCCAATTCATCGCCTTTGAAATATTTGAGCGATGCCTGAAATGCTTCATCTGAGGAGTAGGTTTTTTTCTTGTCGGTTTGAATTTCAACGTCTGTAAGCTCCATAACTTTTTTCGATAAAGGGGTAAACATTCAATTAATAGGGTATTGCGATATTCTAATTTGCTTAATTTTTGTGTTACCGAAATTACGTCGACTTTCCTATTTTGGGTAACATTTTTACTGTAAGTTATTAAGAAGTTTTCAACTTTTTGAGTAAACTATACAGGATGTCAATGTTTTAATACTTTGAAAAAGTGAAAAAGTTTCCCCGAAAGAATGCGTATTGGTAGAGTGTAGTGTAGATACATAAGCAATTCAAAGGAAAAAGTCAAGCCCTTTGTGTATAAAAAATGAAATAGTAATTAACAATTACTTGTCGAAAACTGCGTCGAGGATTTTGTTGGTGGCCCCTACGTTTGCTTTTACGTACTCCGATGCTTTTTGCGAAAGTTCAACCAATAAGGCTGGGTTTTTTAGCAGATGGGTTAGGAGTGGGTTGAAATCTTCAATGTTATTGACAGTAAATGCGCAGTGAAGCTCGGTCATATCGATGGCTTCTTTGAATTTTTGGTGGTTTGGGCCAAAGATGACAGGCATTCCGAAAGTTGCTGCTTCGAGCACGTTGTGGATTCCTGCTCCGAAACCACCACCAATGAGGGCTAAAAAGCCATATTGATAAATTGATGTTAACAATCCATATTGATCAACAATCATCACTTTTTTGTCGGGCGAGTAGGTTGAATTAAACTTGCTGTATACTACAATATTATTATCGAAAAGCTGGCAAATGCGTTTGGTGTTTTCTTCGTTAACTTCGTGAGGAACAATTATTAATTTGTGCGAAGGGTTAATTCTGTAATATTGCATCAATAAGGCTTCTTCTGCTTTCCAGCTGCTCCCGGCAATAATTGCTTTTTGCCCGTTAAGAAACTTTTCTACCAATGGTACAGGTTTTACGTTTTCAAGTATGTGGGCTACTCGGTCGAAGCGTGTATCTCCGGTAATACTAAAGTTGGTGATTTTGAGCGAAAGTAATAAGTCTGCCGATTCCTGATTTTGCAGAAAGAAATGAGTGACAAGCTTGAGCATCTTCCGGTACCAACCGCCGCGTTTTTTGAAAAATAGTTGATCTTTTCTAAAAATGGTTGAGACAAAGTAGGTTGGTATTTTTTTCTTTTTCAGTATACTAAGGTAGTTGTACCAATATTCATATTTAATGAAAAACACGATTTCGGGGTTGCAAAACTTTATGAAACGGCGGGCATTTCTTCGGGTGTCGGCAGGGAGGTAGTATATGTATTCGACTCCTTGATAGTTTTTTTGAACTTCGTAACCTGATGGTGAAAAGAAGGTCAAAAGAATTTTCTTTTCAGGAAACCTTCGCCTTATTTCTTCAATGAGTGGCCGTCCTTGCTCAAACTCACCCAGCGATGCACAATGTACCCAAATAACTTTTTGCTCTTTTTTTATTTTTTTCAGAAGACCTTTTCTGCCTTCAACCCAGCGTTTGGCTTTATTATTTCGAATCGAGGCAATCTTTAATGCCAGGACAAAAAGTTTGATTCCAAAATTGTACAATAATCGCATAACAAATAGTTATAAATTGGCAATGTAGCCAGTGTCTTTCATTAATGCAGGTTTTTTTGAGGCTTCAACTGCAAGTTGGTCGCACCGTTCATTTTCGGGGTTATTGGCGTGTCCTTTAATCCATATAAAATTGATCTTGTGCTTTTTGTAGCTCTCAAGGAAGCGCGTCCACAAATCAGGGTTTTTTTTGTCTTTGAACCCTTTTTTCACCCACGAAAAGAGCCATCCTTTAGTTACAGCATCCGAAACATATTTTGAATCGGTAAAAATGGTTACTTCACAGTTCTCTGTTTTCAACGCTTCTAAGGCTACGATAACTGCAAGAAGTTCCATCCTGTTGTTTGTCGTAAGTTGGTATCCTTGTGATAGTTCTTTGCGGTGAATGCCCGACATCATGACAACGCCATAGCCGCCTGGGCCAGGATTTCCGCTTGCGGCTCCATCGGTATAAATAATGACTTTGTGCGACATTCGCGTTTCAAAAGGTTAATAAATTTGCCCGCATTTTGTGGCAGGCAAATTTATTAAAAAGTTGCATAGATTATTTCACAACTTTCATTTCGTTGATCAAATGTGTCGCTCCTGCAAATTTATCGATGGTCCAAAGAACAAAACGAATGTCGACATTGATACACTTCTGGTAGTCTGTTTCGAAAGCAATATCTCCGCTCATTGCTTCCCAGTTTCCATCGAATGCGATGCCAATTAGTTCGCCTTTGCCATTGATGACCGGACTGCCAGAGTTTCCTCCTGTAATGTCGTTATTCGTGATGAAACATGTGTGCAATGTTCCGTCGTTGTCTGCATATTGTCCGTAATCTTTAGCTTCGTACATTTCTTTTAGTTTTGGCCAAACATCGAATTCGCGGTCTCCGGGTATTTCCTTTTCAATATACCCATCAAGGGTGGTATAGTAATTATAGTGAACAGCATCGGCCGGGTTATAATCGCCAACCTTTCCGTAGGTAAGGCGCATGGTTGAATTGGCATTGGGATAAAATTGTTTGTCGGGCTCCATTTCCATGAGGCCTTCAAGGTAAAGCCGGTACCCTTTGTCTAGTTTTTTTGAATCCGATTCGTTTTCTTTTCTGATTTTCCTTAACACATCGTACAATTGTTGGGTTGCTACAAGTACTGGATCGTTGGCCAATACTTTCGATTTAGGATTTTCTAGAAAAGCATAAACACGGTCTTCATTGTCGAAGAGGCTTTTTTTGAAAAGATCTTCAGCCCATTTTTCAAAGTTGCCTTTGTATTTGTCTTCAATGGTTTTAAAAAATAGCGGATGGTATATGGCTGCAGTTTCTTTTGCGTATATCTTTGCTAACGATGCTGTTATTTTTTTGTCGGTTTCCTGATCGTAATCCTTAAAATAGTTACTGGCTATTTCTTTGAGAGAACTTATTTCTTCTTCGTTTTTTTGTTCTTTATTGTTGGCTTTTAGCATAGTATTGAGGGTCATGAATTTTTCGGTAAAAGCGAATATTTCAGGGCCGCGCAGCAAGGTTTCAATTAGATATTGGCGCGCTTCGTCGTCTTCAAGGTTTTGGTAGCCGTCTTTTAGCAACGCTGAGACCTCTCCGTAGCGGGCTTTTCTGCTTTCATCGGCATTAACCCATTGGTTGAACTTTTCTTCGGTCGCTCTCTTTTTCTCTACAACATCGAGTCTTTTTAATCCTCGGTTTTGCCCAATACTATATTTATAGTAATTGGAACTTCGTGCATATTTGCTGGCATATTTAATGTTGGCTTCATCGCTGGTGGCCATATAGTTGCCCATGATGTCGAGCTTCTCTTTTCGGGCAGTAATGCGGGAATTGTTTACAATGTTCATGGTGTAATTCACTCCGTCTGATGTGAGGTATCTGTTGGTCGATCCGGGGTAACCCATAACCATGGCAAAGTCACCATTTTTGTATCCTTTAATCGATACCGGCAAATAATGTCTGGGTTTCAGTGGAATATTATCTGCCGAGTAGTCGGCAGGCGACCCATCGGGGGCAGTATAAATGCGAAATATTGAGAAGTCGCCGGTGTGCCTTGGCCACATCCAGTTATCGGTGTCGCCTCCAAATTTGCCAATGAAATGTGGCGGTGTCGCAACGAGCCTTACATCGCGAAAAGTTTCCGTGACAAATAGATAAAAACGGTTCGATTCATAAAGATCTTTTACAACAGCTTCGTAATGGTTTCCTTCAATAGCTTTTGCCTCAAGTCTCGACGAAACGGCTTCGATGCTGTCGAGTCTTATGTCCTCGTCCATGTTAATATTTAATGAGGCATTTATTGTTTCTGTAACGTCTTCAACACGAATGAGGAATGAAACTGTTTTTCCTGGGTTTGCGAGCTCTTCTTTGTAGCTAGCTGCCCAAAATCCATTTTTTAAAATGTTATTTTCCGGGGTTGAATGACTTTGTATTTCACCATAGCCACAATGGTGGTTGGTCAGGAAAAGTCCTTCGGGCGAAACCAATTCTCCGGTGCATGAGCCCCCGTCGAGTACCACAACGGCGTCTTTGAGGCTGGCATTGTTGATGTTATAAATGTCTGTTGCCGTGAGCTCAAGCCCCATTTTCTGCATTTTTTCAATGTTAACCTGCGACAGGAAAGCGGGTAGCCACATTCCTTCGTCGGCTTTTGCCTGCGAGAGCGTAAATATGGCAGTCGTAGCAATAATGAATGTTTTGATTTTCATAAAATTGTCGTGTAATTGTATACTAAATTCTTTGTCGTTTTCTTCTTTGTATTGCAATGGTAAAAAAAATAGCGATTAGAAACTGATTCTAACCGGTAAAAAATGCACTGTTTTTATTAAATGTTTCTAAACAAATGTATTACTCATTTGGTTGATCGCGATTGATTATTTATTTGAATGAGATCTGTTAGAGGTTCAACGAAAGTTGCTTTGGTGCAGGCAATAGCTGAAAAGTTTTTCGATGGTGTGGGGTGTCGCCATGCTGGGCAATTGCAGCACGATGTTCGGTAGTGGGGTAGCCTTTGTTTTTTTTCCATTGATAATAAGGGTATTCAATGTCGATCCGTAGCATGTAATCGTCTCTGTACGTTTTGGCAAGCACCGAGGCTGCAGCTATCGATAAGTATTTGGCATCGCCTTTTACTATGCAAGTATGTGGTACCTTTTTGTAAGGGTTAAAGCGGTTACCGTCGATAATTAAATGTTCTGGAGTTGTATTTAGTTGATCTATTGCCCGGTGCATTGCAAGATACGACGCATTGAGTATGTTTATCTTGTCGATTTCTTCATTGGTAACAATGCCTATTGCCCAGGCAATTGCTTCTTTTTCTATAATAGGCCTAAGTTCATAACGTATTTTTTCGGTAAGCTGCTTCGAGTCGTTCAACATTGGCAGTTCATAGTGCGTTGGCAGAATTACTGCTGCTGCAAATACGGGTCCGGCAAGGCAACCTCGTCCGGCTTCATCGCATCCGGCTTCATATTGTTTGCCTGAAAAGTTCGATTTTAGCAGATTGTTCATAGTAAAATCGTCTTCTCTATTGATTGCCAGACCAAAGTAGCTGTATTGTCCCAACTAAATTTTTCGCGTTGTAGACGACCTTTGGCGATCAACTCTTCCCTGAGGCTGTTGCTATTGGCAATTTGGTGCATGGCCTTTTCTATTGTATCTGGTTTGTTCGGGTCGATAAATAGTGCAGCATCGCCTGCAACTTCTGGTAGAGATGTTACATTAGAACAAATTACTGGCGTTTCGCAATACATAGCTTCAACAACAGGAATTCCAAAGCCTTCGAAAAATGAAGGCATAACCAATGCTTCTGATGATGAGAGCAGGAGTTGCATCACTTCGTCGGAAACACGCCCGGTAAAAATTACATCCGAAGCGTAAGTCATACTGCTAATTTTGGCATTTATTGTTGAGTTTTCCCACATCGGTTTGCCTGCGAGTACCAATTTATATGGCATTAACGAATTCTTTCTGAAATTTTCATAGGCAGTGAGCAACCCCAATATATTTTTTCTTGGGTTTAATGAGCCAACGTATATAAAGTAAGGATGTTTATTGGTGAAACGTTTTTTGACCAGTTCTTTTACTTCTTCGGTGCTTTCCCTGAACCGCTGATTGCACCCGTTGTATGCTACGTCTATTTTTGACGGGGAGATTTTGTAAGTGTTTGCAATGTCGGCTTTGCTATATTCTGAAACGGTTACAATCCGCTTCGAAAAATGGGCAAACTTTGGGAAATAGTAATTGTAATATTTTTTCACCAGATAGGGCAAATCGCCCGGGCGGTGCACAAAGTTGATGTCGTGAATGGTAGTTACTGTGGGGATATTTGTGTTGAGCGAAATCCAACCATCGGGAGAAAAGAATAACTGGGGTTTATATTTTTTCAAGATTTTAGGAACATCAACCTGATAATGCCAATACCATAAAACAGGATGGCGCGAGGGAATGGCAGTAGATATCGGGATTACATTGGGGCCGTAAAGAAAACTTTCGTCCCATTTTCGATCGAATATGAAAAGGAATTCGTGGCCGGGGTTATTGTGTACAATTCTGCGCAAAGTTTCGTGCGCGAACCAACCAATCCCTTCCAAATTATCTTTAAGTAAATGTTGTGTGTTTACAGCAATTCTCATGAAACAAAAATAGTGAAATCGATTCTCTTTTCAATTTTTACCTGTATTTGTTCACATTCTTTTTGCTTTTCTTCGTTAAATTTATTGGCTGGTGCACGATTGCAGGTTTTGTTTTTCAATTTTCCCCGTTGTTTTTTCATTGCAAATAAGCGATAAAGATTGTTACTTTACGCGCATAAAAATTAGTAGTTTTGAAAAGGAAGTTTTTTTCTAACCTAATTCTTTTACTTACAATAAATGTTCTGGTTAAGCCATTCTGGTTGTTTGGAATCGACAGAACAGTTCAGGTAGTCACTGGCGATGCCTATGGGCTTTACTATTCCTTGCTTGCATTTTCTCAAACTCTCAATATTTTACTCGATTTAGGGATAACAAATTACAATAACCGGAATATTGCCCGGTACAATCAGTTGTTACCTAAACACTTGGGTAATATTATGGGTATTAAGTTCATGCTTGCGCTACTATATGCAGTGGTGTGTATTGTGCTTGGGCTTTTGTTCGGCTATAACAGTGTTCAGTTTCATTTGCTTTATTTCTTGATTATCAATCAGTTTTTATTGCAATTGATTCAGTATCTGAGATCGAATCTTACTGCGTTGCATCTATTTACGTTGGATAGCTTGGTGTCGGTTCTCGACCGTGTTTTTATGATAGCCTTTTGTGGAATATTACTCTTTACCAATATATCAGATCAGCCTTTCCGTATCGAATGGTTTGTGTACGTTCAAACATTTTCGTATGTGCTTGCAGCCCTGGTGATTTTCCTTATTGTTCTGAAAAAGGCAGGAAAAATTAAAATCGTTTTCAATCCTAAGTTTAGTATAGTTTTTCTGAAAAAGACCTTCCCTTATGCCATACTTATTTTGCTTATGGCTTTTTATAACCGCTTCGATTCTGTACTTATCGAGTTGCTGTTGCCTTATGAGGAAAGTCTGCACCAGATTTATCTATACGCACACGGTTTCAGACTCCTCGATGCTGTTTCAATGTTCGGGGTATTGTTTGCCGGAATGTTGTTGCCTATTTTCTCCCGGATGATCAAAATGAAACAGTCGTTGGGCGAGATGGTTTCTTTCTCTTTTTCCCTTATTATTTTTCTTTCTCTTTCCATTGCGGTTTCGTCTTTCTTCTATCAAGTTGAAATTATGGATTGGATGGGATATGAGTTTGTTGCCGAATCAGCACCACTTTTTGCAACTTTGATGTTTTGCTTCATCCCAATTTCTACTACCTATATTTTCGGCACCTTGCTTACGGCCAACGGAAGCTTAAAAGAACTTAATATTATGGCTTCGGTGGGAATGATCCTTAATATTTCTCTTAACCTTATAATGATCCCCATTTTTTTTGCCCAAGGTGCGGCATGGGTGAGTTTATTCACTCAGGGCTTTACTGCGGCGGCTCAGGTGTTTATTGCAGTAAAGGTATTTCGGTTTAAATTACGTTGGAATCTGGTCGGTAAGGTGTTGGCTTTTTCCGTGTTGCTAGTTTTACTGGGGTATCTTAGTACTTTTATTGGGAATGCACTTGTTGGATACCTGCTTTTGTTGGTGGTAGCAGCACTCCTGGCATTTTTTATCGGGCTGATCGATTTGAAAATGCTTTTTAGTTTGTTGATGAAGCGGGAATAAGTTTGATTTTGCCAGTTATTGTGACTTTTCGTTGAAGTTATTATGTGTAGAAAAAATAGAGTAACAGTTGCTGATTTGGAAAACAGCGATTATTTTAAGTTAATTGCAGCAATTGGTTACGACGATCTTAAAGCGTTTATTGTAAGTCATATCGAATTGAAAAACCCACTCATGTTGATTTATAGCGTGTTGCAGGTTTTAGGTTTTTGTGGTTTGGGTATCCTGGTTGGTTATTATTGTTTTGGTTTTATTTCTAATGGCAAATTTGGAGATGAATTAAAAATTATGGCGCTGTCATTTCTTTTTTCTTTTACTGTTCTCATTGTCATACACGAGCTTATTCATGCTGCGTTTTTCTATTTGTTTGGAAAACGGAATATCGGCTTTGGCGTTCTTTGGCGCAAATTTATGTTCTATACCGAAACGCATCGTGAGGTGCTTAGCCGCCGCGAAATGACCATTGTTGGACTTGCCCCTTTTTTCATCGTTTCATTGCTTGGAGCCCTTCTTTTCTTTTTTTCATCTTCTCTTTTATTCTCTTTGGGTGGATTAACAGTCGCTCTTTTGCATTTGCTCTTTTGTGTTGGAGATGTGGCTATTGTAGCTTTTCTTTTTAAGCAAAAACCTTTTCCGGTTTTTACCTTCGACGACCGTTACGAAAGAAAATCGTATTACTATGTTAAAATGAAGTGATTTAGCCTCTTAGGGTCTTCTATTTCTTTCGGATTTTGTCGTTGCTTTTATATAATGACACTTTTGTAGCTTTTTTAACTTCTTTTCTTTCATGTCTTGAATTGGTGCTTGCTAACCTTCCTTCCGTCTTTATACCGAAATGTTTGCTTTACGTTAATATTTAAAAAATAATTAAGCAGAAATTAAAAAATGAAGAAACACTTAACTATTATTGCATTGTTAATCGTTCAAAAGGAGGAAGAATAACTGAAAGAACGTTTAGCTTAACACAAAAAAAAGTAGTATGGAGAAATTAACTGACATTTGCCGCGCGAAGGGAATTCAGTTGCCGGCAGGGCTTATTGATCTAGCATCAAACAGCAAAAAAATAACGATTTTCAACACAACCGACGAACTTGCAGACGCTTCTACCGGGGGACGCGAGAACAACACATTCGAAGTTGCTTATCAGGTTGAAGGTAAGGGCTTGTACACCGAAGCTGTGGTCCACCGGGTAAAAAATGGAATTTCGGCTAACTACACCGAGGCCTACATGCGCCGTCGAGACCCAGACACAATGGTTATTGCCGATAATTTTCCTACCGACAAAGAACGGTTTTCCGATCGTTTTGGATATGATTTTAGCGCACTTCGCAGCGAAACGTTCGATTGGCTAAAAAAGCAAGAGCTAGCCCTGTTTTTTTTCTTTGCTGGGCGCGAAGGTATTGGTGCTGGTGGAGTTGCAGTTGCTCCTGCAAATGCCGGTTTTTTTGCACTGGGGCTTTCCATGTTGCAACAAATTGTTTCAGTTGACGAATTGCCTGAAGGGTTCGAAATTAAATCGGTAATTTATGTTGCACCGCCTTTCCGTCATACACATTTCAATGGTAAACAAATTGTTGTACACAATCGCACAACTAATGTTCATGAGTTGTTTTCATATAACCTTTATCCTGGCCCTAGTGCAAAGAAAGGGCTATATGGCGTTTTACTGAACCAAGGTGAGAAGGAAGATTGGATAACTGCTCACTGCAGTACAGTACAGGTGGTTAGTCCTTACGATAATACTACGACTTTTATGCACGAGGGAGCGAGTGGAGGTGGCAAAAGTGAAATGTTGCAACACGTGGTACGTGAACCAAATGGGCAAATTATGATTGGTGAAAACAGCATCACTGGCGAAAGGAGACTCATAAATATCCCACTGCTATGCTCTTTTAATCCTGTAACCGACGATATGGCTCTTTGTCACCCCTCTATTCAAAAAGACAATGGTAAACTAAGGGTTCTCGATGCTGAAAATGCATGGTTTATTAGGGTTGACTCAATAAACAAATATGGTGACGATCCATTTCTTGAACAGATTACGTTGAAGCCACCTCGTCCGCTGCTTTTTCTTAATATTGAAAGTACCCCAGGGGCAACTGCCCTTGTTTGGGACCACACCGAAGATACTCCTGGTAAAAAGTGTCCTAATCCTCGGGTTATTTTGCCCCGTGATATCGTTCCCGGCGTAATTGGTAAACCCGTAACCGTTGATGTTCGTAGCTTTGGGGTACGCACCCCACCTTGTTCGGCCGAAGCACCTTCCTATGGAATATTTGGGCTTTTTCATCTTTTGCCACCTGCATTGGCATGGTTGTGGCGCTTGGTTTCACCCAGAGGACACGCAAATCCAAGCATCGTAAGTTCTGGAGGCATGGAGTCGGAAGGGGTTGGTTCATACTGGCCATTTGCTACCGGGCTTATGGTGAAACATGCAAACTTACTGCTTGAACAAATTGTAACCACTCATCGCATGCGCTACGTTCTTACCCCTAATCAATATGTAGGCGTATGGAAAGTTGGATTTAAACCCCAATTGCTTATGCGTGAATATCTTGCGCGGAGGGGAAATGCCATGTTGCGTCCTGAACAATATCAGCCTGCCCGTGGAGCATTATTGGGCTACGAGTTGAATTTTCTTACCATAGAAGGAGCAAAAATTCCTTCTCGCTTCTTACAGGTTTATAAACAACCCGAAGTAGGCATCGAGGGATACGATGAAGGCTATCGGATTCTTTCCGATTTTTTCAAGCGTGAAGTAAGCAAGTTTAATGTGGAGGGAATTTCGCCGCTCGGAAAGAAAATCATTGAGGCATGCCTAAATGATGCTTCGGTTGAAGAGTACGAAAACCTGATTGTGAAGTAATATGTAAATTGACTGATTGTGAAGCGATTGGGTGAAAGAATTAAGAAGAAGCGTGAGCTTCAGCATATACAGCTTAACGATTTGGCAAGGCGTGTGGGGATAAGCCCCAGCGCTTTGTCGCAAATCGAAAAGGCAAAGGCGACACCGTCGATTGTGACATTAAAACACATTGCAATTAGCCTGAATACTACTGTGGGGGAATTAATCGGAGAGTTTGAGAACCTCTCGCAGAATCCTCTGATCGCTAAGGCTGACATGAAGTTTGTCGAAAAAAGTACCGACGGAACTGAAATGTATCTGTTGTCGAATCTCGACCAGCAGAAAAACATGGAAACATATCTGTTGCGTTTTGTATCTGGTTCTTCAATTGACGGGCTTTTTGCAAACCTTAAAGGTCAGGTTTTTTGCTATGTGTTAAACGGTGAATTTCAGTTCTTTCTCGATGAAGTTGAATATCAGCTTTTGCCCGGTGATAGCTTTTATTTCGATACATTACTTTCTCTTCGGGTGAGCTTGCAAAATGCTGACGACGGAGAATTACTCTGGGTTAATGCGTAAATAAGTGATCTGTTTTATTGAGATATTGAAGAGTCCGCTAAACGAACTTGTTTAGCGGACTCTTTCTTTTTCATTATTTATTATTCCACATAGACAATGCTTTAATATTCATTTTGTTGTGGATATTTTTTGCTTCGGGCGAATACAGGAATTTTAGTTCGTCGGCAAAATAGTCTACAATTTTACCCCGCACTATTTTCATGGTCGAGTTCATCAGGTGGTTTTGTTCATTGAACGATTCGGGGACCAGCACCCAGGTGGCAGGCAACCAACGTTCGGGAAACATGCCCGCATATTTACCACCAGTTTTATAGGCATCTATCTCTTGCTGAATAATTTCGAGGGTAGCTTTGTCGCTGCCATTTATCCCGGGTTGAATGCCTTTTTTCTCAAGTTCTCGGTTTATGGCTGCTATGTTGGGTACAATCATCCCAGAGGTGTAAGGGTTTTGGTTATTGTAGAGCATGCATTGTTCGATAAACGGCGATTGGTCAACCAGCGATTCTTCAATTCCTTCGGGACTGAATTTTTCACCGTCGCTCGATATTAGCAAACTCTTGAAACGCCCCAATACAACAAGGAAATCATCCTTGTCCAAGTATCCCATGTCACCGGTATACAGCCACCCGTCTTTTATTGTTTCGGCGGTGGCTTTTTCATTGCGCCAGTATCCTTTCATTACATTTCCGCCCTTAATCACTATTTCACCTTTTTGCCCGCGAGGCAATTCGTTGCCGTTATAGTCGCAAATCTTTAATTCCATGTATTTTACTAAACGCCCCGACGAGCCAAATTTGTAGGCGTGAAGCGCGTTCGACGAAATAACAGGTGAAGCTTCAGAAAGTCCGTAGCCTTGCATTACCGGAATTCCGATAGCCGCAAAAAATCGTTGAAGTTCAATGTCGAGCAACGCTCCGCCGCCGATAAAAAACTTGAGGTTACCGCCAAAATTTGCTCTTACTTTACTGAATAATATCTTGTCGAACATGGTGTAAAGTGGTTTTAGCAGCATTCTAAATCCTTTTCCTCTGTTGAATCCCAGTGCGTTATAGCTGTACGAAATTTTTAGCCCCATGTTGAAAAGTTTCTCGGTGGTTGGTCCTTTGGCTCTAATGCCCGATTCTATGTTTTTCCTGAAAGCCTTTGATAGCGCAGGAACACTCATCATAAGGTCGGGTTTTATTTCATTAATGTTTTTTGGAATATTTTTCAACGTTTCAAGGGCTGTTTTCCCAATTTCCTGACACGCAATGCTGGCTCCGTTATACATGAAGCAGTATAGGCATGCCGTGTGGGCAAACGAGTGGTCCCAAGGCAATATAGTCAAGGTTTTAAACTCAGGAGTGATGGTCATCAGCGTGTTTGACTGACGGGTGTTTTCAGCATAGTTCTGCTGTGTGAGCATAATTCCTTTTGGGTCGGCAGTGGTGCCCGAAGTGTACGAAATGTTCGCTAAGTCGTCTGCTTCAACCGATTTCCATCGTTCCTCGAAGCGTTTTTTGTTTTCGGGTTGTGCCAAAAATGCACTTCCCAACTCTTTTATTTCATTAAAACTGATTCGATGCGCTGCCTGTTCTTGCATCGAGTCAAGGTAGATTATCTTTTCAATTTCGGGTGTTGTATCTTTTATTTCTTCCAGTTTTTTCACTTGGGTCCATGACGCAATGACCATACGTGCTCCCGAATGGTTCAGCCGGAACGCGATTTCAAAACCAGCATCGAGTTTTACCGATAATGGCACATTTACTGCACCTGCATAAAACATACCCAACTCCGAAACCAGCCAGTCAACCCGGCCTTCGGCAAGTAAACCAATCCGGTCTCCTTTTTCAATTCCCAAGGCCATTAGTCCTGCACCAAAGCGGTACACTTCATCCTGAATTTGCCGATAGGTGAACCCTGTATACTTACCATTCACTTTTTCCCATAGGAGTACATTGCCAGAGAATTTCTCTACACTGGCTTCGAATAATTCCAATAACGTTTTCATAATCAATTATATTTATCCCAATAAAATTTCCGTAGAATTGAATTTGGTAATCATTCTGCGGAAAAATCCCCGTTTTTGTGCGTTGAAATTATAAAAAATTCCGGTAACCCGTTTTTTCTTTTCCGACACTCATTTTTTATCCAGAGAATATCTTCTAATTTTGGCTGGAAAATAAAAAGTAAAAATGACACTTATGGAAAAAGATATATTGGTGAAAGCTTTTATCGAAACGTATGGCGAAGGCGAAGTGGCTGGCTATTTTTCTCCCGGAAGGGTTAATTTAATTGGCGAACACACCGATTATAACGGAGGCTTTGTTTTCCCTTGTGCGCTGACGTTTGGAACGTTTTTGCTTATCCGCAAAACCAATAACCCTTTTTTCCGTTTTTCGTCATTGAATATTCGCGGTTCCGAATCGGTTGGCCTCGATAAACTTGCTATTCCGCTTGCGAAAGGCAATTGGGTGAATTATCCGCTGGGAACAATTGCTCAGTTTGTAAAGCGCGGAGTCGGGTTTTCTTCGGGGGCCGACATACTTATCTCGGGAAATGTGCCCGGTGGAGCGGGGCTTTCTTCTTCTGCCGCACTCGAAGTGGTCACTGCTGTCGCTATTAACGATCAATTTGCTACGGGTATCGGCAAGGTTGAGCTGGCTAAAATGAGCCAGAAAGCCGAGCATGAATTTGCAGGTGTCAATTGTGGGATTATGGATCAGTTTGCTTCTGCCATGGGAGAAAAAGATCATGCCATTTTTCTGAACTGCGATACACTAGAGTATGAATTGGTTCCGGTGAAACTCGAAGGAATTAAGGTTGTTATCGGGAATACGAACAGCCCTCATTCTCTCGATTCTGGTCAGTATAACGAGAGGGTTCGCCAGTGTCAGGCTGCAGTTGATGCATTGAAGCCTCAAATCGATATTGCCAATCTTGGCGGAATTTCCGTAGATCAGTTCACATCTCTTCAGCATGTGATTTCCGATGAGGTGGTCCGTCGCCGTGCCCGCCACGTGGTGACCGAAATTAAACGGACGACCGATGCTGTTAGCGCTCTTAAATCTGGTAATATTGAACTTTTTGGACAGTTGATGAACGCATCACATGATTCGTTGCGATATGATTACGAGGTAACTGGCTTCGAACTGGATACCATGGTGGAAGAAATCCGCAAAATTGGTGGGGTAATTGGTTCTCGTATGACTGGCGGTGGTTTTGGTGGTTCAACAGTATCGCTGGTTCGCGATAGTGCTGTTGATAATCTTATTGAAACCGTGGGCAAAAAATATTTTCAAAGAACAGGGCTTAAGGCTGAATTTTATGTTGCCGAAATAGGGCAGGGCGGACATCGGGTGTTCTAAATGCAACTGGTTTTCTACTGCTGTTATTCCTTATTTAGGCTCAAGAAATTCTTTATTGTACTGGTTTGCATGCATTTCATTTTGTCGTTTTTTCCTGATTTTGCTGTAGTTGGCAATGTTTTTTAATAACATCCTTTTATTTATAGTTTTTGTATGCTACTTTAGTATGCAATGAGCAGGTTTAATTAGCTTTTGTTATTTAGCTGTAAATGAGTTGCATATTCTGTCTTTTCGAAACTTTTCCCAATTGAGCTATATGTACGACATTATTGGAGATATACACGGGCATTATAAACTTCTGGTTGCTATGCTCCGTAAATTAGGCTACGAGAAGTCGGGCGAAGGTTATGCCTGCCCCGGGCGCAAACTCATTTTTACCGGCGATTATATTAATCGTGGTCCCGAGATCAGGAAAACGGTAGCTCTTGTCCGAAACATGGTTGAAAACGGAAATGCAATGGCTATCCTGGGAAATCATGAGTTGAATGCCATCTTGTATTTTTCGCTCGATAAAGACTCGAAGCTATTTCGTAAGCATGCAGCACACCTGAGGCTTCAGTTGCTTTCTACTATCGACGATTTTGGCAGCAATACCGAGGAACTGAAAGATCATATCAAATGGTTCAGAAAACTTCCTTTTTACCTCGATCTGGGAAGCATCAGGGTGGTGCATGGCGGGTGGAACGATACTCACGTAGAAACAGTCAACCGTTTTATGGATGGCAACGAAAAAATTAAAAAGAGTTTTTTGCGCGACTATTACATTCATGATGAGTTGTATGTTGCAGTTAATGAATTGATACGGGGGGTTGAGCTGCAGTTGCCCAAAGACTTGATTGTGCGCGACTCGAAAGGCATTTCGCACCGTACATTCAGGGTACGCTGGTGGGAGCCGGCGTTGGGCAAAACTTTTGCCGACGCTTCGTTTGGTACGCGTTTTATTTTGCCGCCCTATACCATTCCCCGCGAGGTGGTTCCCGAAATTGCTACCTATACCGATGACCTGCCCCCTGTCTTTTTTGGACATTATTGCCTCGAAAAGCAGGATCTTATCATAAAAAGCAATCTTTGTTGTGTCGACCGTTGTGTAACCCGCTCGCAAACCCTTACCGTGTACCGTTGGAATGGCGAAACCAGTCTGAAGGAAGAAAACCTTGTACATTTGTAGTAATTGACAATTGACAATGGAGAATTGACAATGCTAAGTGCTAACTGCTTGTGTGTTTATGCAATAATCCATGTGAAACGAGCATGTTCGTTACAAACACGACTTGTCCCGATTTGTAGGGAAACACGGATGAAACAAAGTTTAGCGTTAGCTAATATTCACATGCGAGTTCCATCCGACCTTAAAAAACAAATTATATTCGGATGAAAAATTTCAATTACTTATTTACTCCGTTGCACGTGGCCATGCTCCGAAGGAGCAATATCTGAATAACCGTGTGGCGTAAGCCCACGGAGGGCAAAACATGAGTTGATTAGCCCCGTATGGGGTTATATTTTTGAGAAACACGGAATGACAGGTAGTAGAATCAGAGTTAGGTACTACCCCTCAGGGGCAGTGCTGGTTTTCTCTTGCTCTCCACGGGCTAACGCCCGCGGTTATTGA
>Ga0209510_1002222_pt1 | contig 20298 bp, 18 predicted proteins | sample BiotimSIPDNA_FD_185749 | JGI IMG/M metagenome (GOLD analysis project Ga0209510, IMG submission 185749) | Anaerobic biogas reactor microbial communites from Washington, USA - Biogas_R1 time_0 SIP DNA (SPAdes) (version 2) | ecosystem: Engineered > Bioreactor > Anaerobic > Unclassified | place... | reverse complement strand
AACGTTATATTCCGAATTCTTTTCTGATCGCATCCAGACAATCCAGTTTTTCCCAGGTAAATAACTCCACCTCCATTATTTTTGCTTCAGGCATGTAACGCGATTTGAATTCCTTCTTCACCACCTGGGGTATACGTCCCATATGGCCATAGGAAGCCGTTTCGGAGTAAATAGGATTGCGCAGCTTGAGACGCTCTTCAATGGCACGGGGCTTCAAGTCGAACATTGTTCTGATCTTCTTTGCAATCTCCCCGTCCGACAACTTCACATTACTCTTCCCAAAAGTATCCACGAAAATACTGATAGGTTCATCTACACCTATGGCATAGGAGAGCTGTATCAACATCTCACTGGCAACACCTGCTGCCACCATATTCTTGGCCACATAGCGAGCGGCATAAGCTGCTGAGCGGTCTACCTTCGAAGGGTCCTTTCCGGAGAAGGCACCTCCACCGTGTGGGGCTTTGCCGCCATAGGTGTCAACGATGATTTTTCTACCCGTCAGACCGGTGTCGCCGTGGGGTCCGCCAATCACGAACTTCCCGGTGGGGTTGACATGATAGGTGATCTCTCCCTCGAACAGCTTCTGGATATCTTTACGTCCCTTGTATTGTGCTTTCACACGCGGTATCAGTATCGTTTTTACATCCGACCGTATGCGCAATTGCATCGCCCTATCGGCCTCCAACTGTGCCTCCTGGCTATTGCCACGCGGCAATTCAAATTCATCGTGTTGTGTGGAGATCACAATGGTGTCGATGCGCAAGGGAACACCCTCTTCACTGTACTCAACAGTCACCTGCGACTTGGCATCGGGACGAAGGTAGGGCATCAACTCCGGCTGGTTCTTGCGGATGTTGGCCAGTTCCTGCATCAGTGCATGACTCAGGTCAATGGGTAGTGGCATATAACTCTCAGTCTCGTTGGTGGCATAGCCGAACATCATCCCCTGATCACCGGCTCCCTGTACTTCTGCATCCACACCTCGGTTGATGTCATCCGACTGTTCATGAATGCTTGAGAAGACACCGCACGACTCTGCCTCAAACCGGTATTCACTTTTTGTATAACCGATACCGGCAATCACCTGGCGCGCCACTTCGGCCACATCAACATAGGTCTGTGACTTGACTTCACCGGCAAGCACCACCTGCCCGGTGGTCACCAGGGTCTCACAGGCTACTTTTGAATTGGGATCATAAGCCAGAAATTCATCCAGCAATGCATCTGATATCTGGTCGGCAACCTTGTCAGGATGTCCTTCCGACACCGACTCTGAGGTAAATAAATAATTCATGTCGTCTGAAATTTAGTAGCGGGATCACGGTTCATTGCTGTTCGGTGCATCTCCCAACATAACAAGAGGGTACAGTATCACCCGTTCAATAATTAAAATGTCAAAAACAATAGAGATGGAGAGCCGGACCGAGGCAACGATAAGAAAGAGAAATGCAGGATTCATTTTTAGCATTTTTTTCTGTGGTTGCAAGCAGCTCAAATCTGTCCACATCATATCTTAGGGCACAAAGGTAATAAAATTATGGATTGGTGTAACTTGAAATTGGTTAAATATTATACCTGACCATTTGACACAAGATCTGGAATGGGGCAAACAGGCCGGGTGAAAAAGAAAACAAAAAGAGAACCTGCATCGTTATAACTGTGAAATCAACCATTTAAAATTCACCCCCATGGAACTGCGTTCACCCGAATCATTCTGGCTCCTGAAAAACGGGATTCCCTATTGCTATCCCTCCCTGCAGGAAAACATTGAATGCGACATCGCCGTAGTCGGCAGCGGCATCACCGGTGCACTGATCAGCCATACCCTTCACCGTGCGGGCTACAAGACAGTGGTGATCGACAAGCGGGACGTGGCCAATGGAAGCACGGCAGCTACCACATCAATGCTGCAGTACGAGATCGATGTTCCGATGCACAAGCTCGCAGAGCTGATCGGTGAGGAGGGAGCGGTGGCCTGTTATCGCGAAGGCATAAACGCCATTGAGATATTGGAAGCGATGCTCCGGAAAGAGGGAATCGATGCTGGCTTCGAGCGAAAAAAATCGTTGCAGGTGGCCCACTCCGAGAAGGCGGTAGCCGATCTGGAAAAGGAGTACCACTACAGAAAAGCCCATGGGTTCAGGGTTGAATGGCTCAGCCCGGAAGAGATCAGCGTGCGATACAACATGGCGTCTCACCCCGGCATTCTATCGGAAGAGGGGGCATCGATCGATGCGTTTCGTGCAGCACATGAACTGATCAGTCGCAATCATGCCGGAGGAATGCAGGTGTTCGACCATACAGCGGTGAAAGAATTTCAATATGAACCGGATCACGTAAAGATCATTACCGAAGAGGGATTTACCATTCGCAGCAAGCGCATTGTCTTTTGCACCGGCTTCGAAACCCTGCGGATGTTCCGGAAGAAGTATGCAGATGTGATCAGCACCTTTGCCTGTGTCAGCGAGCAATCTTTTAACCTCTACCCCCAATTGAAAGATTTGTTGATATGGGACACTGCCGACCCCTACATCTATATTCGGACAACCGACGATGGTCGTCTACTGGTGGGTGGTGAAGACATCCCCTACAAATACAACCCTGTGAGTGAGAAGATGAAAGGCAAGAAAAGGGACAAGCTGATCAAAAAGATTCAGAAGCTGTTCCCCACCCTCACCTTCCTTGAAGATTACACCTGGGCAGGTGCTTTCGGTGTGACAAAGGATGGGCTGCCCTTCATTGGGGAACACCCCGATTTCCCAAATGCCATCTTTGTCCTGGGACTCGGTGGCAACGGCATCACCTTCTCTGTGCAGGGGATGGAGCTGGTGCTGAAGATCCTTGCAGGCGAGGATCACCCGTTGCTACATTATTATCGTTTCGACCGTTGAAGGTGTCTCTACAGGATTCCCTGCTCCCTCAGATATCCTTCCAGATCCAGGTCGGGAGTGAGGTGCACCGCCTGAAATCCCAACTCTCGCGCTGTTGCAATGTTGGCTGCATTGTCATCGATGAAAAGTGACTCTTCTGCTTTCAGTTGATACCGGTCAAGCAGGATGCGATACAACGCCGGATCGGGCTTCACGATCTTCTCTTCTCCCGAAACGACGATCCCTTCGAGCTTGGAAAAAAAATCGTACCGCTGCATCGCCAGCGGCAGGGTCTCTGCCGACCAGTTGGTGAGGCCGAAAAGACGGTATTTTGCTTTTAACGGTTCCACGAGCCGCACATTCGCTTCGATGGTACCACCCAGCATCTCATCCCAACGGCCGTAATAGTAGCCAATCTCTTCTTCATATTCAGGGTGTCGCTCCTGTCGCTCGCGCGTAGCCTCCTCGATCGACCGGCCGGCATCCTGCCTGAGGTTCCAGTCGTAGGGACAGATATGGGTCAGGAAATAGTTCATCTCCGCTTCTGTTTCAAACAGCTCGCTGTAGAGGTAGACCGGATTCCAGTCGATCAGCACCCCACCAAAATCAAACACAATATTACGGATTGTCATCATTCCACTTTTAGTTTGTCATCAAGATTTGCGGGGCACAAGGTACGGATATTTTCTGATTACTACAATCGCAGACAGCTCCATTTCATACATCTGGATGAACCCCCAATTTCAGGACTTGACAAGGACGAAACAGGGGCTTTCGCAGGCTCTCGGTGTCTCTAGCCTTATAGCACCCTTATATCCTCCTTATATCCTCCTTATACCCACTCCCAAAATGATTAAGGTTGATATATAGATGCAATAAGGTTAGAATATAGGGTGAGCTTCCAAAAACAGGCTAAAAACCTCCTCAATTATGAGACAGTCTCCTCTGGGAAAGTTATATGAAATTCAATCCGGAATTACCAATAAAAGTGATCTTATAGTGTATCCGGAAAGAGTTTTAAGGCGGGTTATTTTGTTAAAAAATCATGAAACCAGCATGTTGAGCAGTAAATTTGCCTATTTTTGTACTCCTCTTAGAGTAGTTGCATGTCAAAAGAAGTAGATACAAAGCGGATATCAACCCAACTCATCACGCTCCTCCTGGTTGCCCTCGTGGCTGTATCGTGCGGTACAGTGCGACAGTCGGCATCCCAAAAGAAAATGACTGAGAACAATCTGCAGGAGCAGTTGATCGGTTACAGCAAAAAGTATCTGGGTAAACCCTACAGATATGCCGGCAGGGGTCCTCACTCCTTCGACTGCTCCGGTTTCACCTCATTCGTTTTCAAAGAGTTCGGCTTCAACCTCGCTGCCAGCTCGGTCGGACAGGATCGTCAATTCCCTGCAGTCGAAGACAAGAAAAGTCTCAGAAAAGGAGATCTGGTCTTCTTCGAGGGGAGAGCCCGCAACGGAATCGTGGGCCACGTGGGAATCGTCACCGAAGTCAGCAGCCACGGTTCTTTTCGTTTCATCCACGCCTCAACCAGCTATGGCGTCATCGTCTCATCTTCCGCCGAGCCCTACTATGCCTCACGTTACCTGCGTGGCGGAAGGGTGCTGAAAGAGAACGAACCATTGGTTGTTGCGGAGAAGCGTAAAGCAGCGCTAACAAATCACAACAAACGTTCCATACCGCTTACAGCAGGCAATAACGTGAATGCAGGCAACAGTGAGACCATTTTCAACAATCCGGTGAACAAGAGTGACACATTACTCCTCACTGAACATGATCCATTGAAAAACCCGCCGGCAATTGAAAACAGGAATAGCAACAACCAGGGTGACCCCAACAAGAGTGACCACAGAGAATCGGTCATTCAGGCCGTATTAAGGGAAGAGAATGGCAGTCTGCCGGAACCCATCATTACCGATGTAGATGAGGAGAGAACAGTGTCACATACCGTGAGACCAGGTGAGACACTCTATGCCATCAGCCGCAAGTATGGCTGCTCCATCGATCAAATCAGGCATAGCAACCCGCAACTGGGGGAGCATCTTAAAGCCGGTGAGGAACTGCATATCCCTGTCATGCATCAAACGAAGTGAAGCAGGTAGTGGAATACTCGCTTCTTTTGATTACTTTTGCACCTCAAACAGATAAAAAATAGAAACAATCATGATAACGGCAGACCAACTGAAAGATGTGTTGGAGCGCGAGCATGCGCTGAGGGGGTATCTTTGACGTCGATGCAAAGATCATCCAATTAGAAGAAGAGGAACTGCGAACCCAGTCGCCCGATTTCTGGAACGATGCCAAAACGGCAGAGAAACAGATGAAAGTAGTGCGGGAACTGAAATTCTGGATCAACGCCTACCAGGAGATAAAGGCAGCAGCTGATGAACTACAGCTCGCTTTCGACTTTGTGAAGGAGGGCATCGTATCTGAAGAGGAGGTGGATGCACAGTATGCTGAAGCAATCCGTCTGATCGAAGAACTGGAGCTGAAGAACATGCTTCGCCGGGAAGAAGACAAGCTGGGCGCGGTACTGAAAATCAACGCCGGTGCCGGTGGCACCGAGAGTCAGGACTGGGCATCGATGCTCTTCCGCATGTACCAGCGCTGGTGCGAAAGCAATAACTACAAGACCACCGTCACCAACTGGCAGGATGGCGATGATGCCGGCATCAAGACTGCCACCCTTCAGGTGGAGGGCGATCTGGCCTACGGTTTCCTGAAAAGTGAGAACGGGGTGCATCGTCTGGTGAGGGTATCGCCCTACAATGCGCAGGGAAAAAGAATGACCTCCTTTGCATCCGTGTTCGTGGTACCCCTGGTGGACGACACCATAGAGATAGAGGTGAATGCAGCCAACCTGAGCTGGGACACCTTCCGTTCCTCCGGTGCGGGAGGCCAGAACGTAAACAAGGTGGAGACCGGTGTTCGCCTCCATTACTTCCACAAGGATCCCGATACAGGTGAAGAGCAGGAGATCGTGATTGAAAACACAGAGAGCCGCTCGCAGATGGGCAACCGCGAGAATGCACTGCGACTCCTCAAATCACAGCTCTATGAGATGGAGCTGGAGAAGCGACGTGCCGCTCAGGCCGTCATTGAGGCAGGGAAGAAGAAGATTGAATGGGGTTCTCAGATTCGCAGCTACGTCTTCGACGACCGCCGTGTGAAGGATCACCGTACCAACTACCAGACATCCGATGTGAACGGTGTGATGGATGGCGACATTGATGACTTCATCAAGGCCTACCTGATGGAATACGGCGGCGACTAGAGTGTAGGAAAGTCATCGGCGTTGACCGACAAGCCGAAGAGCGCGTAGTCATACTTCACCGGATCTTCACGGTCAAACCGGCGGAGTGACTCCGTGAGCTGAAGAGCTGTTTTCCAATCGGTCTGTTTCCGTCCGATCAACCCAAGCGCGCGTGCAGTGCGGTCTACATGCAGATCGAGTGGACAGATCAGCTCCCGTTGAGGGATCCTCTTCCATATACCGAAATCGACACCTCGCTCATCGCTGCGCACCATCCAGCGCAGATACATGTTCAACCGCTTACATGTTGCATTGCGGGCAGGGGATGCCACATGCTTTCCGGTACGTTGTGGCATATCAGGATCGTTCACGAATGCTCGTTGAAACCGAATCAGTGAATCTTCCACGGAATCAAAAGAACCTTCTTCAGCAAGAAAAGCATCTTCGAGCGACGCATGTGTTTGGTAATGTCTTCTCAGAAAACTGATGAAGTAAAGCAAATCGGTGTCATTAAAGGTGCGGTGTTTGAATCCCAGCAGGGCCTTCAGATCCTCTTCACCATGCTCCGTGACGAACCGGTAGGGTTCATTCCCCATCCGGTCCATCAGCTCGCTGCACTTTGAAAGGATGGTCTTTCGCTGCCCCCAGGCAAGGAGCGCGGCAAAGAGGCCGCTTATCTCCCTGTCCTGATTTGTAGCATAACGGTGGGGAATGGCAATAGGATCATTCAGGATAAATGATTGCCGATTGTAAAGATCGGCTTTCTCATCGAGAAATCTTTTCAGTTGAAGCATTTTCTATCAATATATATTTAGTACAAAAGTACCTCAATTTCTTAAAAAGCGTTACATTTGCAACATTGTTGAATCAAAAAAACAATGGTCATCATCTGAAACAAAATCATCACATGGATCGTCCCCTCACCAATTTGCGCCTCATGCTGAAATATGTGCTTTCCCTTGTGGCCTGTCTCTCGTCTTTTGCAGCATTGGGGCAAATCAGTCACGGAGGGAGACCACTTTCACTTGAAATCTTACCGGGAATACGTACCATAACAGCTACTGAAGAACTATACGTAGAGATGCCCCCCATCAACAATGAGGCGGAGTTGTGGCGATCGTCACAGGAGGAGTCCTCATTCAGGAGTCTCCATTTTGCCCATAAGTTTCACAAGTTTATTCGTCCCGAGAATGCCGGCATCTCTTTTCAATGGGGCAACATGAAGGTGTGGCGTGTAGGCATCCGCTCCAAGGGAGCCTATTCCCTTAACATCCTTTTCTCTCAGTTCAGACTTCCCCCTGGTGCCTCGGTGTTTGTATACAACGCAGATCAGACAGAAATTCTGGGTTCCTACACGGAAGAGAACAACAGCGAGCTGGGGATGCTTCCGGTTCAGCCTATCGGTGGGGAGGAGCTGATAGTGGAATATCAGGAACCGGTTGATGCACTCTTCCCGGGTGAAATCGAAATTGGCGAGGTGAATCACGACTTCCGTGGCATTTTTCGTGCAGCGGAGCCGCGTGATCCGGCCCAGGATTGTCACCCCAACATTGTCTGTTACCCGGAAGACATCCTTCCCGGGAGCGGTGTGGTGGGACTCATTGTAAATGGAACCACCTACTGTACCGGCTCACTGGTGAACAACACCTCGGAGGATGGCACCCCTTATCTGTTGACAGCTACGCACTGTCTTAACAACGATTATGATGCACGTTTTCTTGCAAACAGAAAATATGACATGGTTGCAGGAACAATTGTTGCGTTCTTCAACTACCAATCGCCCCTCTGCTCTACCGATATACGGGGTCCACTTCAAATGACGCTGGCCTCTGCCGACTCACTGTTGATCAGCGAACGGCACGACATCACGCTGTTGCGTCTCAAGGATATCCCTCCTGCATCATACCAACCCTACTACCTGGGATGGGATGCATCGGCAACACCCTTGGCACCGTTCCATGGCATACACCATCCCAATGGAGGCATCAAGAAGGTGGCAATAGATGAGGGATCCTTGTCCCTCACCTCATTTCCCGGTTCAAAATACAACATGAAACCCAATGCTCACTGGGAGATGAAAGGATGGGAAACGGGAGCCACCGAGGGTGGTTCTTCGGGGTCTCCCCTCCTCGACCGGCAAAAGCGAATTGTGGGTACCTTAACCGGTGGTATTTCGATGTGTTCCTCACCACGAGGACCGGATCAATATGCCTCGCTCTACAAGTTTTGGAATGTTTCAGATTCACTTGACAATCCTCTACCCATCAACTATTACCTTGATCCAGGCAGCACACAAACCACAAATTTTCGTGGTTATCAGCCATATGCAAACAACCCATATAACAGAAGCATGAATTTCGGCACCGACGAGAAACCGGTTGAAACACTCCATCAATCGGTCCCCATGTTCGCGACCAACAATGCTTTCGGTTACTCCGAGTTTGCAGAGGAATTCAATACCGATGGTCAGGTGTTGTTGGAAGGTGTATTCATCTCTTCTCCTGCAAATAGCAACATGCTGAACAATGACATCAGAATCAGGGTTTATACCGGCAGCGAGAAGCCTGAGTTGTTGAAACACGAACAGCCCTACCAATACAGCTATCTCTATTATGGCAGCAATGGTTTTTCCGCTACCGGTCGCAACATGCGACACAGCCTTGAGAACTACATTGCATTCGATAAGCCTGTACCGGTAACAGGCTCCTTTTACATCTCCTATTACGATGCCAATGGCACCACCAATGGATTCACTGTCTTCAATGCTGAACCTCGTGTAATTGGATCGGGAAAGATCTCCACAGCTTGGATGTTTAACGGCAGCGGCTGGGAACGTTCGTCAGAAAACATCGAGAATCCGGTCAATACCTCTCTGCTGATTGTTCCCTATGTGATCGGGAATACAAACGTAACAGTAGATCCCAGCAGGGAGGAAATAGAGATTACAGCCTACTATGCAAGTGATGTTGGTCGTATCTTTGTTGAATCGAACTACGAATTGTTGGAATGGGAGCTCTTCTATGTTTCCGGACAGAAGATACTGCAAGGAAGGGCAGAGAAAAGTATGAACAGGGCATCATTCCCGGCAGCACAGCTTCCCAAAGGGGTTTACATTGTCCGTGTCAAGACAATTGATGGTACGCAGAGCGTCAGGAAGATTCTGGTGATTTGAGTTGAGATTACTGTGTGAGACTACCTTTTTCAATTGAACCATCAGTCGTCACAACCTATGACTGGTCAGAATCCGCAACTTCTACAACAGCTTCCGATTCGACACCACCTTCTTGTTGCCCAACTTTTTCCATCTGCTCTTTCAGATAATCGGAGATGATATTGCTGCCCTCTCTTACATCCTCTGAACGTTTGTACTCGTTGTCAACCGGTTCTTCTTTGACTTTGGGAATCACTTTCTGATGCACGATGAGCCGATCACCAATATCGATTCGTGTGTTCCGCAAACCATTCCAGGCCTGAAGTTGTGAAACACGAACACCGTTGGATTGAGCAATCTTACCCAGTGTATCACCCTTTCTGACGCGATAGTATTGGTTGACAGTCTCGACATCTTCACCCCCACTCTGTTGAGCCGTAAGCTCACCGGCATTGTTGGATGGTGGAACAACAGCCTTTCTACCCACAACCAATAGCTTGCCAATTCCGATCCTGTTTGACTTCAGTCCATTCCAGGATTTCAATTGTGAGAGTGTGAGCCCGTTTCTGCGGGCAATGGTAGAGAGGTTGTCCCCTTTCCTGACACGGTAATAGACATTCTCCCCATTCCCGGATGTTAGGGTGCCATTGTTTAAATAGTGATCGGTATTTGAACGGTGGGTATTGTAAATACTTTTGTTGTAGGCAAGGATCTCGTTGTGTCGATCTACAAATGCATACATTTTTTCCGATGGGAGCACCAATGCGTAGGGTTTAAAATTACCGGGGATCACATCTTTTCTGAACTGCGGATTGAGACGTCTCAACTCCTCGACCGGAATATCCAAAACTGCTGACACCTGATCAAAATGCAAACGTTCATTCACATTTATCGTATCAAGTGCTGAAGGAGAGGCTTGCATATGAACCGGACAGATGTTGTGGTCGGCATAGTGATTCATAATATAATTGGCTGCGATAAATGCAGGAACATAGCCTCTTGTTTCGCGTGGCAGCCTGTAATAGATCTGCCAGTAGTCGCTCTTGCCTCCACTGCGGGCAATGGCTTTGTTTACATTCCCCGGGCCACAGTTGTATGCGGCAATCACGAGGTTCCAGTCGTGATAGATTGCATACAGATCTTTCAAATAGCGCACCGCTGCCTCAGTAGCCTTGTAGGGATCTCGTCTCTCATCCACGAGACTGTTCACCTCAAGACCATAACCTTTACCGGTGCGCAGCATGAACTGCCAGAGGCCTGTAGCCCCGGCCCGTGAGACGGCAACCGGATTGAGCGCCGACTCGATTACAGGAAGATACTTCAACTCCAGGGGAAGGCCCTCCCTGTCGAGAGCTTGTTCAAAGAGTGGGAAGTAATAATCGCCAAGTGCAAGCATATAGCTCACCTGTTCCCTTCTTCGGGAAGCATACATCTCTATGTAATTTTTCACCACACTGTTGAACGAGAGCTCCATAACCGTTGGCATGCTATGCAACCGAGAGATGTAGACCGAATCGGGAAAAAGAACATTCGCACCGCGCATGCACTCTTCATCATTCTGGGAGAGATCAATTTGCCAGTCACGAAGCAGTTCACTAAGTTGACCTGTCATGCTTTCTGGAAAAACGATGGCATTGTCGGTAATGCTATCATTGTTTCCGGTTACTGGCTCTTGGGCGTTAACAATGGAAATCATCCACATAGAGCAGAGTACAGGCAGTATCAATTTTTTCATAAGATTCATTTATTTACATCTGTTGTACCCGGTGAACCATTTCGATGAAGAGCGCTGCCGAGCAGCCTTCAGCCGGGAGTCATTAAAAATTAAAGCTGAGCTGCAGTCCATATGAGGAGGCAGCCGACATGCCGGTTTGCGGCTCTTTGAGAACAGCTGGAGCCAGTTGCATTGAGAGATCAGTGCTCATGTCGAAATCGAACAGCTGGGCATCCACATAGGCATCGACCATCGCAAGCATATACAATGCCACTGTGCCAATGATGCTCAGATCGCGGTAATATCTGTAATAATCTTTTCGCTTCTGCAATACATCAGTGAACCATTTCTGGTCAATCGTTTCCGGATCTCTGCCGTATGGGAGCAGGTCATGCCAGCGATTGGTTTCGGGATTGCTGTCCATGATATCTTGGTAAGCCCCCAGATAATCACGATACAACCCGTTGTTCCAGGTGATGGCGTAGGTGAAGCCCACAAATCCGCCGTAGAGGATGGGTAACTTCCAGTATTTCCTGTTGTACACTTGTCCCATACCGGGAAAGATAGCAGAATAAAGTACCGCCTTTCGAGGAGTAGGACGAAAAGTCTCAGAAGGAGCAAAAAAAGAGTCAGAAGGTATAGCGGCAAGGAGCGAATCTTTCGTCATAACAGACTCGCTACCTTCTTCGACAAGAAGAGTATCGATATCATCGCTAAATGTGACTGTGTCAACCGGGTGGGTAATAGTAGTATCCAATGGCATCAGATCATCCCAAGGAGACAATGCAGGTTCAGTGATTTCCTGTGCCTGCAGCAACATTGATCCAAAGGTATATATCAAACCGATTAGAATTGCAGCTTGCTTCATCCTGCTCTCATTTATTCATTTTGTCGAACATCACGATCAACCTTTCCAGCTCCTCAGGTGAGTGAAACGGGATGGTGATTTTTCCTTTTCCGCTCTTGTTGCATGTGAACTGGACATCTGTGCGGAAATAGGAGGAGAGGTGCTGTTTCAGGGAATCAAACTCACCACCCTGCATCTGTCGGCGGAGAGCATCTCCAGCACTCCTCTTTCTGCTTGAAGCAGGTTTGCCGGCGTCAACACCATTCTTCTCTCGTACCATCATCTCCACTTGACGTACAGAGAGACCCTCTTCGGTAATTTTGTTGTAAATGGCCAACTGTGACACCGGATCGTCAATGGTGACCAGCGCACGGGCATGTCCCATTTCTATTTTCTTGTCCTTGACTCCCATCTGCACTTCGGCAGGAAGTTTCAGTAAGCGCAGATAGTTGGTCACTGTTGCTCTTTTCTTACCAACCCGTTCACTTAACTGTTCTTGTGTGATGCCAAGTGTTTTGATGAGGGTCTGATAAGCCAGGGCTATCTCAATTGAGTTGAGGTCTTCACGTTGTATATTCTCGATGAGTGCCATCTCCATGGTCTCATCTTCATCGGCAATCTTGATATATGCAGGGATGGAAAGAAGACCCGCCATCTGCGAAGCACGATAGCGCCTCTCACCGGCAATAATTTGATAACTATCTTCATCCAGTTTGCGCAGCGTGACTGGCTGGATCACACCTATAGAGCGTATGGAAGCGGCCAGTTCGTTCAATCCCTCCTCGCTGAATGCCCTCCGCGGCTGGTCTGGGTTGGGGATTATCTTGTCCAGTTCCACCTCACTGATGGAGGATGAGCCACTGGCTTCACTCTCATTGAAGGTGATCAGCGCGTCCAAACCTCTTCCTAATGCATTTTTTTTTGCCATCTTTGATCGGGTTATGGGTGCAAAGTTAGGATTTTTTTTCGATAAGCTCTTGTGCCAGCTGCATGTGGTTGATGGCTCCACGGGAACCGGCATCATACATCAATGCCGGCTTGGCATGGCTTTGTGACTCGCTGAGGGTGATATTTCGCTGAATAACAGTGTTAAAAACCAGTTCCTTGAAATGGTGTTTTACCTCTTCGTATATCTGGTTATGTAGACGCAGGCGAGAGTCGTACATGGTAAGTACAAACCCTTCAATCTCCAATCTCCTGTTCAGCTTCGACTTGATAATCTTTATGGTGTTCAGCAGCTTGCTCAATCCTTCCAATGCAAAATATTCGCATTGAACAGGAATCATCACTGCATCAGCAGCAGTAAGAGCATTTACAGTTATGATACCGAGTGAAGGAGAGCAGTCTATTAAAATGTAATCGTAGGCATCATTGAGTGGCATTAACAGGTCGTGCAATCTACGTTCTCTGTTTTCCATCTGCACCATCTCCAGCTCTGCCCCTACAAGATTGATGTGGGAAGAGATGATGTCAATATGCTCAAAGGGAGTTTGGTGTACCGCCTCACGTGGTGCACACTTACCAATCAATCCTTCATAGATTGTATTCTTAACCTTTTTGATATCAATGCCCAATCCCGAGGAGGCGTTCGCCTGCGGATCGGCATCTACAACAAGTACTTTTTTTTCGAGTGCGGCAAGAGATGCCGCCAGGTTAATCGTGGTGGTGGTTTTCCCAACCCCTCCTTTTTGATTTGCCAGTGCGATGATCCTACCCATATATCCTAATTTACAGCCATTTAACTTTTCTCAATTTAGAAAAGAGAAGGAATACCAAATAAATGAAACCCGGTATTTCCCAAAGGGCCTTTTATGGAGGGCAAAATAAGCAATAATTCAATTAATACTGTGTTAATTAATGAAAAGGTTCGATATTTTGTTGATAAATCTGAAAAGTGGCTGCCATCTCTCAGTCTACTCCCATATAAAATCAGTGTCCTTACCATGACGGCCCAGCAAGTTATCCTTTTGAAAGAAAAAGTGATCTTCACCGAATGCAGGCACCAACTCATCAAACCAGGTCGCCTTCTTATCATATTTTGCAAAAAATGGAATATCTACCAGATTTGGGTTGCGACACTGAATGAAACGCAATACAAATACCTTTTCACCTTGCACCTCAGTGACACCCAATATTTGAATTTTACCGGGATTGGCACTCATGCTCGGTCCCCGTACCGTTCGTGCCACACCGCTCACGTTGCGATAAGCCTTTCGGAAGATATTCCAGGCCTTCTCCAGTGGCACATCAAAGAACGCTTTTGAGCCGGTATCACGTGCCACAAACATATAGTATGGGATTACACCGAGGTTAACCTGTTCTCTCCACATCGTTGACCACAACTGAGGATCATCGTTTATGTGACGCAGCAAAGGCGATTGTGTCCTGATTTGTGCACCTGTATTGCGGATTCGATCAATCGCCTGCTTTACAGCATCGGTAGACAGCTCCACTGGATGATTGAAATGGGCCTGAAAGGCGAGGTGCTTACCCGCCTTGGTTACCTTCTCGAAGAGTCGCATCAAATCGTCGGCATCCTTGTCGGTAAGGAATCGATAGGGCCAGTAACCAAGTGTTTTAGATCCGATTCGTATGGTACGGATGTGCTCATATTCCTTTGTCAACAAAGGCTCTATATAGGCAGCCATGATGTTTGTTTTTGCGGTAAGGGGATCACCACCGGTAAAGAGCACATCTGACACCTTGGTATGCTTCCTCAGATATCGATGCAACAGGTCTGCCTCCTTCATGGCAAACTTCAACTCGTTCATACCGGAGAACTGTGGCCAACGGAAACAAAATGTGCAATAGGCATGACAGGTTTGCCCCTGACTGGGAAAGAAAAGTACCGTTTCACGATACTTATGTTGCATACCATGCAACTTGATACCATCGATTGAGGGAACGTTATGCTCCTGCCCAGCAGGATTGGGGTTCAGCTTGAGACGAATTTCATATACCCGCTTCTTCAATCCCGCCTCATCATTGTTGTCGAGCAGCTTCTTCACCTGTTCGTAATGTTTCTTGGAGAGCATCTCCTTGCGGGGAAAGGTAAGCGTGAAAATGGGATCGTTGGGAACGTTATCCCAGTTAATCAGCTCCTCTACCACATAATTGTTAGACTTGAAAGGCAAGACCTGCCCCACTACCCTTATAGCCTCTCGTTCCTCTTCAGTGAGTCGTTGCAACTGAGGCAGATCATTGAAGTTTCGGAGTATAAAATTCCTGTATTTCCTCGTTTCCATATTGAATCGTTTTAAGTTAGTTGATGAACCACAGGAGATGAATATAAATCGCGCCAGAAAAGGATAGGCAAGAATAGAAATGCAGTTCAGAAAAACAAAAATAATAAAAACCTGTCAAAAAGACAAATTATCATGATAATTAATTATGAATAGAGCCGTAAAATGAACAGATTGATTGAATTTAGTTCTGAAGAAAAGATTTCTTTCAGAAATAAGTGCAATTTACAAATATAATGATTACTTTTGCCTTCCAATGAGTATGCAAAATTCACATACACACTTCCGCAAAGCAACCGATCTGGTCCGACGATGCTTTTAATAATTACAGGCAAACCTACACCTGTAAACCTCCCGCTTTATACGTCGGTCTATCGGCGTCAATCAACAACCATTTAATTTTTTTTTGTTTTAGGATGAATGTAGAAATTCATATAGCCAACAGCAGCTACATAGGGTACGCGCAGGAGATCTGCGACCTGATATATGAATCGGCACAAGCCCGTGGCACTGGTATTGCCCGACGCAGCGCTGAATATGTGGCAGAAAAAATTGATGCCGGAAAGGCAGTGATCGCCCTTGACGGTGAACACCTTGTGGGATTTGCCTATATCGAGACTTTCAGTCACCAGCGATTCGTTGCCAACTCGGGACTGGTGGTTCATCCCGACTACCGTAACCAGGGGCTGGCAAAAAAGATCAAACGAAAGATCTTCGATCTCTCGCGCAAACTATACCCCAATGCGAAGATCTTCAGCATCACCACCGGTCTGGCAGTGATGAAGATGAATACCGAGTTGGGATTCAAGCCAGTCACCTTTTCCGAACTGACCGACGATACGGAGTTCTGGAAGGGTTGTCAGGGATGCCGCAATTATGATATTTTACAGCGTAACAACCATAAGATGTGCCTTTGTACGGGTTTACTTTTTGATCCCAAGGCGAAACCCGTACAGGAGGCGAGCCCATTTGCAAAAAAAGTGGTGAAACCGGTAATAAAGACGAGGAAAACTAATAAAATGTTTAAGAAATGAAGGAAAAAGTAGTTTTGGCATTCAGCGGCGGTCTTGATACGTCGTTTTGTGTACCCTGGCTGATGAATGAGAAAGGGTTGGAGGTGCACACAGTGATTGTAAACACGGGCGGCTTCTCTACAGAAGAGGCGAAACAGATCGAAGAGCGTGCCCTCACGCTGGGTGCTGCCTCACACACCTGCATCGACGCCGTAGATGATTACTATGCCCGCGGAATCAAATACCTGATATTCGGCAATGTGTTAAAAAATAACACCTATCCCCTCTCGGTAAGCTCCGAACGTTTCTTTCAGGCAATGGCAGTGCTGGATCATGTAAAGAAGGTAGGTGCACAATATGTGGCCCATGGCAGTACCGGCGCCGGCAACGACCAAGTGCGTTTCGACCTTGTGTTCGAAGTGCTGGCACCTGAAGTGAAGATTATGGCACCCATCCGCGAGCTGGCACTGTCGCGCCAGCAGGAGATTGACTACCTCAAGGAGAAAGGATATGATTTCTCATGGGAGAAATCGAAATATTCAATCAACCAGGGTATCTGGGGCACCAGTGTGGGAGGCGTGGAGACATTGAAATCTTCCGGTGTGCTGCCTGAAGAGGCTTTTCCTTCACAGGTAACTACCAGTGGATCGGAACGCATCACCATCGGTTTTGAAAAAGGGGAACCGGTGTCGTTCAATGGTCAAAAGATGAACCCTGTTGCACTGATACACCATTTGCATAAAGTAGCATCAAAATATGGCATCGGTCGCGACGTACATGTGGGAGACACCATCATCGGCACCAAGGGACGGGTGGCTTTTGAAGCACCGGCTCCGCTGATCATCGTGAAGGCACACCACCTGCTGGAGAAGCATGTGCTCACCAAGCAGCAGCTCTACTGGAAGGATCAACTTTCCAACTGGTATGGACAACTGATGCACGAGGCACAATATCTGGAGCCTGTGATGCGCAACATCGAAACCTTCCTCAACGATACCCAGCAATTTGTGACCGGTGAGGTGCAGGTAGAGTTGCGCCCATACCACTTTGCAATATTGGGTTGCACCAGCGAATATGACCTGATGAGTTCCCGTTTCGGCGAGTATGGTGAATCGAACAAATCATTCTCCGGACAGGATGTGGTAGGCTTCACCAGGGTAACTGCCAATCCTCTTAAAATTTACTATACCATCCACGATCATGATCAAAGTTAGCATAGCAGGTGGAACAGGATACACGGCAGGAGAGCTGTTGCGTATCCTGCAGCGTCACCCGCAGGTAGAAATTGAATCAGTAATCAGCACCACCTCTGTAGGAATGCCTGTGGCTGAGGTGCACCGGGATCTGCTGGGAGAAACTGACCTCTGCTTCACCGGAACATTCAATCATCCCGATGTCATCTTCCTCTGTCTGGGACACGGACTCTCCCGTGAGTTCCTTACGATGAACACCCTACCACAGGGATGCAAGATCATCGATCTGGGTAACGACTTTCGCAATGAGCCTTTTTTTGAAGGGAAGGAGTTCACTTTCGGACTGTGTGAACTGAACAAGGAAAAGATCCGCAATGCAGACCAAGTGGCCAACCCGGGATGTTTTGCCACCTCCATCATGCTGGCACTCCTGCCCCTGGCTGCTGAGAACCTGCTGAAAGAGGAGATTCATGTGCATGCCATTACCGGCTCTACCGGTGCCGGCAAGAAACCGGGTGAAACCACCCATTTCAGCTATCGTGACAACAACCTGTCGGTGTACAAGCCTTTCACGCACCAGCACCTTGAAGAGATCGGCAATACACTGATCGCAGCCGGGAACAGCAATCTACCGCAGATCAACTTTGTGCCGATGCGTGGCGATTTCACCCGCGGCATCTTTGCCAGCGTCTACACCAAATGGATGGGCACGATGTCAGAAAAGGAGATGATTGAACGATACAAAGCATACTATGCCTCTTCACCTTTCGTCTTTGTTTCCGATAAGAGCATTAGCCTGAAAGAGGTGGTCAACAGCAACAAAGGTCTGCTGCACATAGATTTTCACAACGGATACATCCACATTACCTCCATCATCGACAACCTGGTGAAAGGCGCCTCCGGCCAGGCAGTACAGAACATGAACCTGATGTTCGGGCTGGATGAAACAATCGGGCTGAAACTAAAAGGAACAGCATTTTAAGGACATTCAGATATTTGGGTGTGAAGCTATGAGAATGTGAGGATTGGACAACTTTCAATCAAGGTTTCAGAGAATCAACGAATCAGAGAATCAACGAATCAACAAATCAGCATATGAGACTTTTCGATGTATACAGCTTATGGGATATTGAACCGGTAAAGGGAAACGGATGCCGTATCTGGGATAAAAACGGCACGGAATACCTTGATTTATACGGTGGTCATGCTGTCATCTCAATAGGACATTCACACCCCCGATACGTTGAAGCGTTGCAACAACAGGTCGCAAACCTCGGCTTCTACTCCAATTCGGTAGAGAACTCCCTCCAGCAGGAACTGGCAGAGAAACTGGGCGAACTGAGCGGTTACCCGGACTATTCTCTCTTTCTCTGTAACTCAGGTGCCGAAGCAAACGAGAATGCATTGAAGCTGGCCTCATTCCACACCGGGAAGGGTCGGGTGATTGCATTCAGTGAAGCCTTCCATGGTCGCACCTCCGGTGCTGTGGCGGTGACGGACAACCCTGCAATACAAGCTCCCTTCAACAAGGGTCACCAGGTTACCTTCCTGCCGTTGAACAATCCGGAAGTTGTGGAACATGAGTTGCAAAAAGGAGATGTGGCAGCAGTACTGATCGAGGGAATACAGGGTGTTGCAGGTATACATACCCCCGACAATGCTTTCCTGAAGGCTTTGCGCGAACTGTGCAGCCAATATGCAACGCCGTTGATTCTCGATGAGATTCAATCGGGATACGGTCGTACCGGCGATTTCTTCGCGCACCAGGCTGCCGGCATCCGGCCTGACATGATTACCACAGCCAAAGGAATGGGTAACGGGTTCCCTATCGGAGGAGTGTTGATTTCACCTCTTTTTGAAGCAAAAAAAGGAATGTTGGGAACCACCTTCGGTGGCAATCACCTGGCATGCGCTGCCGCTATTGCAGTGCTTGACGTGATGAAGAAAGAGTCGTTAATGGCAAATGCCCGCAAAACTGGCGATCACCTAATCAAGGTAATCTCCGCACTGGAAGGGATTACAGAGATCCGCGGCCGGGGACTGATGATCGGGATATCGTTTCAACCACATCTCTCAGAGATCAGGAACGAGCTACTCTTCCGCCACCACATCTTCACTGGTGGTGCAAAGAATAATGTAATGCGGTTACTGCCTCCATTGTCAATTACGGAGGCAGAAGCAAATCAATTTCTGGCAGCGCTGCGGGAGACAATTGAGATTGCAACAAAATCAAACTGACGAATCGAAACAACTAACAGGCATATGAAACATTTTACTTCCGTACAGGATATCGGAGACTTGCAACAGGCACTGGAAAAAGCAAGATATGTAAAGGAGAACCCATTTTCCGATCAGGAATTGGGACGCAACAAAACCCTGATGCTCATCTTCTTCAACTCAAGCCTTCGTACGCGGCTGAGCACCCAGAAAGCTGGCATGAATCTGGGCATGAACGTGATGGTACTCGACATCAACCAGGGTGCCTGGAAACTGGAAACAGAAAGAGGCGTCGTGATGGATGGCGATAAGCCGGAGCATATCCTGGAAGCGATACCTGTGATGGGCTCCTATTGCGATGTAATCGGTGTCCGCTCATTCGCTCAGTTCGAGAACAAGAAAGACGACTACAACGAAGTGATTCTGAATCAATTCATCCGTTACTCCGGCAAGCCGGTATTTAGCATGGAGGCGGCCACCCGCCATCCGCTGCAGAGCTTTGCCGACCTGATCACCATCGAGGAGTACAAGAGAAGGGAACGCCCCAAGGTGGTACTCACCTGGGCACCTCATCCCCGCGCACTGCCACAGGCGGTACCCAACTCATTTGCCGAGTGGATGAATGCTGCCGACTATGAGTTTGTGATCACCCACCCTGAAGGGTACGAACTGGACCCGCAATTTGTAGGCAATGCAACGATAGAGTATGACAAAGAGAAAGCCTACCGGAATGCAGATTTCATCTACGCTAAGAACTGGGCCGCATACAGTGATCCGAACTAC
>Ga0209510_1002219_pt1 | contig 20320 bp, 20 predicted proteins | sample BiotimSIPDNA_FD_185749 | JGI IMG/M metagenome (GOLD analysis project Ga0209510, IMG submission 185749) | Anaerobic biogas reactor microbial communites from Washington, USA - Biogas_R1 time_0 SIP DNA (SPAdes) (version 2) | ecosystem: Engineered > Bioreactor > Anaerobic > Unclassified | place... | reverse complement strand
GCTTGGAGAGGGTATCGAAAGTACCATCCTTAATCATCTTGTCGATGCTGCTCATCTTCTTCACCGCCTTACGAATGGTAGGGAAGTTGGTCAGCATTCCACCGGGCCATCGTTCAATCACGTAGGGCATGTTCACACTCTGCGCTTTTTCTTCGATTACCGGCTTTGCCTGTTTCTTGGTAGCCACGAACAAGATTTTCTTGCCCGATTTCGCGATCTGTCTCAGAGCTGCAGCAGCTTCTTCGGCTTTGGCGATCGTCTTGTAGAGATCTATGATGTGGATTCCGTTACGCTCCATGAAGATGTAGGGAGCCATCGCGGGATTCCATTTTCTTTTGAGGTGACCGAAATGCGCTCCGGTCTCCAGCAGTTCGTCAAATACTAATTTTGCCATGTTTTGTTTGTTGATTGATTCGTTTACTTTCTTTTTCTAAACCGAACCGCAAGGTAAATGATCCTTGTGGGTGTATACCACTGGCCTGGAAAATGTCCTTGCGGTTTAGATACTAAACGTTGGTGCCTTTGAGGCAACATTATCTGAGTAATCGGCCTGTTCAGCCACACGCGGCGACTGAACGGCTGATCCCAATAAGTTTAACGTTTGGAGAACTGGAACCTCTTTCTGGCCTTGGGCTGTCCCGGTTTCTTACGTTCCACAACTCGTGGGTCACGAGTCATAAATCCTTCTGCTCTCAGTGCGGATTTATCTTCCGGATTAATCTTTACCAGTGCACGGGCAATACCCAAACGGGCTGCTTCCGACTGTCCCTTGTAACCTCCACCGTCGAGATTGATACGGATATCATATTTTTCCAATACATTCAACGTATTCAACGGTTGTTTCACCACGAACTGAAGGATAGAAGAAGGGAAATAATTATCCAGATCGCGTTTATTGATCACAATTTTGCCGCTGCCCTCGGTCAGATATACACGAGCTACCGCTGCTTTGCGTCTTCCTATTGCATTTACTGCTTCCATCTCTTTTATTTTAGCGTGTTAATATCCAGTTTTTTGGGCTTCTGTGCCTGGTGCGGGTGTTCTGTGCCGGCATAAACATGCATGTTTAGCAGGATGGCATCACCCAACTTGTTCTTTGGCAACATACCCTTCACTACCTTGCGGAACAGCTTTTCCGGGCTCTTGGCCATCAGTTCGGCAGGTGTGAACTCACGCTGTCCACCGGGATATCCCGAATAACGATAGTAGATGCGGTCGTTCCACTTGTTTCCCGACAGTTGTACCTTATCGGCATTCAAGATGATCACATTGTCTCCGCAATCAACGTGCGGGGTGAAGCTGGCTTTGTATTTTCCTCTCAGCAGCTTGGCTACTTTTGAACAAAGACGACCCAAGGGCTGTCCGGCTGCATCAATCTCAACCCATTCCTTCTGTGCCGTTTCCTTGTTCACAGAAATTGTTTTATAACTTAGTGTGTCCACTGTGTTGTTAGTTTTTTAATTCGTAAATAATTGTGGAGTCGATTTATTCCGCTCTAATTTTGTCTTGCTAAGGGACATAAATAGGCAAATAATAAGCTATAAATCAAACTCTTAATTGATAAAAACTAATAATCGGACTGCAAAGTTACAATAATTCAGTTTATTAACAAACAATTTCAGCCCTTTTTATCACCTGAGAAGTGAATTTCATATCTACAAAAGCATGTGGCTACAGCGTTACTTTTCAGCACTCTTGGCTCTGCAAAAAGGGTAACAGCCGAATGGGGCAAAAAAAAAATTCATTCTACTTTTTGTCAGAATCCAAAATTAGTGTATCTTTGCACCCACAAAAGAGGGCCCCGTAGCTTAACTGAATAGAGCATCTGACTACGGATCAGAAGGTTACAGGTTTGAATCCTGTCGGGGTCACACTTCCTCACACCTGCAGTTCATAGAATTGCAGGTGTTTTTTGTATGGTGTTATTACAATCAAAATGTGATTGACCATCAATCATCCAACAACCTCAGGGAGCGATATTCGGTCGTCGTGCAATTCCAGTTCTCCCGAATCGACCAAGAAACGTATCACCTTGATCACCTGCTCTTGATCACCCTCACCGTCTGCAACCTGTTCCACCAGCATGTTCAGTCTCAGTGTCTGTTCCAGTTCAAATTGAGCTAGTATCTTTTTCCTCAGCAACCTGAAAAGATAATTGGTCACACCTGCCTCATTTCTCCTCAGACAGACATCGCAATATCCACAATCTTTCGGATTCTTCTCACCGAAATAGATGAGCAGCATCCTGCTTCGACATACGTCTCCCTCTTCCACATAGTCTATCATGGAATGAATTCGCTTTTCGAAACGCTTTTTTCTCTCTTCATAGACCGTACGGGGAATTGAGACAAACTGCGAATCCTCTCTTGAAGTGGTAAATACAATGAATGGCGTTTTCTTCTGTGGAATATAGCGGATGTAACGCATCCGGGAGAGGGCGATCAACATTTCACATACCTCACTCCTGCTTTTCCCTGTCCTTGCCGCGAGCAGCGACTCATCGATATATACGTCGTCTGAAAAAAGACCGGTATAGTTACGAAGGAGGGTATGCAACAATTCATCCATCTCCCTTTCCAACTGCAGCGTATACATCTCATCGCGATAGATCAGGAATCGGACCCGCGATCGGAGGTCAATCTCCTCGGTATATTCAATGTAACCTGCCAGCTCCAGAATCTTTAGCGCATGATGTGCCTGCAGGAAAGGGAATTTGAAAGGTATGCAAAACTCGTGCAGACTGAAATCGTAAGCGTTGCCAAAACCGGCACCCACAGCAACCTGGTAATAGTTGCCCAGCGCTTCATAGACCCGCACAATGAACTCTCTCTCAGGAAAGGCATCAGTGATGCGTTTTCGTAATTTAACACTGTCAGCCTTCGCGTAAAGGATCACAGCATAGGAACGTTCTCCATCGCGACCGGCACGTCCTGCTTCTTGAAAATACTCCTCAGGGGAGTTGGGCAGATCCATATGTACCACTGTTCGCACGTCAGCCTTGTCGATCCCCATACCAAAAGCATTCGTCGCCACAATCACGCGACGCTCGCCATTTTTCCAACTGTTCTGTTTCAGATTCTTCTCTTCATGAGAGAGGCCGGCATGAAAATAATCGGCAGAGATACCTACCTTCTGAAGAGTATGAGCTATCTCTTTTGTCTGTTTGCGACTCCGAACGTAGACAATGCTGCTGCCCGGAACAGTTTGCAGAATGTGCGAAAGCTCTCCAAGCTTATTGTCGGCCGTGCGCACGACATATGACAAGTTCTCACGTAAGAAGCTGGTGCGAAACAGATTCTTATCCCGGAAAAGCAACCTCTCTTGAATGTCATCTACAACCTCTGCCGTGGCAGTGGCAGTCAGCGCCAGCACTGGCACCCCCTCGAGAAGATGCCTGATATCGGCAATTTTGAGGTAGGAGGGGCGGAAATCATATCCCCACTGGGAAATGCAGTGTGATTCATCCACCACCAGCAGACAGACATCCATGGCTTGCAGCTTAGTGATGAAAATATCAGAAGAGAGTCGTTCAGGGGAGACGTAAAGAAACTTGAAATCGCCAAAGATGCAGTTCTCAAGCGTGGTGATAATCTCATCGCGCGACATGCCAGAGTAGACCGCCGCCGCCTTGATACCCCGTTCACGCAGGTTATCTACCTGATCCTTCATCAGGGCGATGAGAGGGGTGACCACCAGACAAATACCTTTCATGCCCATCACAGGCACCTGAAATGTGAGCGACTTCCCGCCGCCCGTGGGCATCAACCCCAGTGTATCCCTACCTTCCCAGACCGACTGTATGATCTCCTCCTGGAGTGTACGAAAAGAATCATACCCCCAGTAATCACGGAGTATCTGACGAAACAATTCCGGTTGCATACGCAAGTAGTCGTATTCGTTAACCTCGAATATCCTTGATCATCAGCTGTGTGAACGACCGGCTCCCATGGGTGTTTTCCTCCAGCGTATAGCAGATATCCACCGGCTTGCCTGCTTTTATCATCTGAAAGAAATCCTGCCGACAAAATGCAATGCCAGGCATGGGAGCTTCCCTTGTCTGATCCTTCAACTCCAGCTTAATATGGCGAAATCCTTTGCCTACCAGTTTGCTATTGCCTGAATCGAGTACGTTGCGTGATAGGAAAACAGGATTCTCGTTCTCCGGGCCGAAGGGACTGAACAGCTTGAGATCTGTAATGAATTCCGGTGTGATCTGCGACAGGGTTATCTCAGCGTCGACGGTAATCTGGGGTAGCATCATTCCCGGTTCTATGCCATCGTAGGAGAGGCTGTTGAATCGGTCGGTAAACTCCTTCAGATGCTCCTCCTTTAACGTCAGTCCGGCAGCATACATATGTCCTCCGAAATTCTCAAGGATATCCCGGCACGACTCAATTGCCTTGTAGACATCATAGCCTGGCACTGAACGCGCCGAGCCGGATATCATCCCGTTCGACTTGGTCAAGACCACTGCGGGACGGAAATATTTCTCCGTGAGACGCGAAGCCACGATACCTACGATACCTTTGTGCCAATTTTCATCGTAGAGCACGATGCTCTTCAGGTTATCGATATCTATATGCTTGTCAATATAGTCGATAGCCTCATCGGTGATCCGCTTGTCCAGTTCACGCCGATCTTCGTTATACTTGTCAATGTTCTTGCTTTTCTCACGTGCAGCAGTCATGTCACCCGCCAGCATCAAATCCACAGCTTCCTTACCGTTCATCATCCTGCCGGAGGCATTGATGCGGGGACCAATCTTGAATACAATGTCATTTACGGTGATCTGCTTTCGGTGAAGCCCGCAAATCTCGATGATACCTCTTAAGCCAAAGCTGGGATTGGAGTTGAGCTGTTTTAGCCCGTAGTGAATCATGATCCGGTTCTCACCCGTCAACGGAACAATATCGGATGCGATGCTCACTGCTACCAGATCGAGCAGGGGTTCAATGTCGGAAAAGGGGTAACCGTTGCGTTCCGAGAAAGCCTGTACCAACTTGAAGCCCACACCGCAACCGGAGAGTTCATCATAAGGGTAAACAGAATCGAGCCGTTTTGCGTCAACCACAGCTACCGCTTCCGGCAGACAAGCGTCCGGCATATGGTGATCACAAATAATAAAATCAATGCCATGTTCCTTGGCATAGGCGACCTTGCTCACCGCCTTGATGCCGCAATCGAGAGAGATAATGAGCGTTACACCCGTTTTCACGGCATAATCGATTCCCTGAAACGAAATGCCATACCCTTCATCGTACCGGTCCGGAATATAATAATCAATATTGCTGGTAATTCCCCGAAAGAATTTGTAAACCAGTGAAACAGCAGTTGTTCCGTCTACATCGTAATCCCCGTAAATAAGGATCCGCTCCTTGTCGCCCAGCGCTTTTTCTATACGCCGAATTGCTTTGTCCATATCAGGCAAGAGAAAAGGGTCGTGAAGATCCTCCAGTCTGGGATGCAGAAACTTATCCGCCTCCTCCGCATTCTCTATTCCCTTATTTACCAGCAGATCAACAAGTACGGGATGTAAATCAAGTTCTTTCGCTAATTCATTTGTTATATTTTTTTGGTCGTGTGACAGGGTTGAATAATTCCATCTGTAAGTCATTTATATCGTTTTTTTCTTTTGCGCTCATGGCCCGAATCAGCATCGGGGAAGGTGGAGGACAATCCGCACCCGGTAGTCGACTCCCTATCTCGGCAATTAGACCGACAAATACAGTCTATTCCGAATTTGTAAAGGTAATACTATTTTTTTTGTTTCAATTATATTCCCGATTAAAAGATGATCATTCACCTCACACTGTCTAATCACACATTTCGATTCTTATTTGTACCTTTGCAGTTCAAAATCAACAAACGATGGAGATAGCAGCTTTGGTTTCCGGTGGTGTGGATAGCTCTGTGGTGGTACACCGCCTGAAGGAGATGGGCCACGACCCGGTGATCTATTACATTAAGATAGGAATGGAAGATAAGGATGGATACATTGACTGTCCTTCTGAAGAGGATATTGAGATTGTATCGTTCATCGCCAAAAAGTATGGTTGCCGAATGGAGATCGTTTCGCTACATGAGGAATACTGGGACAGCGTGGTACGCTACACCATCGATTCTGTGAAGCGGGGACTGACACCCAATCCCGACATGATGTGTAACAAGCTTATCAAGTTCGGCGTCTTTGAACAGAAGTGGGGACATCAGTTCGATCGCATTGCCACGGGACACTATGCCACCACCACCGAAAAGGAAGGCCTGACCTGGCTCTCTACGGCAAGAGACAGTGTGAAGGATCAGACCTACTTTCTTGGGCAGATCAGCTATTTGCAGGTCGCTAAGTTGATGTTCCCGATTGGTGACCTGCTCAAGTCGGAGGTGCGCGCCATTGCAGCCGAACAGAAGCTGCCCTCGGCAAAGCGCAAAGACAGCCAGGGCATCTGCTTTCTGGGTAAAGTGAACTACAACGAATTTATTGAACGTTACCTGGGAAGACAGGAGGGATTGATTGTAGAACTGGAGACAGGTAATATCCTGGGAAAGCATCAAGGTTTCTGGTTCCACACAATCGGCCAGCGCAAAGGACTGGGACTGAGCGGTGGCCCCTGGTTTGTGATTAAGAAGGATGTGAACCGCAACATCGTATACGTCTCAAAGGGGTATGACACCCGTCATCAGTATGGTGATCAAATCAACCTGCAGGGCTTCGAGTTCATCACAAAAGATATCTGGGGCGATTTCACCGATGAGAAGGAGATCACCTTCAAGATACGCCATACACCCGATTTCACCCGTGGAAGAATCAGCCGTATTGGCGATCTGTACCGTATTCAGTCGGAGGCACCGGTACAGGGCATCGCCGCAGGCCAGTTTGGGGTGATATACGACAGTGAGAGCCATCTCTGCCTGGGAAGCGGAATGATCATCTAGCCCTCCGCACAGTGTAATGGCAGCCTCTCAGGAAACAGACAGCAGCACAATACAACAAAAGGAATGTATATAGTAGTTGAGTTTGTAGACGTCATCGAGTTCCTTGGCACATTTGCCTTTGCCATCAGCGGTATCAGACTGGCATCGGCAAAGAAGTTCGATCTCTTCGGTGCTTTTGTGGTAGGCTTCGTGACTGCCATCGGTGGTGGCACCCTTCGCGATCTCTTCATAAACGTAACTCCCTTTTGGATGGAGAACCCCGTCTATCTTTGGGCCACACTACTGGCTTTGTTCTTCGTGATCATCTTCCACAATCAGCTGATACGTCTCAACAACACCTTCTTCCTTTTCGACAGCATCGGACTGGGACTCTTCGTGGTAGTGGGCGTAGAGAAGAGCCTCTCACTTGGGTATGAACCCTGGGTGGCTGTGATCATGGGCACAGTCACCGGCTCAGTGGGCGGCATGGTACGTGATGTGTTGATCAACGAAATACCGCTTATCTTCCGAAAGGAGATCTATGCACTGGCCTGCGTCATCGGCGGTATCGTCTTTACGATCATGCATGCGGCAGGCATCCATCAAATCGCCATCCAGCTCACCACTGCGACCTCAGTGATCCTTATCCGGATGTTGGCGGTACGTTACCAGTGGCATCTCCCGATCCTCAAAGGAGGAGAGGAGAGCTGACTCACACAGAATTGCTTTTCACGACAACATCTTTTCATTGATTTCGTTATCTTTGTAGGATGAAACAACGATCAATCATCATAAGAGGGATAGTCATGCTGATCACACTGCTATCCTCATGGCCAGCATTACAGGCACAGTTTGAGGGTACATGGGGTGTAGGTGTCCATGCAGGATATGCATCGGTGGCAGAACAACCTGGCGCCGGTGTACATCTGCATTATTACCGGACCAACAACTTGCGGTTTGCACCCTCCTTCACCCGTTACCTCGAAACGAAAGGAGAGCGTATGTGGATGGCTGAGGCAGACCTGCACTACATCCTGCCCCTTAGTTATGCAGCTTCACTCTATCCACTTGCAGGTATTCACTACTCCAACTGGCACTATGATCCGGAGGCAACATACAATACTACCGGGAAGGCGTTGACGCATCACAGACCGGGTGCCAATCTGGGGATCGGCTATCAACATGACATAAGCTACCGCGTAAGAGCCAACCTGGAACTGAAATACCAGTTCATCAATGATTATTCACAGCTGCTTATCACTGCCGGCTTCGGTTTCTGGTTTTAAGTACATATCTCGCCACAGCCTACCGGGTCACAATGATAAACAACCCATTACATCAATTTTCAGAATAAATTTATGAAAGACTTCATCACAAACGAAATAAAGAATGAAACCGCCCTGCTAGTAGGGCTCATCACACCCGAACAGACTGAGGAGAAGGTAAAAGAATACCTCGATGAGTTGGCGTTTCTGGCGGAGACGGCCGGCCTGGTACCTGGAAAACGTTTCCAACAGCGACTGGAGATGCCCAATCCGGTCACCTTCGTGGGGAAGGGGAAACTGCAGGAAATAGAAGAATATGTGAAGGACGAGGAAAACGAAGTGGGTGTGGTGATCTTCGATGATGAGCTTTCTGCAAAGCAACTCCGCAACATCGAAAAGGAGTTGAAGATCCGCATCATGGACCGTACCAGCCTGATTCTCGACATCTTCGCCATGCGGGCACAGACAGCCCATGCTAAGGCACAGGTAGAACTGGCGCAGTATCAGTACCTCCTACCACGCCTTACCCGTATGTGGACACACCTGGAGCGCCAGCGTGGGGGTGGCGGAACCATTATGCGCGGCCCAGGAGAGACACAGCTGGAGACCGACCGGCGCATCATCCTCGACAAGATTTCACGTTTGAAACAGGAATTGAAAGATATCGACAAGCAGAAAGTGGTGCAGCGCAAGAACAGGGGTAAACTGGTACGTGTGGCACTGGTTGGCTATACGAACGTTGGAAAGTCGACACTCATGACACTGCTCAGCAAGAGTGATGTGTTTGCCGAGAATAAGCTCTTCGCAACACTCGATACAACAGTGCGAAAGGTGACCATCGAGAACCTGCCATTCCTGCTAACCGATACGGTAGGTTTCATCCGCAAGTTACCCACCCACCTGATCGAGTCGTTTAAGTCGACACTCGATGAGGTGCGGGAGGCCGACATCCTCCTGCATGTGGTCGATATCTCCCACCCGGCTTTTGAGGAGCAAATAGAGGTTGTTGAGAAAACGCTCTTTGAGATCGACGACAGGGAGAAGCCTGTCATTCTGGTTTTCAATAAGATTGACGCATTCTCACACGTTGTGAAGGAGGAGGACGACCTCACACCGAAAAAACGTGAGCACTTCACCCTTGATGAACTGAAGGACTCCTGGCTAAACAAGATAAGGGAGCACTGCATCTTCATCTCTGCCAGGGAACGCGAGAACATCGATGCTCTCAAACAGCTCATCTATGAGAAGGTGAAGGAGATTCACACCACCCGTTTTCCCTACAACGATTTTCTATACCAAAACTACGAGGAGGAGCAATAACGATCAATGATGTCCGGAAAATGAGTGTCAGCGTGATGTGTTGGCATCAATCTTTTTACAGAGTGCTTCATTGAGGGCAATCACTGCATCCTCATAATGCTCACGCCGGATCACAAACTGCATGTTCACCTGCATCAGCGACTGAGCGAAGCTCTCCACATTAATCTCCTTCTCGTAGAGGGCCTTGGCGGCATAATAGAGAAAACCGGGAAGTGCGATGTTGGAGCCCATGGCACATACAATGGCCATTGGTTTTGCATCCACCTGATAGAACACCTCTTTAAGCACCTTTATCAGCTCCTGGCTTTTCTCGTTGTCCCACACCACCATGGTGATAGAGTTGGCATTGGTCGACTTCAGAATGTAACTCACCCCATGCTTGACGAAGTAACTCATGATGAGTCCGTCGAAACCCACTTCACCAACCATCATTGGGTCATGTACCTCGATGGCTATCACCTTGCGCGAGCCGGAAACGATCTCCACCCGCGGATCAGGCGAGACATAATCGTGAGAGATGAGGGTTCCGGGATGTTCTGGCTCAAAGGTGTTCTTGATACGGATGTCGATTCCGGCCAACTCCAATGGCTTGGCAGCCTTAGGGTGGATGGCCTCCATACCGATATCGGCCAACTGATCAGCAATCACATAGTTGGTATGTCCAACGGGGATGCTGTTTTCTACCCCCACAATCTTGGGATCGGCACTGGAGAGATGAAACTCCTTGTGGATTACTGCTTCCTGAGCCTTTACCTCCACGGCAATCTTGCTGAAGGTGACTTCACTATACCCTCGGTCGAATGCCCGCATGATTCCCTCAGTACCTTTGGTGTAACCGGTAGCCACACAAAGTACATTGCTGAAATCGATGCCGCTGAATTCCTTGTGGATGCGCTGATCTATTGTCAACGGCTCGTTGTCGTTGAATCCGCAGAGGTCAATAAAACGAGCGTTGATGTTGTTATTGTTGAGGATATTGACTGAGTTCCACCCGGAGTGTGCCTCACCAATGGAAGCAAGTATTTCACGTGCGGCAAGGTGAATGTCGGTGCGGTTCACGTACCCCGAGGCCAGCACCTTTCCCAGGCTGTATAGCACCGTCTTGGCCTGATCCACCCGAAAGCGGATAAAATCACGTGCCTCTTTCAGGTCCAGTCCGATATCCGCAAAGCCGTCGTTGATAAGCAGCAGGCGTTGGCAGAACGAATCGAGGGCACTGCTGTAGTCCTCACCGTTGAGGAATTTGTTGTAGATGCCTGGTTCACCGGTCTTTTTGTGTTCGAGCAACCAGTTGGTCACGTTGTTATAGGCCGACACCACGAAGATGCGGTTATAGAGTTGGTCTCCCTTTCTGTTTCCCCGTATGATGTTTTGCAGGACATCCTGAAACTGCGACATAGAGGTACCGCCAATTTTTTCTACTGTAAGCATAGGGTTGTGTTCAATTTATCTGATTGCTAAAAAAATCTGTGACAAAGATAGGAGATTATTTTTTATTTCGCTTAAAACCGCTTCAGCTCTCGATATACTTTATAAATGGGAAAACCCATCACGTTGAAGTAAGAGCCTTCAATCTGCTCCACCCCCACATAACCAATCCATTCCTGCACACCATAGGCTCCCGCCTTGTCCATTGGATTGTAGCGATCGAGATAGTAGCTGATCTCCTCTTCGGTGAGGTGACCAAATGTCACCCAGGCCGTATCTGAAAAGGAGCAAGATTTCTGCATTGAGGTGAGGCAGACACCGGTAATCACCCTGTGTCGTTTACCGGAGAGGATCTGCAGCATCTGTTGTGCCTCCTCCCTATCGGTGGGTTTACCCAAAATCATACCGTTCAACAACACAATCGTATCGGCTGTGATCAACAGTTCATCTTCTGTCAGAGCATCTAGGTATACTGCCGCCTTTTTACGTGCCAGATACTCTGCCACCTGTTCGTGCGGCAGATCATCGGGAAACGACTCATCCACATCTGGCAACGTACGCAGTTCATATTCCAGATCAATACCCGAGAGCAGCGACTGTCTTCTGGGTGAGGCAGATGCCAGTATAACCTTGTATGGGGTGATCCTCATCAACAATTACTCTTTTATTATTTATATTCGTTCTATTTTTTTCGGGCCGAAAGATACAAAAAAAATATCATCCCAGAGAGCCTTACCAGCCGGATCTGTTGATATGAAGGGCAGCATCCGTTCTCAAAACCCGTTTTGTGATGATACAAATCATATTTATCTTTGCATCAAAACAGCCGAGATATGATCGTTGACATCGCTCCCTCACCCGCACTCTACCCCTATTACCGACAGGATAATGATACCGTGATCGTAGTCGATATCTTTCGAGCTTCAACCACCATGTGCCGCATGCTCCACAACGGGGCAACGGCAATCATCCCCGTGGCAGAGATCGAGGAGGCCAAACGTTACAAGAGTGATGGTTACCTGGTGGGGGCAGAACGACATACGCGAAAGTGCGACTTTGCCGACTTTGGCAACTCTCCCTTCGATTACACGCCTGAAAGGGTAGCGGGAAGAGAGGTTGTCTTCACCACCACCAACGGCACAATGGCCATCAGGGAGGGTGCAAACGCACAGGAGCTGCTGATAGGTTCCTTCTCGAACATCGGGGCATTAAGCCGCTACTGCATTGAACATGCAGAGCGAATTGTTGTACTCTGTGCGGGTTGGAACAACCGGATCAATCTGGAAGACACTATCTTCGGAGGTGCACTTCTGGAACGTCTCTCTGCCTGTGGAAAGGTCACAATCGGCTCGGATGCAGCGAGAGTAGCTCAACTGTTGTGGCTGGAGGCAAAAGCAGATCCGATGGGTTTCCTGATGGAGAGTGAGCATTATGGGCGGCTCATTGCAAACGGTGCAGAGGGAGATGCCACCTACTGTCTCAGCAGCGACACAGTTGAAATTGTACCGATCTACAACCGTATGGACAAAAAAATAAGGGTCTCCCGTTAAGGAACTCCCTTATTCATCCCAGTTGAAAAGATCTTCAGGAATGTCATCGGCAAACTGATCCAGGTCGCGCCGTTCCTTCTTTGTGGGACGTCCTGTACCCCTTTGTCGATCTACGAACCCGCTAATCCTGTTAAGCTCCAGCAGCTCATACTGCTCCGGTGGTGTCACATTCTCCATATACTCCGAAACCAATCTGGCACCCATGCGTTTTTCAGCGAGGCCCAAAACCTTGAAGGAATAGGTCACAGGAGGCTTCCTCACTTTGATCACCTCCCCGACCCTGATATTCCGGGAAGGCTTCACCGCTGTCCCTCCAATGAGCACCCTACCTTTTTTGCAGGTCTCGGAAGCGGCTGTCCGCGTCTTGAAGATGCGAACCGCCCAAAGCCATTTGTCAATGCGCACTTCTTCCATCTTTCAACAGCTTACTTATTGTTGTATTGATTCATTGTGGTGTTGATGCCAGACAGGCAAAAATTCCGGATCATATCCACAGCTGTTTCAATGCGTTCCGGTAATAACAACTGTTCCTCCGCGGAGAAGGGCTCAAGTACATAATCCACCTGACGGCCACGTGGGAAATCGTTTCCAATACCAAACCGCAGTCGTGGATAATCCTGCCCTATCAATTCCTGAATATGCTTCAACCCATTGTGCCCTGCATCACTACCTTTGGCCTTGAGACGCAGCGTACCGAAAGGAAGAGCCAGATCGTCAACCACCACCAGCAGCTGTTGGTTGTCGATCTTCTCTTTCTGAAGCCAGTAACGGATTGCATTACCGCTCAGGTTCATAAATGTGGAGGGTTTGAGCAACAGCAAAATCTTGTTACGCAACCGCATCTCGGCTACAAAACCATATCGGCGATCCTCAAAAACAGTATTGGACGCTTTTGCAAAAGCGTCCAACACCATAAAACCTATATTGTGGCGGGTTTGCTCATAATCAGGTCCGATGTTGCCCAATCCCGCAATCAAATATTTCATCACATACCTCGTTAGGTTACTGCGCCTTAGCGGCGGCACCCCTTGCAGCACGTGTCAGCTGCACTCTACATACCACTGCATTCTTGGAAGTGAGAATTTCCAGATTTTTGAAGTTGAGATCACCAACCTGAATTGATTTACCCAGCTCCAACTTCTCAACATTCACCACCAATTCTTCCGGCAGGTGTGCAGGCAATGCCTTCACCTTCAATTTGCGGCTATCGAGCGAGAGTTTACCACCCGCCTTCACACCTTCTGCCAATCCTTCAAGACGTACCGGAATTTCAATCACCACCGGTGCATTCTCAAATACATGCAGAAAATCAATATGCAGGATGTTGTCTTTCACCGGGTGGAATTGAATATCCTTCACGATTCCCATCAGCTTCTTTTCTCCCAGGTCGAGGTTCACCAGAAACACTTCGGGTGTGTAAATCAGATTGCGTACATCGCTATTCTTCACGACAAAGTTGAGATTCTCACCTTCGTGACCACCATAAACCACACAGGGTATCAGCCCTTCGCTACGGTAAGCCCTGGCCGCTTTTTTTCCGAAATCATCCCTGACTTCGCCTTTTAATTCAAATGTTTTCATTTTTTCAATTCTTGTTTTTGTGTTACTCAAAATAAAGCTGCTTTCTTTATTTCCCATCACACTTGGGAGCTCTCAAAAAGCGGCGCAAAGTTAGTGATTTCCTTTTTATTGTGCAATTATTTTCGGAAGTTCATTTTTTCAGCACCAACCAAGAGGATAGACTCGATGATCAAAATGATAGAAAAAAGAGCTGCTCGCTTCAATCGCCATTTACTTTTCACAATTCCTGCAAGGTAATAACAAAAAAATCACTACTTTTGTAGTTGGAAATTTTGCATGAGACATGGCATTTATCACTTCGTTACCCACGAACCGACAAGTGGTTATGTTTCTGCAACATCATAAAAAAAAGCTCATTTAAACAATGATAAACAGGAATTTAATTCGTATCCGGATCGTACAGATTGTATATTCTTGGTATCAGAATACGAATAAGGATTTACGCAGTGCTGAAAAGGAACTTCTTTTCGGTTTGCAGAAATCTCACGACCTCTATTTCTATTTGCTTTCGCTGATGGTGGAATTGACAAAAGCTTACGAAAGCAGGGTGGAGGCAAAGAAAAACAAGCATCTCCCCTCCTGGGAAGATTTAAATCCCAACACCCATCTTATCGACAACAAATTCATTCAGCAGTTGCGTGACAACCGCCAACTGCAGCACCACTTCGCCGAGAGACCAATGGTATGGGATGCTGACAACTCATTTTTGAAGAACCTGCTCGACACCATTCTCGACTCGGATACCTATAAGAATTATATTGAACTTGCAGCACCCAGCTATGATGAAGATCGCGAATTCTGGAGAAAGTGCTTCAAGCAGTATATATATCTCAATGAGGAGCTCGATGAGATTCTTGAGGATGAGTGCATATATTGGAACGATGATGTAGAGATCGTACAGAGTTTTGTCTTGAAAACAATCAAGCGATTCTCGGAGCAGGAGGGGGCAAACCAGCCACTACTGCCCATGTTCAAGGATGAAGAGGACCGTACATTTGCACTCAAATTATTGCATGACACGATTCTAAACGAGGACAGATACAGGACACTGATCGAGAAGCACACCGAGAAGTGGGATTTCGATCGCATCGCTTTCATGGATATGATCATCATGCAGGTTGCACTCTCCGAGATCTGTACTTTCGAGTCGATACCTACCAATGTCTCACTCAACGAGTACATCGAGATTGCAAAGTCTTACAGCACGCCCAAAAGCAGCACGTTCATCAACGGCATCCTGGACGCGATTGTACAGGAAATAAAAGCAGAAAAAACAATCTTTAAAAATTAATTTTCAAACACTTAAAAATTATTCTTATGAATATTTTACTACAGGCTGCCCAGGGCAGCGGTTTTTCAGGCATGGGCAGTACCCTTTTTATGATGGTTGCCATCATTGCTGTATTTTATTTCTTCATGATCCGCCCACAACAGAAGAAACAGAAAGAGTTGCAAAAAAGTCGCGCTGCGATGAAAGTAGGCGACAAGGTGGTTACCTCGGGTGGTATCCACGGAAGGATTAAGGAGGTAGGTGAGACATGGTTCCTGGTTGAGGTTGCCGACGGTGTGAAGATCAAGTTTGAGAAAGCTTCCGTCTTTGCTTCTTCAGCAGATGTGACGACCCCTTAAAGATTCGCTCATGGAGGTGAAAGCCATCATCGGAAAATGGAAACCCAAAGTGGCAGCCTTTTTTTCCACATTCCCGTGGAAGAATACGCTCTTCTTTTTGCTTTTCCTTCTGCTGGCTTTCATCTTCTGGCTGATGCTCTTCTTCCAGAAAGAGAACGTGGAAGGCACCTATCGCATTCCATTGAAATACACAAATATTCCCCAGGACATCGTTTTTGACAACCCGCTGCCCGACTATGTTGAAGTGAGTATTACCGACAACGGTGCCGCCATCTTCCGCCTCGACGTGAGCAAGAAAGATTCGCTCGTGATCAACGTGGCAGAGCTCACTGAGGATGGCACCAACACATTGCAAGGCGAGCAGTACAGGCAGCTGATACGTTCACGCCTCTTTTCAAGCACCAACATCAGGGGTTACTATCCGATGATAATCAACCTCTCCACCTCGAAGTTACAAAGTAAGGAGCTCACGGTTGTTTTCGACGGCGAGATTACAACCAGCAGGGCCAACCTTGTGGCCGACAGTGTCACCTTCTTGCCTGAAAAAATCACAGCATACGGATCACGCGAATCACTTGGAAAACTGGAACATGCTGCCACGGAGTACACAATCTTCAGGAACCTGAAGGCCACCTCACAATTGCCTATCACAATCAACCGCGTAGAAGGTGTCAAGTTCGTTCCCGAACAGGTGGAGATCTTCATCCCGATTGAGGAGTTCACTGAACGTACTTTTGAGGTACCAATCACTGCAACGGGTCTTCCCGCAAGTTTGGATGTGAAATTTTTCCCTTCACGTGCCAATGTTTCCTTTTCTGTAACCCTGGAGGAATACCGCAAGATTGTTCCCGAAGATTTTGAGATCAGGCTCAAATACCGCGATTTTCAACGTAACGAAGATGGCAGGGTGGAACTACAATTAAGCAAACGTCCCGAAGCGGTACAGAACGTCCGGATATCACCTGCCAGCGTAGAGTTTCTTTTTGAAAACAAATCAGATCGATGATCACGGCAGGCATCACCGGAGGTATCGGAAGTGGGAAATCGGTAGTAAGTGAACTGTTCCGCCTGCATGGCATCCCGGTATTTGATGCCGATAGTGAGGCCAAACAGCTGAACGATACCTCGACGGTCATTCGCAAAGAGCTCACCGCCCTTTTCGGAAAGGATCTTTATGCAGGAGGTTCTCTCAACCGCAAACAACTGGCTACCCTCATGTTTGCTGACAGGCAAAAGGTGGAGGCGGTAAACGCCATCGTTCATCCTATCCTGGCCCGTCACTTTTTAGATTGGTGTTCCCTACACCAAAATCATCCGGTTGTGATGATCGAAGCTGCTCTTCTCTTCGAAGCAGGTTTTGTACGTTATCTCGACAAGGTCATAACAGTGTTTGCACCCAAATCGATCCGTCTGGCAAGGGTTACCCAGCGTGATCACACCACCAGGGAGGCAGTAGAGGAGCGCATGAAGCACCAGTTGCTGGAGGAGGAGAAAGTGGAGCGGTCTGATTATGTGATTCACAATGATGGAAGTCAATCACTCATCCTTCAGACGGCAACAATCCTGGATGACCTCCTTCGCATTGAGGAGCAATAAGGAGATATCTTACAACAGCTTATCCCAAGGCAACTTCACCGGAAAAATTGTTTTTTGAAAAATTAGCATTATCTTTGCAGAATTCAAATTTTAGGTTATTAAAATTAAGATCAAAGTTATGATTGAGAAAATTGGTATCAACGCCGGTAAAGTATGGACAATACTTGATGAAAACGGCCGCCAGAATGTGAAAGAGGTAAAGAAGGCAGCCAAGCTGACCGACAAGGATCTCTACGCTGCCCTCGGATGGTTAGCCAGAGAAGGCAAAGTGGCGATGGAAGAGGTGGAAAAAGATATCTTCATTTCGTTGAGTTAACGAAGTGCCATCGCAAAAATTTAGATTAGGGGCTGTCTCAAAAATTGAGGCAGCCTCTCTTTTTTATTGATTGGGCGTCGTCCTGAAAGAACGCTACACCTATAAAATGAATCTTTTTCCAGTATTTTGAGAAGCTATTTCTATATTCTACCCTTATTGCATCTATATATCAACCTTAATCATTTTGGGAGTGGGTATAAGGAGGGTATAAGGGTGCTATAAGGCTAGAGGCTCTGAGAATCCGTAAAACACCTTGTCTCGTCCTCGTCGGGGGATCGGTTTACTTCATCTGATCGAATCCCTTACCGTAGACGCCCACCACATTGCTTTGTGAAATAAAGGCATTCTCGTCGATACGTTTTACCAGTCGGAAAATGGAGGTCGATTCGGTCTTGCGTGCCAGGATGATCAGCACCTTCTGCGGTTGCTGGGAATACCAACCTGTTCCTTCCAGCACGGTGCAGCCGCGGTCTAGTTCGGAGTTGACATGCGAGGCGATCTCGTTGTAGCGGGTGGAGAAGATGATGAACTGGACCGATTGACGGGCACCGTTGATCACCAGGTCAACGGTGTAATACATCACCGAGACCACGATCAGTCCGTAGATGATCTTTTCAAAGCTCTGAAACAGCAGATAGGAGCTGCCCACGATGACCAGGTCGATGTAAAGCAAACCTCGTCCCATGCTGATGTAGCGATACTTGGTGATGATGGCGCCAAGGATGTCCGTTCCACCGGTGCTGGCGTTGCGTGTATAGACCAGTCCCAGGCCGGTACCACTGAAAACAGCTCCGATGATGCTGGCAATCAGCGGGTCGGTATGGATAATCGCCTCGGTGATCAGATTCTCAGCCACAGCCATCAGCAAGGTCACCCCCACCACTCCATAGAGAGCTTTGAAGACATACCCTTTGCCCAGTATGAACCAGGCCACCACCAGCATGAGCCCGTTCCCCACAAGAAAGGTCATGAAGACCGGCAGCCCGAAAGCGTACTTCAGAAGCAGGCCCACACCGCCGAGGCCGCCCACGACGATCTCGTTGGGCATGATGAAACCGGTGAAACCGATGGAGAAAAGCATCAATCCCACCGTGATTACCAGGTAATCCTTCCAGTAGAACGATTTGAGATAACGAACCTCTTTGGCCATGAGGAAATCTATTAAGGAATGAACTTTCTGACGATGGAGGATGATGCTCAGATCACCACATTGACAATCTTACGCGGAACAATGATCACCTTCTTCGGTGTTTTCCCTTCCAGCCACTTCTGAGAAGAGGGATGAGCCAATACCGCCTGTTGAATCTCATCATTGGAGGCATCGGCAGCGAACTCGATCACAAAGCGCGACTTGCCATTAAATGAGATGGCATAAGCGAAGGTATCCTCCTTCAGGTATTCCTCGTTCCAAAGGGGCCAGGCAGCATCACAGACAGTGCTCTCGTTGCCCAGTGCATGCCACAGCTCCTCCGAGATATGGGGTGCAAAGGGGGCCAGGCAGACCACCAGATCGCTCAGCACGGTTCGGTTACGGCATTTCAAGGCTGTCAGTTCGTTGAGGCAGATCATGAAAGCTGAGACGGAGGTGTTGAATGAGAACTGTTCGATGTCAGAAGTCACTTTCTTGATCAGCTTGTGCAGTGCCTTGAGTGCATCGCGCGACGGCTCCTCATCGGTTACTGCAAAGAGCTCTCCCTGGTAAAAAAGGTTCCACACCTTGCGGAGGAAACGATGCACGCCGTCGATGCCGTTGGTATCCCATGGCTTGGACTGCTCCAGTGGTCCGAGGAACATCTCGTAGAGCCGCAGCGTGTCGGCACCATAACGGGAAACAATGTCATCCGGGTTCACCACGTTGAACATCGATTTCGACATCTTCTCCACGGCCCAGCCACAGATGTACTTCCCATCCTCGAGGATGAACTCGGCATTCTTGTACTCGGGATTCCAGTTACGGAACGCCTCAAGGTCGAGAATATCGTTGTGCACAATGTTCACATCCACATGGATGGGCGTGACATCATATGCTTCTTTCAGGTTGAGTGAGACGAAGCGGTTGCTCCCCTTGATGCGATAGACAAAGTTGCTGCGACCCTGAATCATACCCTGATTAACCAATTTCTTGAAAGGTTCCTGCTCACAGGTTGCACCGATATCGAAAAGAAATTTGTTCCAGAAACGGCTGTATACAAGATGTCCGGTAGCGTGTTCTGTACCGCCGATGTAAAGATCCACGTTACGCCAGTAGTTGTTGGCCTCTTCCGACACCAGCGCATCATCGTTGTGGGGATCCATGTAGCGGAGATAATAAGCCGATGAACCGGCAAAGCCGGGCATGGTGTTCAACTCCAGGGGGTAGCCCTCATTGGTATGCCAGTTCTTAGCCCTACCCAGGGGTGGTTCACCTGTCTCTGTGGGCAGGAACTTATCTACCTCCGGCAGCTCCAGTGGCAGCTGCTCCTCCGGCAGTGTGTAAGGCATCCCCTCCTTGTAGTAGATGGGGAACGGCTCACCCCAATAGCGTTGGCGGGAGAAGATGGCATCACGCAGTCGGTAGTTAACCTTGCGGTATCCAAGGCCCCGCTGTTCCACTGCATCAATAGCCGCTGGGATTGCCTCCTTCACGGTCAGCCCGTTGAGGAAGTCGGAGTTGATCATCACTCCCTCCTTCGCATCGAAACTCTCTTCAGAAACATCACACCCCTCAATGAGCGGCACGATGG
>Ga0209510_1002218_pt1 | contig 20334 bp, 31 predicted proteins | sample BiotimSIPDNA_FD_185749 | JGI IMG/M metagenome (GOLD analysis project Ga0209510, IMG submission 185749) | Anaerobic biogas reactor microbial communites from Washington, USA - Biogas_R1 time_0 SIP DNA (SPAdes) (version 2) | ecosystem: Engineered > Bioreactor > Anaerobic > Unclassified | place... | reverse complement strand
ATGTTTTGAAGAATATTGGGATACTTGGAAAGAGAATACAACTGTTGAAATAGGTCGTTTTGAAAATGGTAAAATAACATGCAATTGTCTATCAATAAGCGGACACACAACATACACCACCCAAGAGTTTATTAATAAATATGATAAAAAATTAGAAGATAATAATAAAACTATGAACATAAAAAAATTCGTTAAAACATTAACATTAAGTAAGGAGGATAAACTATTAAGAGAACAAGGATTACAAAATGATTGTGGCGAATTCACAGACACAGCTAAAGAATTAGTAATCGATAAATTAGTAGAAGACAATAAGGCTTATCTAGTCGAGATAGCTACACAATTAAAAGAAGAAGATAAGAAATAAAACTATGAATGAAAATAAAGTGGGTTCGCTTTGGGAAAGAACAAGTGCTAATGGCGTGCCATATATGAGTGGTGAATTACTTATAAATGGTAAGACAGTTAAAATAGTAGCATTTAGAAATAAGCAAGAATGGATTGACGAAAATAATAAAAGACCACAATGGGAAATCCGAAAATCAAAAGATAAACAAGGTTTAATAATATGAACGATATAAAAAAAGAGTTAATAGAAATACAATCTCATCAACCAAAAAACTTAGGTAGTTGGGTTAAGATAGAAATCGTAGATAAACAAAATAGAAAGTTCCAATTTGGAACCAAGAAGAAAGATGGAAATGAAACAAAAGCATTTACATTTTATAAGGAACATAAAGCTAAGTGGGATGACTCAACAATGTTGGGACAACCAATAAAGGTCGTTGTAGATTATAACGAAACACCTAAGAGCTTTACTGGCGACAAGGGAAATGTGATTAATTATATACAAAGAACAATTATAGGTTTTGCCGAGCCAAAAGAAGATAATTTTAAGAAAGTTCCAGAGTATAATAACCCAGCATTTGACAACATACCAGTAATAGAAGATGACGAACCATATGGAAACGAAGAAATACCTTTCTAAATATTGCCCACCAAATATTCCAACAACTACTCCAAAACTAATTAGTTTCCAAAAAAACGAACATAAAGAAGCGGCTAATAAGTATAATGAATTATTAAACGACCCCAAAGTATATTCACTTTATATGGATTTAGTAGAAGATGAATGGATAATAGATTATGAAGTATATACAGATGCTTGGCTAAAAAAATATGGAACAAGACGATAATCTGTTTATCAAAATAATGATAGCAATATTATTCTTATCTGGACTCTTAATCGGTTTATCAATAGGTTCTGGAAAAGAATGCGTAAAAGAAAGTCAAAGGTCTGATATGTTTATCTCGGCATATAGTTCTCCGATTCTAATCAGGGAGCAAGTCTTAGCAAGTATGAGTGATGATATTGATATAATTCTTTTAGCAGAAAAAATTATCCAATGCGAAAGTGGTTGGGATTATACAGCACAAAATCCTAACAGCACAGCATTCGGCGCAGGGCAGTTTATATCGGGCACGTGGAGCTATATCCAAAAGAAGTGGGGAATAGAACTAGATAGATATAATAAAGAAGACCAGTTGTATGCTATGGTGCGACTTCTGGAAGAGGAAGGCACTCGTCATTGGTCAGCTTCGGCTCATTGTTGGGACAAAGAACATCAACACACAACAAGTAATTAAAGCCGACCAAATAATTAAAGATAATAAGAAGATGAATATGACAAGAGAAATAAAATACGAAATAAAAACAGAACATATACAAGCTCTTTTGGAGGGCAAAAAATTAACTATTGATATTCAAGGTAAACCAAGAATTACTTTGATTCCTGACAGATATGGTGTTTTTATAACAATGGATAGATTTATGGAAATAAGACGAAAAATTGCCTTACAAACAATAACCCAAGACCCAGAAAAAACATTGAGAGATATATTCGGAGATGATTTATATGAAAAAGTAATTAAAAAATAAAGACCTAATAAACTAATATGAACAAAGAACAAGACAAAGAAACCTACAATACTAATCCTGACGAAAAGAAATCAACAAAATTTGACCCACACGATTTTCCCAAAGAGGAAGAAGAGCAAAATAATAAATAAATAATATGAAATTAACACAAGAACAACAAAAGAACTTACAAATATTTTTATCAAGAGTAACATTAAATGGCTCGGAAGTAGGAGCATTTAACGAATTAGTAAACGCAATCTTTGCACCAGAAGCAACAGAACCTGCGATAGAAGATATGCATAAAAGTAAAACAAAAAAAGATTTAGAAGATTGTAGTGATTTAGATACAAATGAAGTGTAATGAAGAATAATTTTACAGAAGAAACAAGGGCAGAGTTTATTTTTGAAACAACTTGTTGGAGATGTAATAGACCTAATCCAGAACTTCACCATATACTTGGTCGTGAGTCTAATAGTCCATTAAATGCCTATCCATTGTGTAGAATGTGCCACGATAAACATATAGAGATGAAGTCCGAGCCAAACAAAAAGAAATTCTTAAATGAAACAATAAGATTTTTAGCAAAGAGTGGATACAAATGGAAAGAAAAAGACTTAGAGTTCTATATAAAGAATAGAAAATACTATGATTAAGATAGAAGTTCCATTATATGTTACCTTGCCACGCAAGACCAAGAAAGATAAAAAGTATATGTTGAACTTAAATCAGTACAGGAACTGGCATTATATCGTTAGCAACCAGCTCAAGCATAGTTTCTGTGAGGCTCTAGAATCGTCTCTAAGAGGATTAAAACTAAAAGATGAGTTAGACATCACATATACATTATACAAGGGCTCAAAACGAAAGATTGACCGAGCAAATGTATTATGTATAATTGAAAAGTTCTTCTGTGATGCCCTTACTTTCTATGGGTGCATTCCAGATGATAATGATGATTACATAAAAGCGACCCACTATTATAGTGATTACGATAAAGATAATCCAAGAGTAGAAATAACAATAAAAACATATGATAAATCAAATTAAATGGGCATATCAAAGAGTAGTTCGTGGTTATGATGATAGGATTTATTGGGGTATGGATGAATATTTCTCTCAATTTATTCCAGCAATTAAAAAGTTTTGTGAAAATGAATTAGAGTATTGTGATAAATATTTTAATAAAGATAGATTTAAAGTGTATAAAGAAACATTAAAGTTAATTAAAAAAGTAGATAAGAGTACTTATAAAAACATAGATAAAAATATTCAATCCTTCTGGAAACATTTTGGAGAGAATATAGGTTATTTTTGGATATGAATAAAAAACTAATAGCAATGGATTTAGATGGCACACTTTGTAAAGGTGATTGCTGGACAGAAGAGGATATGCTTTTTGCCGAGCCAATACAAAAGAACATAGATAAAAATAATAAACTATACCTAACAAATCACATAATAATATACACAGCAAGACCAGAGTGGTATAGAGCAGAGACAGTTTATTGGTTAAGTAAGAATAAAGTAAGGTATCACGCCTTGGTAATGGGTGATAGAAAGGTCGGGGCAGATATTTATTATGATGATAAAGCAAAAAACTTATGATTATACAAGGAGATTGCTTAGAAAAATTAAAAGACTTAGAAGATAATAGTGTAGATAGTATCGTAACTGACCCTCCTTATGAATTAGGATTTATGGGAAAATCTTGGGACAACTCTGGTATCGCTTACAATGTTGATATGTGGAAAGAGTGTTTAAGAGTATTAAAGCCAGGAGGACACTTGTTGGCTTTCGGAGGAACAAGAACTTATCACAGAATGGTTTGTGCTATTGAGGACGCTGGATTTGAAGTAAGAGATATGATTGAGTGGGTATATGGTTGCTTGTCAGAAGATACAGAAATACTAACTGAAAGTGGCTACAAGCCCTTGCATAAACTCACACAATATGATAAAATAGGGGTATATGATATTACAAACAACATTTACAAATGGGAAAGACCGCAAAGGTATAGTGTCTATAAAGTCCACCAAGATACCGCTTACAGAATTAAATCAGATTACACAGACCAAATTGTCAGCCGAAACCATCGTTGCCTTGTTGAACGAGAAGGAAAACTTGTATTCATACAAGCAGAAGAACTCAATGAAGTGGAGTATGTGCCGACATTGTCAGAAGATTTTTATTCATTACAGGAAGGACACAGGAAACTATTGCTCAAAGAGTTGTTGTGGAAAGGCAAAAGATTGGCTCAAAAACTATTCAGCAAATGGACTAGGAAAGAAGTGTCCAGCGAAAGGATTGAAGTTAGAAAAGAACCCAGCTTGGAAAGGTGGAGTAACTTATTGGAGGAAACACGGAAATTACAAGCCGATAAAATATGTGAGGTGTCCGAAGGAGTATTTACCGATGGCAAGAAAAGATGGATATGTAATGGAACATCGTTTGATAGTGGCTCAATCCTTGGGGATATGTTTAGAGAGAACCCAAGTAGTGCATCATATCAATCACGACCCACAGGACAACCGACTGGAAAACCTGATGTTATTTCAATCAAACAAGGAACACAAATTATACGAAGGGCAAGAGTTGAGAAAATTGAATACTCAGGGATAATCTTTTGTCCGACAGTTTCAACTGGTGCTTTTATTGCTCGTAGAAATGGGCAAGTATTTATTACAGGAAACTCTGGCTTTCCAAAATCTTTGAATATAGGTAAGGCAGTTGATAAGTTGCAAGGGAATGAGAGAGAATATTTGGGAGAAGTGGATAAATTACAGAGTTATGGATATGAAGGAAATAACTGTTTTGGTGGAGATATAGACCGACATGGAAAAATGAGTGTTACCAAAGGCACTTCCGAATGGGAGGGTTGGGGAACTGCTCTTAAACCAGCACACGAACCAATCTGTATGGCACGAAAACCTTTAGCAGAAAAAACAGTAGCTGAAAATGTATTAAAGTATGGAACAGGTGGAATAAATATAGATGAGAGTAGGGTGGGAACGGAAGAAAGATACAATGCACCAGCAGGAAATAAAGCAGGTGGTAATAGTCTAAATATGTCAGAAGTAGGTATGCCACAAGATGTAGATGGAACAACTGCGATTGGTCGCTTTCCTGCAAATTTCCTACACGACAACAGTGAAGAAGTAAGAGAGTGTTTTCCTGAAGCAAAAGGTTGGTCAAGTCAGAAGCACAATAACTTTAATCCTTATGGTGGAAATGCTTTTAATAAAAGTAAAACAACAAGAGATGGTTATCACGAAGGTTTTAACGATTCAGGCAACGCATCTCGTTTCTTCAAATCTATAATCTACCAAGCAAAGGCTTCAAAAGCTGAGCGTAATCGTGGGTGTGAGGGGTTGGAGGAGAAAGAAGAAGTTTATCCAGGAATAAATACATTTGATGAAAGTGGTAATAGATTACGAGCTGATGGTTCGGTAATACCTCCATTAAAAAGCAAAAACAACCATCCAACAGTTAAACCTATTGCACTTATGGAATACCTAATCAAAATGGTAACTCCTAAAGGTGGAGTAGTATTAGACCCATTTGCAGGTTCAGGTTCAACACTTGTTGCTGCCAAACAAAATGGTTATAAATACATTGGAATAGAATTAACAGAAGAATATATCCCAATCATTGAAGCAAGATTAGAAGCAGTTAAAGAAATAAAACTATTATGAAAATATACACATCACCAAGTTGTTCTCATTGCCAAGCATTGAAAGCATACTTAAAGAATAAAGGAATAGATTTTACAGAGATAGATATTACAATAGACCAAGATGCTTTTAGTAGGGTTGTTACTAAGTCTGGAAAAATGGAAGTTCCATTGATAGAACATAAGGATAAATATTTGGCTGGTTTTAATGTTGAAGAATTAGAAGAATTATTAAAAGATGAAAACTAAACAAATTAAAATTGAATTAAACATACCATTTACATTTGATATTGAATACTATAAAGATGGTTGGTCGGCAAAATGTATAGAATATGATAGAATGGTTACTGGTGGCTCAAAGAAAAACCCGACCGATGATGAAATGGTTGAAATGATGAAAGACTCAATCAGAACAGCGTTTCACTTAAATAAAGAGTATGAAGGAAAATAAAACTGAAACTTGGTTGATTCCTGCGGACTTCCATTGGAAATTTGTAAATAAATCAACCCTAGAAAAACTACATAAGGTGGCAAAAGAAATTAAGCCAGATGTTCTATGTTCTTTGGGAGATGAGGTTGATTACGATGGCATATCAAAGTTTACCCTTAAAGAATATGGAGATGGGATAGATGAATGTGAGGAAGAATTAGAGTCATTTAAGAAGGGTTGGAATGAATTAGTTCAGTCTTGTGGCAACCCAAAACAAATAATGTGTTTAGGTAATCATAATGGAGAAAGGGTCGACAAAATGATTTATAAGTTAGAAAGTAAGAAAATGAATAGGGAGGCGAAAGATGTTAAGCGCTCTCTGGACTTCAAGACAAACTTTCCAGATGTAAAAATCGTGCCATATAATTCTTATATAAAGAAGAATGGGCTTATACTAACACACGGGGAGTTTAGTAATGATAATCACCCAAAGACACACGCATTAAGATATAATTGTGATGTTGTTTATGGACATATGCACTCAGTTAACTGCTATTCATTATCTCAAAAAGGAACTGGAAAAGTAAAGAAAGCAATATCATTACCTTGTATGTGCAATACTAATCCAAGGTATAGAGGTAACAAGAGTAGTGCGTGGACAAATGGGTTTGCAGTAATAACATTTCACGACGCCACATATTCAATAGAAATAATAGAAGTAAAAAATAATAAAGCAATGTTTAGAGGTAAAGAAATATGATATTCAACAAAAAGAAAATACCATTTAGTGGGGCATTACAAGACACAGAAGATGTTAGAGATTATAAACTAGAAGAAATAGCATCTGTTGGTGTTCCAGTATGGAAAGAAAAGAAAGAATACAATCACTACACAATAAGAGACCAATCTAGCTCATATAGTTGCGTCGCCCAGAGTGTGGCAACATTACTAGAAGCTATGTTAAGAAAGAATGGCAAAGATGTTCCAGTAAGTGCCAAGCCAATCTATGTTAAAAGAACTAACGAGGGTGGTGGAATGTATTTTAGAGAGGCAATGGACATAGGTTCAAAGAATGGAAGCACTCTTGAATACTTGGTTCCATCTCAAAACATGACAGAAGAGCAGATGAATGATGACAGCGATATAACAATGTTTGATATTTATGTTGGCGATTTATTGTCTGGAATGGCATATATATCAGTTCCATTTGATTTTAATGCCATTGCTTCTGTATTAGACAAGGGCAATCCGTTGATTGTAGGATTTGTATGGGACTATGACGAATGGGATAGAGAGTTCCCAAAGATAAACACCAACTCTAAGAGACAATACCATCACTGCAACGCGATAGTTGACTACACACTAATCAATGGTGTAAAATACCTAGTAATACAGGATAGCTGGGGCAAAGGAAAAGGAAAGAATGGATTAAGGTTTATTAGTGAGGAATGGTTGAGTAGAATGACAGCTTGTTGGTATTACGAATTGATGATGTTCAATGAGATAGAATCCGACACCAATCAGAAGTTTGAAAAAGATTTAGAGTTTGGAATGAGAGACCCAGATGTAATTAGATTGCAGGACTTCTTAAAGGCACAAGGATACTTTCCAATCAATATTGAAAGCACTGGATATTATGGCTCAATCACAGTTAAAGCAGTTAGAGATTTTCAACTAGACAAAGGGATTATATCAAGTCCAGAAGATGGTGGTGCTGGAAGATGCGGACCAAAGACAAGAGAAGTAATAAACAAGATAAATGATAAGTAAGAATTTGATAATAGTGTTATTGGTATTCTATGTAATACTAATGGTCGCAGCACTATATGATAATAAATTAGCATTAGCTCTTTATTGGTTCAGTTCTTGCACCATTAATACAGCTGTGCTTTTAATGCAATAAAAAATATATGATTAATGAAGAAACACAAGGAGAACCTACAGAAGTAGAAACTCCAGAAGTTGCTACTGAAGGAACAATTCCTGATGGTTCAGAAGTGGAAACACCAGAACCAGTAGAAGTATCTAGCGAAGAAGAATCAGAAGAAGTAAGTGAGTAAAGATATGAACGAAATATTGAATAGCGCAACAAAAATAGTTCTTTTAGCAGTTATATCAGCATTGATAATCTTAACCTTTATGAAGATTGTGGACGCCAAAGACTTTATGTCTATTGCATTGATGGTAGTTTCATTCTATTTTGGGCAAAAGGTTAATGTTCCAGTTGAAAAGACTTGACACGTGTGTTGCTAAATGATATAATGTAATTGGTGGACAATAGGTTGTAAGACCGAAGCAGTTTATACGCTGTAAACTGTGCCTTAAATGTCGGTTGCTGTAGCGTGGCTTCCATTGACAGCCAAGGGAATAACCGTTGACCGTTAGGACGATAGGTGTTCCACATATCCGCTAAGCCTGTAGGCAGGTTATGCACTCATGAAGCGTCAGCTTTGTTCAGCTAATAAGCTGAAAGTGAGTATCCGTCCCCCACATAGTGGGGGATAATGGGGCGAAATAGATTTGATTATACTTACAATCCTTCTAAAGTATAATATGTCGGTGCAAATCCGACTCGCTCCACTATAATTATAATATACAAAATATGAATCAAGAATTAAAAACAATTTTAGATGAGATGTGTTCAAGGGTCGGGGCAAAAGATGTTAACTTTGAAGAAGATAATTGGTATCTTAAACACACTTGGACAGAAAAAGAACAAGACGATTTTATAAATTGGTTAGCAAATTATTTATATGAAAACAAAGAGGCAAGGAAAATGTTTGTTAATCTTAGAAAAGTTAAAAGAGATTGTAATAAAGCATCTAATAAATTTGTATTAAATTATGGCTGGAAAACAAAATAAAATATCATTTAGTGAATATGAGATGGAACATTTATATGATATGGCAAGAGATAATATGGAAGATGAATGTATTGAATGCCAAAAACTAAAGAAGCGTATAGAAAAGTTTTTGAAGATTGTACCCAAAGCGAAGAAAAAGAAACGCTTTAGGATAATAACATTTAATCATTGGAAGTATTTAGGTAGAGGTGAAATTTTTAATACGCTTTCATTGCTAGGTATCCAAATAGAGAGAGTGAATTTCGACAAGGAGAGCGATATAGAAATATCATTTCAATTATTAGGATTTGAGTTAATTATATCTATATGGAGTGCATAAAATGTAAAAGTAAAAATATAATGGGCGTGGAATATTTTGAGCCAACAGAAAAAAGAATACCATTTGAACATCAATATGATGGCATATCAGAATGGAACTGTTTAGATTGTAAAACTAGGTGGGGAAGATGGAGTGGTAGAATATTAAAAGGTGACGATTATGAAAAAAAGTTTGGACAGAACATATAGATTATATCCTGTTGGAGAATGGTATAATCATTTTGATAAGAGATATTCTGATTGGTGGTTTGGTAGAATAGAGGTTTGCAAAGACGATGAGCAATATGATATTGATGAATGGAGATATTGTGTTTCGCCTGATAATAAATGGTTGTTTAGATTGTTTGAGAGTTTATTCTGTTATAGGGGATTGACATATATAGAGTTGGTCGCCGCCAAATATGTATCTAAATTATTAAATAATCCGCCAACTAAATAGCAATATAGTATCTATTAATAAAAAGATGTATACTATGTTTCCATAAAAGGACATAAATGTCCCATTAAAGAAATGAAAATAACAAAAACAAATAAAGACTTAGTAATAAAAATACCTTTATATCAAGATTCTTATGATGCTTTTGGAGAAAAGATTGGACAAGTTTCCAATATAGTGGGAGTTATTGCTGGAGAACGATGCACCATATCTCAACTAATTGACTTAGGATACAAGGACGATGTTCAAGAGGGGCAAGAAATATTAATATATAATGATTATGCTGAAGAAGAAGACAAGGAAGATTTTAAAATCCTTTGTGAAGAATTAGGAATACCAGTATGGGAACACCCTATTTGTGCTTATTGTGGTAAGGTGATTTATGGTTGTCATTTTTGGGGAAATAAAGGAGCTATGTGTCAAGACTGCGAAGCTAAAGGTTTAGAGTAGTTAAAGTATTCGCTGGGAGCATTACCCAGCTACTCACAGTTCTTTAAAATCTGCAATGAGGGTTCGTCCTGAGCAGTAAGAGGTGTCTAAAATGTATGGAGTGTGTCCGGTGTGTGGAAGAAAAACTACATTAACCAAGCATCATATCCTTAAATGGAAGGTGTTTCACAACAACGATAAAGATAATATTATTTATCTTTGTAGGAGATGCCACAACCAAGGCAAGATGTGCCTTGAGGAATTGATTAGAGAACGAGAGAATAATCTTTTAAGAAAGCACCCAGAGTTATATCTATGTGCCTTACAAGATTATCTGCAAGGAGTAAGACCAAGGGTGAAGATTTATGCCAAAAAAAGATAAACAAACAACTTTCATTTATTGGGATGGCAAACAGATGCCTCTTGAAAAGTTTATACCAGAGTTATTTGACGACCCTGATGAAGACGACCAAGACTGGGAAACAGTCTATAAAAAAAATAGGGTAGAATAATCTATCCTTAATATAAGAGGATACACAATGTATCCTCTTTTGCGTTTTAAGAGGACAAAAAAGACGAGGTGGTATAATACTCGTCTTTCTGTTTAAAATCGCTTAGAACGCATTTTGTGGCTTCTGAGAGGGGCTACTCTTTCCTCAATCGCTCATATTGTTTAACAGCTTTTTCCACCTTTTCTTTATTATATGTATTCCAATATTTTTGTGTTTCAATATCTACTTCTGTTGCTGGCATTCCACCTAAAAGCGTTGTCATTTTATTAACAAATGACTTATCTTCGTCAAATGCTTGACCAATAGTAGAGTAAAATCTTCCAACCGCTGATTGAAGAATGTGCAATTTAACAGCATCCATTTCATATCTATCTTTCCACACAACCTTTCCATCTTCCCTTGTTTTATACTTGACTTTTTTAAAGTTTATAAAATCTTTTATTGGTTGTGGTAATAAGTCTAACTGCTTAATTGTTTTAGCTGTTTGAAATTCTTTAGGCAAATCTGGATTAACTATATCTGTTCCAAAAAATAAGTTTTTATTTGTTACTAATTCTAATGGAAGCTTTAAAATTGGAGACATCATAGATACTAAATTCTTAACGCCCCTTGAGTCTACTGGTAAATTAGATATATCTTCTAATGGTAAATTAAGTTGTAACCATAAAGCATTCCCACCCTGTTCACCAACTCTAACAACAAGCATTTCTTTCATCCATTCTGGTAAATCTTGAAACTCTTCTTCACCTATCTTTCCACCAATATCATCTTGAAGTTTTGGAAATACTGCATACTTACCAGGTTGTTTAACCATTTGTTCTATCTGTAATGGAATATTATTACGTGTCCAAGTTTGTCCTGAAATGGTTATAATACCATTTCTTCTAAAAATAGCAGTTGTATTTGGAGTAGAGGGACACCAAACCCTTCCATTAAACCACTCATAATTTTTTGTTCTATATTTCGTAGATTGAAATTTCCTTTCGTAGAATCCTCGTTCTCCTAATTTAACATTCATTCCTGATAAGAACCAAATGAGTTGTAATAAATCCCTATATTTTCCTTGTTGAGCAATAAAGTTAAATTTTTTATTACTATCTTCATAACCATGATTTCCTTCTGCTAAGAAGACAGTATTTTTTAATAACTCCAACTGCCTAACTGATAGTTGAATTATTAACTTCCATAACCCATATTGAAACCATTTTTGAATTTCCTTTCTTGTATCTCCTATAATAGAATATTGTGAAACTCCAGATTTAGGATGGATACGAACAGAATATTCATTATCAGATAGTAGTTTTTCTATTTCTTTGTTATATTTTTTTTGATAAATACAAATTTCACTTCCATTTCTTCTGTAATGTCCATCAGTGATTACCCAGCCAATTAAAGATAAGATTTTGTCAGAAATAGCGAAATCTTTATTTTTATTCTTTCCTACCATTGGACAATGGTCATTAAATCCTACATCTATCGCTTCTTTTATTCCTTCTTCTTCGGTAATACATCTATGATTTAAGGTGCATTTTAGGTCTATGTTTTGAGTTTTGAAATGTATTAAATGTCCATTGTAATCAAAACTATAAATACCATTATGATTTTGCCATTCTAATTCTTTAGTTTTCAAATTATAAGTTAATAACCTATCTTCAGGATTTATCTGATTATAAAGTTTCCACCCAGAATCAGTGAGACACTCTGTATCATCGCTAACACAATAGAAAGGAATAATTCTTCTCATCCAATTTCTTTCAAAGTTTGTTAATCCTTCTGGTGTATAATCAAAATGAAACTTAAAAACATCTTTTGCAGAATCTGCAGCACTATAACCACGACCTAAAAATCTATCCATAAATAAAGGAATACGTAAATTATTTTCTACTGCTTCCATTACATTCTTAGGAGCGTTACCTAATTTTTTAAATACTGATGGGCTAACTATATCTTCAACCTCTTTCATTACATCAATCATTCCTGGTTGATTAATAGCACCAGTTTCTTTTATTATTTTAATAAGTTGATTAGATGTAAAAGATTCTCCAGCACTACTAATCCATATTTTATTTCCACCTTTCTTTAAGTCTTTTTGTAGTTCAACACTCATTGCATAATACTTTGGATTTAAACCAGCCAACCAATTATTAAACGCACCACCTATAAAGTTTCTTGTATGGAACGCTGGAAACCAACCAGTAACAGAACCTTTCCAAAAGTTTAGCAAGTTGTCATAACCCTTAAGAAATGCTTTAGTTGCTTTATCTCCAGTTAAAACATTTAATGTGTCATCTATATTTCTAGCTATCGCTTCTGGTAATAGTGTTCCTTCTAATAGCTTGTTTTTACTTTCAACATATTTCATTCCTTTAACAAACCTTGATGTTTCTCCTGGCAAAGCTTTTATACCATATTTAGATTCAACTCCTTTTGGTCCTTTTAAAAAATCATAAGTATCAATAGCTTTAATGCTTTCAGAGTATCTATAAGCCAATGATTTAAAAGCATCTGTTTCAAACATATCTCCACCAACTTTGGCACGCATTTCCTTATTTATTTCTTCTATTGATTTTCTATATGTTCTAGTATTTCCAGCTTTAAGATTAACTCTTAATGGTTTAGATAGAGAGTTCATAAAATCAGAGCCCTTACTTTCAACATACTTTCTTCCTTTTTCTGTTAATACGTGTCTTAAATAATTATCAACATTAGGTGTGGCAGTTTTTATCTTGTTAAATAATTTAGTTGCAGAATATTTCTTACCAAGAGCTTTAGACTCTTCTTTTGTTAAAATCTTTTTAAAATCATCTGCAGTTCTTATAGTTCCATTTAATATATCGTCAGCATATTTATCTACTATATTTTTAACATTTTTAGGTAAAACCTTAAAAGCTGTAGCTCCAAGTGTAGCCTTAAGAATATCTCTTTTAAGTTCTTCTTTTGCTATAGTCTTTTGTATTTCTATAATATTATCTCCAACAAATTTAACATCTTTTGCCATTTTTTCTGGAACACTTTTAAGAGAATCTATATTCTCTATATATTTAGATACATTTGTGCTAAATTCTTTTCCATATTTCTTTGTCCAAAATTCTTCTTTTTTAGCTATATTCTCTATAACTCTCATTTGTTTTGAACCAATACCTTTAACTAGTAATTGTCTTTTATCTATATAGTCTGCTATCTTTGGGTTCTTTTTAATAGCATACAAAGGATTAAGAACATCAACAACTTCTTCAATTTTTTTACCAACATTATTTATTATTGGTACTTTTGTCGCTGTATCTTTTATTGCCTTTCCAAGTTTATCAAAAGATGATTTAGGTATCATTGTTTTACCCATAAATTTTAAACCACTCTTATCAATATACTCTGGATTCTTAATTATTATATTTGCAAATTGTTTCTTTGCTTCTTGAGAACCAATATCTTTTGCTAAAGTATTAAATGCTTTAGTTCCAGACTTTGTTAAAGTTATTGATGAACCAGTCTTTGTTAATATTTTAGCACCACCACCAGCACCGAATGTAATATATGTTGTTGGGTCAAGTAAAATATCTGTTACTAATTTTGCAACACCATTACTTATTCCAAGTGCGTCTGATGGACTTACCTTTCTTTTTATTCCTTCAATTGGACTAATACCAGATAATAAACCACCAACAACAAACTCACTAGTTCTTAATATGTTAAAAACTTTTTGTATTGTTGGTGTTTTTTGAGACTCTGTTGATATTGGTGTCGTCTTTACTTGAGAGCTACCAATTTTTTTATACTGTTCGTAAACTTTTTGATAGTCCATAATTTTTAATCTTCAAATGCTTTTTTAACTCCTGTTAAAAATGGTGATATTATGTTATCTGACAATCCTTTCCATATATTTTCAGTAAATAATTGTTGTTTACTTTTTGTTTTTCCAGAACTACTTACATATAAGTTTAATCTATTATTAAACTTCCAAGATTCTCCAGTTGATTCTTTTAGTGTTTTTTCAATCTCTTTTATTTCTTCTGGTGTGTCGGTAAAGAAATCTATAACACCAGAAAGTGTTCCTCCAACTGATTCTCCAACTCCACTTATTTTTTGTGTTGATAATTCTTTATATGCTTTTTCTATATTTGCTAATACTGTTTCATCTTTAGCCATTGATTTTATTGTTGGCAAATCATATCCAAGGTTAAACAATTCTTGTATAAGTGCTGGTGTAACCTCTTCTACATTAACTCTATTCTCTAGTTCTTGTTTTTCACTTTGTTCTAATTGTTCGGTAAAAGAGTTAAAGAATAAAAGATTTGTTTTAATATCTTGAGACACTGGAAGACTGGCGATAGCTTCTATTATAGAAACTCCTTTTGAAGATGCAAGTGTTTGAGCTTGAGCATATAATATCGCCAATTGAGTTTCTATGTCTGTTGTATCTTTTGCTTCTCTTAATTGAGCTTCTTTTAATTGTCTATTTAATTCAGCATCACTTCCTGCAATTTTTTCTGCCTTAGCTGTAGCTTGTTCTAATGTATCTGTTGCTTCAATTCCAGCATTAGGGTATTCCAATTTAAGATTAAGAACATTTGTAAGTCTTTCTTTCTCCTCTCTTTCTTTATTTATTAGTTGAGTTTTAACATCATCTAATACACTCTTTTCATCACCTGATAAAGATGAAACAAAGTCAGAAGCTATAGAATAGAAGTTATTAAATCTATTTATTTCTGCTGTTATGTCAGAAGTATATGCATCAACTGCTTGAGATACTAACTTATTTGCTTCAGTTAAATTATTAGATTTGGCGGCGAGAACTGCTGCTTCTATATTATAATCACCTACAAGCTTAGCTCTTTGAGAATCATATTTTTGATTTATTCTTTGTTGTTCAGCACTAATAGAGTTCATTGATGCTTGTCTATTAAGGGCTGCATCTAGTTCTGCTTGTCTTTGTAAATCAAGATTTTCTATAGCTGCTTTAGCTTGAGCAACCTTTTCACCTTGTAATTTATATTCATCCAAAGCTTCTATAACACCATATCGATTTTGAGCTTCAGCTAGTTTAGTTTGATATTGTGATACTGGAACATTAGCTTTATAACCAGTTAATAATTGTTCTTGTAATGTGTTTCCAGTTCCTAAAACTCCTGCATCAGATAATGTTTTTTGTGCAGATGCTTGCCTAGCAGCTAAAGCTTCTTGTTCTTTCTGTATCATACTATTAATACTATCGGCAGTTGTTGTTGATAACGCTGGAGATTTTGTATATAGTGCTTGTTCTGGAATAGTTTTAGTATCTGTTATATTAGATACTCTTGGTTGGTTTGCTGGAGTTCCAGCTAATTGCCTTGCTTGTAATTCATTATAGATAGCTTGAAGTCCAGATGTTTGCTCTGAAGTTAATCCACTTGTCGACGATTGAGTAACTGTTGGTTGAGTCGTTAATGTTGTTGGAGTTGTTGAAGTTGGTGTTGAACCACTATTGTTTTTCAACTTATTTAACAATGCTATATTTTGGTCTGCACTTCCAGTATAATTTGTTATACCATATTGAGAAGCTAAAGCACTCCTAGCACTATAACTAGAATCTTGCCCTATACTTTTTAAATAATCTACTATTGATGTTCCTGTGTATGCCATATTTTATTTATTATTTATTATGAATAAGATGAGTAGATTGGCATATACCCTAATCCTTCGCTTGTATAAACTCTGATTACTCCTGTCAATCCACTTACACTAGTCGCACCAGATATGTATTCACTACCATCAAATCTAAATGCTACTTCTGGAGCTGTTCCAGTGCTTACAATATTCATGCTTAATCCTGTTGGGTAATTGTTATTAGTCGCACTTGAATTAACCAAGTTGAGAACCGAACCAGCACCAGCTCTATTAAACTCTACTGTTGGTATATCTGAAGTGTTTGGTGTAGCTGAAGCATATATTAATGGCTCTGCCGTATTAGCATCGCTTCCAGTAACATAAATAGCTTCTTTTCTTCCAGAATAGTCTATATCTATCGCTTTATGAGAATCAGATGAATGAACAATATTTATTGACTCTCCAGCACTACTTCCTATTTTTAGAGACTCTCCACTTCCAGAATTTTGTATCTCAATTCCATTTGCACCAGCACTTGTATCTATATATATACCCTCTCCACCACTTCCATCATGATTAATATTAATCCCTATACCGCTATTAGTTGCACCAGTAAGTTGTAAGTTTATTCCAGTATTGTTATAATTACCACTACAAAAATAATTTATTCCTATATCATTAGCTTGGGCAGTATCTATTCTCATTCCAACTGTTGTAGTAGAGTCAAACTTAATATTAAGAGCATTCCCAACATTATCTCCCCCTCCCATTTGAGTAACTATATCTCCATCATCATTATAAAATGTTATTGTATTGTTAGAACTTGCTATTTCTACTCTTTGTCCAGTAGAAGATGTTTGAATTGTTCCACCTGTAATAGTTGAACCAGATATTTCAACACCACTTAAAGTTCCAGCTGTAACTGTTCCAAATGTTCCAGATGCGGCAACCAATGTTCCTCCAAATGTTGCCTCTCCAGTAGTTCCATTTATTGAGAATGTTGTATCACCATCTTTATTTCTTCCAAGTATTCCGTTTGGACTTATTCTAATATCACCACTAACACCATCACTATAAGTTCCTATTTGTAATGCCCCAGAAGTTCCGAATGTAAAATCACTTAAAATTGTTTTACTATCTGTATCAAATCTATCATCTATAAAGTGTCCGTTTGCGTCTATTGCTTCAGCTACTGTTGAACATAACCTACCACCAATAGTTGATGTACCATCTAATGAACCACCAGTTATAATTATACTATTAGCAATAACATCTCCAAGCATATTTACACTAAATGGTGCTGTATCAAAAGATGAGCTTCCTAAAAAGATACCATCTTTATTTGCTGTAAAGATATTATTACCACTTCCTATTGTTATTTTACCACCATTAAAACTACCACCAACCATCGTGGTGTTTGTAATTACATTATCATTCTTAATAACATCACCTAATGTTTTCTTTTGTATTATTGGTTCGTTAAATAGTTCCATTTTTGTTCATATAAATACCACTAATATATATATTTCTAATTTTTACAGGTTTGGTCGCCGAGCTCCAATCCAATTCTAATCTAAAATCTATCAAAGGTATTGCTGTGTTTAGAATAATGTGATGAACCTTATTGCCTGTTGCCGCACCTAGTATTTGTGTTAGTTGTTTTTCTTCTTGTCCTTGATTATAAACTATTTTAGTATCTAATAATGCCCCCTCTTCTATTTCTTCTGTTAATATCTTTATATTATTAACTACTGCAATTCCATATGGTGACATTAAGTTATATACTATTGTTTTCCAATATGAGCTTGATGATATTCCACTTTCTTTTGATAGGTAGTATTGAGTTACTGGAACTTCTCCAACATCTCCAGTAGAAGATATTAGTAGGCTTCCGAAAGGTGAAGCTATTGAACCTACTGTTTTGTGTGGTGCTGTTAGATATTTAAAGAACTTAACTTGTGTTTTATTATCACCAGCACCCCATATAAATATCTCATCATTTGAAACCCAAGTAATAAATCCATAATAGTCTGATACTTGACTTTGATTAGGGAGTGAGCCATCATATCTTTCAATAACTGTTAAAACAGAGCCATTAAGGTATCCAAAATTACAACCCCCAACTCCATTATTATCTTTCCACCAAACATAAGTTGTTCCATTATGTGTGAATAATGCTCCTATCTTTCCTGAAACTGGAACTGGTGGTACATTCCAAGATGTTGCATATCCATCCCAGAAATATATTGCTGATTGATTATAGTTAGCACCACTAACATTTGGTCTATTAACTCCTATTAAAAAGTAATCACCATTCCAAGTAATTGTATCTGCTTGCGAGTTTGTTGGTAAATCTAAATCATAACCAAATGTAGTTCCATCTATTGTTCTCACATAAGTTCCATCTGTAAATCCTACCATATCATTTCCTGCTATAACAGCATAATGTGGTGTATCTGTCAATGTTCCTCCTCCAGTTACACTACCCCAAGTTGCATCTACTGTTCCACTACCTGGTGTAATCTTTGCTACATCTCCAGCAGAACCTGAGTGATTATAAAATGCATATAGATAATCTTTGTAATAAACTATATCTGTTGCTGTTTCTCCAGTTACACCATCCTTATCTATTGTTGCTGGATAACCACCAGTTGAAGCTACTGCTGTATTTGATATTTTATAAACTTTATTTCCACCTACTGCAAAGGTTGTATCATTAGAAACTGCACCTTTCATTATTGAGCTTATTAGAGTTGATACACTTCCTGCTTGTGTTCCACTTGTTAATGGAGAAGTAGAAGCCCCTTGTGTTAAAACATTAGGGTCTGATATATCAACATCTTTTAAGTCGTTAGCACTTCCTTTATTACCATAAACACTCCAATCGTTTGAGTAGTATGCTGGGGCTAGTCCCTCGAAATTGTCTATTATTATTTGAAATGTGTTATCTTGTGCCATATTTTTTTGCTCTATATGCTCTATATGCTCTTTCCGCTGATTTCCTTGTTTTATACATTGCTTTTCCTTTTCCTATTTTATATTTTTTTCCTACTTTTATTACTGGCATATTTATTTATCACACTTATTATTTAATATTTTCTCAATATTTATAGCCATCTTATTGTTCTCTTGTTTAATATATTCAATATCTTTTCCTATTTTAGCCAAAGCAACCCTCGTTTCTGTGTGGTAATTTTCAACACTCTTTATCCTTTCTTCAAGACCAACATAATCGTTTCTACGCTCATCTATTGTTTCTGTTAAATTTTTCATTTGGCTTTCTAAATACCTCATAAAGAGTTTTGAAATTATTGTTGATATGCTGATTGCCGTGCCTATTATAAATGTTATTATTTCCCAAGTTATTTCCATATTAGTTATTACATCATTATTATTTGAGGTATAAAATCTGGTGGTATTGTTCCTAAAATTGCTGTTCCATATTCTGAGTTGCCACTATCACAATACCCTACTACAAAGTGAGTGCTGTCTAGGGCAGAGACGGAGATATTATAAGTAGATGCTTTATTAAATACATATTCTGAACCATAAGTGATGGTAGAACCAGAGATAGTTCCTATGATAGCTGTTCCATAGTATGAGTTTCCACCATCCTGATACCCTACTACAAAGTGAGTGCTGTCTAGGGCAGAGACGGAGATGTCATAAGTAGTTGCTGAATTAAATACATATTCTGAACCATAGGAGATAGTAGAATCTGAGATAGTGCCTATTATACAGGTTCCATAGTTTGAGTTGCCACCATCCCGATACCCTACTACAAAGTGAGTGCTGTCTAAGGTAGAGACGGAGATGTAACTAGTGTCTGCTGAATTAAAGACATATTCTGAACCATAGGAGATGGTAGAACCTGAAACAGTGCCTATGATAGCAGTTCCATAGTATGAGTTTCCACCATCCCGATACCCTACTACAAAGTGAGTGCTGTCTAAGGTAGAGACGGAGATGCTATAAGTGCCTGCTGAATTAAATACATATTCTGAACCATAGGAGATGGTAGAACCTGAAATAGTGCCTATTATAGCAGTTCCATATTCTGAGTTGCCACTATCACAATACCCTACTACAAAGTGAGTGCTGTCTAGGGCAGAGACGGAGATATTATAAGTAGATGCTTTATTAAATACATATTCTGAACCATAAGTGATGGTAG
>Ga0209510_1002216_pt1 | contig 20345 bp, 20 predicted proteins | sample BiotimSIPDNA_FD_185749 | JGI IMG/M metagenome (GOLD analysis project Ga0209510, IMG submission 185749) | Anaerobic biogas reactor microbial communites from Washington, USA - Biogas_R1 time_0 SIP DNA (SPAdes) (version 2) | ecosystem: Engineered > Bioreactor > Anaerobic > Unclassified | place... | reverse complement strand
AGGGTTTGCCTCCGGCTTCCTTCAGATTCCACCTCACGATGGACACCCTTGCCTTCGGCTAACAGTTCCCACTGCAAAGCCTGTAACGGTCTTTCACCGTCTAGCCTGCGCACATGTCGGGCGCACTATAAAAATGGCGGATCCCTATGGATCCGCCATCTGATTTACCACGTATTACATCATGACCTGATGCTAAGCCTGCTTTTTATCAGGCATTGACCATGCTATTGCCATAAATATGATACCCATAAGCAGAAGTCCCGGGTATCCTATCTCCGTTACAGAGGGGAATTTGTCCGATATCTTAAAGAGAGTCAGTTTCCCCATGTTCATTGCCTCAAATATACCCATCGCCTCAAAATTCCCGTACATCAACGAGAATATCAGGGCCCCAAATATCCCGCCGAGAGCTATCATGAGTGCCTGTTTACAGATATCTGTGCCGATGGCTGCGAATGACGTTCCCGGGCATGAGCCTACCATACCAAATCCTATTCCGAAGATCAGCCCCCCGATCACCACCGCCAGGTTCATTGTCTTGACGCTCAGATGTGAGAGGTCGAGTACGCCGACCATGTTGAAAAGGAAAAGCAGCACATTTGAAAGTCCTATAGCAAAGAGTATTATCTTAAAAATAGTGAGGTCTTCCAGTCTGAGCATCTGACGCATTCTGACAGGACTTGCAGCATCGGAGAGATATAGCGCGGCTCCGAATAACGTCCCTGTTGCGAGCCCGATAAAAAGATCCATCTTTATACCTCCTGTCCTATCCAAGCTTCTTCAGCGCTTTGGCTACAGGTATCGCCACTGCGAAGGCACATGCGGCAAAGACAAAACCACTTATGCTGCCCTGCATTATCCCGCTCATCATGTGACCGCTCGTACATCCGTCGGCAAGCCTGGCGCCAAAAACAAAAATAAAGCCGCCAACGAATTCACGTATGTAATACTTCTCAAATGCAGACTTTGGTCCGGCAGCCCTAAGCGCATCCTGCTTCATCTTATTCTTTTTGTTGGGATCGATGCTCCATGCGATGAATCCGCCCAGCGGAATGGCAAGCAGAAATACCATCGCAAAATTGAGAGGGTTCTTTATATTTTTTGCCAGAGAACCTCCGCTCTTGTCATAATAGGCATTAGTACTGCTATATCCGCTCTTCCTTGAGCTGTCCTCCGTTATGACCGAGGGGTCAACAACACTGTGGATCATTCCTCCTATCATCGAAAACTGGGTCGAGACTCCGACAGGTTTGATCACGAGGACTGAAACCGCAAAGACTAATCCCAGAAACACCGCTTTGAAAACCCAACTGCTCGATTTTCCTTTCATATCCACCATTGGCCTCCTCTACAATAATATAAATTTTAAAAATATTTATTTATACAGCTATTATACATGACGCAGCTGCCGCCGTTTGTGACAAAGTCACACGGACCCATGGTTATGATCAGCGGAAACACCAACTCCGCCTTGTAATTTCGAATTTGGTATCCTTTGACAGGGAACGCCGCTAAAAATCGGCTGTCCTAAAAAATGGAATAAAAATTTTTAAGAGTAATTACAAAAATACCCTTTGTCCGGGCTGTTGATATGTATGCCGGAAAAGAGTCTTAGAAACGATCCGGGCAGGGATCGACGGTTGCCAGGAAAGCAGGTCAAATCCGGTGACTTATTTATAGGATCATGTGTGCGGCATCAGAGCTGCCTGCCGCCGGATACAGCGACATTCCGGGCAGGCAGTGTGTATCACACCGACGCTCTTGGGAGCAGAAATGGTCACTGCCCCTAAAGATCACTTAGCTAACCCGTAGATCATACTTACGTCCTGTATGAAAATAATTCCTTTCCCCGGTTTGTCTATCTCCATCTTTTCCCTGATGGAAGAAACTATCGCGTCAGCACTCTTTTTATCGGAAATGATGAGAACTATCTCCTTCTCAGGCTCTATGTCCATAAAAAAGAGTCTGCTCGTCTCATGAATGCCCGACCCCCTGGCGTTGATCACCGTCCCGCCCTTTGATCCTGCCGCAGTTGCGGCATCGATCACATGTTCCGCCTTTCCCTTGTCGACTACCACTGTTATAGCGCAGTACACCGCCTCTTCCCCCCGTTCCTCCGTGTCTCTTTCGGCAGCTTTGCATCCTACGGATCCTATCATCTCATTCACCGGAACAGTGAAAGCTATTCCGTGGTTCGGCCTGTCAAACTCAAATTTTCTATCAAGTGCCTCCAATGCCGATCTGGCCGTCATCGTATTTGCTCCCATCAGCACGATCTCTTTCCGGATATCCGACAGGCCAAACAGATCAGCTATCAGATTGTTTGCCGTTCCTTTGCCCAAAAGTATAGTCCCTCCGGTAATGCCGTGTTTTTTCGCTTCCTGCATCACCTTGCTGCCCTTCCCGAAATTTACTATTGCCCAGATGAGCTCAAAGCATGCTTTTCCTGTGTCATTTACCATCACTTTTCAGACCTTCTTTCTTCGATTTCATCTGAAAGGCCGCTCCCAGAAGCTGAAGGGCGATTATTGGAGTCATTGCTACCATCGCTATGACCCCGAAACCGTCCGAGAGGATGCTTGCTGTATCCACCGCATCAGCGACACCCTGGGCAAAAGCAAGGACAAATGTCGCGGTCATGGGTCCAGAAGCCACGCCTCCCGAATCAAACGCGATACCCACAAAGAGTCTGGGTACATAGTATGACAGCGCTATGGATATTATGTAGCCGGGAAGGAGAAAATGCCAGATATTCAACCGGGGACTGAGGATGTTGACCACGGCAAAGACCACCGCCGCTCCGACACCTATGCTCAGTGTCCCCATTACAAGGCTTCTTTTGACGTAGCCGCTGGTAACATTTTCGATCTGGTGCGTCAGTACGTAGACGGCCGGCTCGGCGAGCACAGTGACAAGGCCCAGGATGAACCCCACAGATATGAGATAAATTTTATTTTCTATCATGGTGAGATTTCGTCCTATAAGGCTTCCCACTTCCATGAATCCACCGTTGACACCCACAAGAAAGAGGACAAGGCCGACAAAGGCATAGACAAGGCCGTTCGTGATCCTTATTACAGCTCTGGATGACAGCCTGAAGGAGATCTTCTGGAATACCGCGAAGATAATGATCACAGGCAAAAGCGCCGATATCACTTCCAGCGAAATTGACGGGACCTTTGCAAAGAAGGGGGCCATTATCGAATGATAGGAAGCGTCGTTGACCGGAAGGGCCCCTGTGAGTTTCTCGGTCTTTGACAGTATCCCCATCAGCATGACCCCTATTATGGCTCCTACAGACGCGATCCCCACCATTCCGAAGCTGTCTATCTCGGAGGCCTTGCTGTCTTTCTTCAGTGCCGAGACCCCCGCAGCAAGAGCCAGTATGAAGGGCACCGTCACGGCCCCCGTGGTGGCACCCGAAGCATCAAAGGATATCGCCATAAATTCGGTCGGCGTGAAATAAGCAAGTAAAAAAACGATAAAATAGAGAATCGTGAATATCTTTTTGATGTGCAGGTTGTAGAGTATCCTGAGAAAACCCAGGGCCAGCATAAGCGCTATCCCCGCCGACACTACCACTACGATACCATTCTTCCCTATATTGCCCGCGGTCACGCTGTCCACCTGCTGAGCCAGTATGTGAAGATCCGGCTCCGCGACGGATATCACGAATCCAAGCACCAGACCGGCTGCTATAACGACCGCGAGCTTGTTCGTCTTCGCTATCGCAGACCCCATCAGACTGCCTATCTGGGTTATCCCGATGTCGACCCCGAGAAGGAATATCGTCAAACCGGCAACGATCAAAATTGCGCCAACGACGAATCTTGCATAAAGGTCAGTGCCAAGGGGAGTGACGGTGAAGTTAAGGATGGTGACTATAAAAGTTATCGGCAGGACCGCCAGAAGGACCTCTTTGAGTTTTTCTGTGATCACATTCAAATGATAAAACTCCCTTCAGGATAAGCGGTTCTCTCCGGTCCGCATACGGACCCGGCCAATAAATAATGCCTTACTGATTATAACAAATGCTGCAGAGTAAAAGGACCCCGTCGCTTTACGTTATGTGATAAAATTTGAACATCAAGAGCGATTATTCTGTAAATTAAAAAAGTTGTATAATAATTACTTTAGATACTAAATTTTATGGGCAGACAGAGAGTAATGGTTTTTACTACACTACCCCTGAGCTTATCATACTAGGTGATGAGATGGAAAAGCCGTTTGAATTCACGGAAAGACTGTGTCGTGAATTTGTTGAGAAGGTTTCACAATTGATTTTTTGTGTCGACATGGACGACAATCTTATCTATGTCAACGAGTGTTGGAAAGCAAAGCTCGGCTACAGCGAAGAAGAGACCTGCCGTATGACCGTGTGGGACATCATACACCCGGACCATATTGAAAGATGCAGGCAGTATCTCACCCTTGCCAAGAAAGGCAGTGCGCCGGACTCCGCAAAAGAAACCGTCAAAACAATATTCATCTCAAAGGCAAGAGAACCTTTAAAGGTTGAAATGAACGCCGGCTGTCTCCTTGAATGCTGCAACGGGCAAAATGTCATAATGTGCTCCTTCAATGACATTTCCGCCAGGCCAAAGGCTGAGGAAAGGATCACATACCTGGCCGGACTCGTCGAACAGAGCGACGATATGATAGCCTTCAAAGACCTGGACCTTAAGGTAGTCGCCGCAAATGATTCGTACGCAAAACTGTCCGGCCATTCTTCGGCCCGGGATATCCTGGGAAAGAACTGTGCCGAAATTTTCGGGTTTTCGCCGGACGCGGATCCCGGGAAATTTTATCTGGAACGGGATATGGAGGCGCAGCAACTCAAACCGGGAGATTACCTGCTCGTAGAAAATATCATCGACCTGCCGAAATTCAAAGACAGGCACATCATCTCAAAAAAATTCCCCGTATATAACTCTGCCGGCAATTTGATTGGGACAGGAGACATAATAAGGGAGACGACAGAGTTCAAAAAGACCCAGACAAGACTCTACGAAAGCCAGCAGCACTTCAAGCTTCTCGTTGACCAGATGCTCCATGGGCTGGCCGTTCATGAAATCATTTGCGACGATAGCGGCAGTCCCTATGATTACAGGTTCATCAGCATAAACAAAAAATTTGAGGAACAGACGGGCCTCAGGGCAGAGGATGTTATAGGAAAGACCGTTCTGGAAGTCCTGCCCAACACAGAGAAGGTCTGGATAGAGAAGTACGGAAGGGTAGCGCTTACAGGTGAACCGATCCAGTTCGACAGCTACTCTGCCCATTTCGACAAGTGGTACCGCGTATCATCATACTCACCCAAATACGGGCAATTCGCAGTCGTGTCAGATGACATCACGGAGAGAAAGAAACTCGAAGAGGCTCTCTATATCGAGAAAGAACAGATCGAAAAGACCCTTCTGTCTGTAGGCGACGGCGTTATATCCACCGACAGGGACGGAAGGATCGTATTGATGAACAAGGCGGCGGAAAACCTTACGGAGTATAGGCTGAAAAATGTTATGGGAATGAAGATAGATGAGTTCTTCGACATAAGGGACGATAAGACAAAAGAAAAACTGTCTTCATTTTTTGAAAAAGTTCTCCAAAACGGTGAACAGATAAACGACCGTGACCATAAGATCCTGGTATCCAAAAACGGGTATGAACTCTTCATCGAATACTCTGCCGATCCTATAACGGACAAAAGCGGAAATGTGACGGGAATGATCCTTGTCTTCAGGGACAGTACGGAAAAAATAGAAAGGCTGAAGCAGGTGGAGTACCTGAGTCTCCATGACCACATGACCGGCCTGTACAACAGGAGATACATGCATGATTCAATAAAAAGGCTTGACACAAGACGAAACCTTCCCTTTTCAATGATTTATATGGATCTGAACGGACTGAAGCTGATCAACGACTCCCTCGGGCATGAGATGGGAGACAGGCTCATAGTCTCTGTAGCGAATGTGCTCAGAGATATGCTCCGGAGCGACGACATTGTGGGGCGGCTGGGCGGTGATGAATTCCTGATCCTCCTTCCACGGACGGACAACGAGGGTGCCGAAAAAATATCGGAAAGGATACTCAAAGCAATTTCCGAAACTAACGCAGGCTCCCTGGTACCCTCAGTAGCGGTCGGATCTGCAGTTAAAACAGAAGAGGACCAAAATATCTATGATGTACTTAAAAGAGCTGAATCTTCGATGTACAGAAACAAATTGAAGAGCGGAAAAATGATGAGAAACACGATCGTTGAAAATCTGATCAGGCTGACAGAGAGCAAACATGCCGCGGTCCAGGATCATTCAAAACGGGTCATGGGTTTCTGCGAAAGGATCGCCAATGCTATGGATCTCTCTGACAGAGAGACGGCTGATCTCAAAACTACAGCCCTGCTCCACAACATCGGCGAGATCGTTATACCTGCGTCTTTGCTCAACAAACCCGATAAACTGACCGAAGAAGAGTACGAGCAGATAAAGATGCATTCGGAGAAGGGCTATCAGATATTGAAGTCAATAGACGAATACGCAGCGCTTGCGGAATCTGTCCTCCAGCACCATGAAAGGTGGGACGGCAAGGGGTATCCGGAGGGACTGAAAGAAGGCGACATACTGCTCCATTCAAGGATAATCAACGTGGCAGACGCATATGAGGCAATGACTTCTGACAGGCCTTATAAAAGAGCGATAAGCCGGGAAGAGGCTATAGAGGAACTCAAAAAGTGCCGCGGCAAGCAGTTTGACCCGGATATCGTGGATATATTCATTGACAAGGTCCTTTTGAAAAAAGAGAGTCCCGCAGACACAGCCATTTGCTGATCGTGGATCCGCTGCGGGACCTTAAACAATTATGAGATCAAGACCGGGCCGGAACACATTTAGGATGTTCCGGCCCGTCGCTTAGCTTCTTGCTTGACCCGGCTTTCAGGCTGATTTTATTTCGTTTTAAGCTGCCTGACTACGTCGATCACCGTTCCGTCGCGCCACTCAACGACTCCTATGATGCGGTCTTCCGTAGCGACGGGGTCTGTCGGGCCGGACATCTTGTGCGCCCTTGAAACGAGTTCGTCCATCGAGACAAGCGGGAGTCCCTTTACTGCTGAGCAGGCATCAAGAAGATCCTTCCTCTTGGGATTGATCGTTATACCGTACTCCGTGACTATCGCATCCACTACCTCACCCGGAGTTGTAACACTGTAGACATTGTCAGTGACACACGGGATGCGTCCGCGGAGGAGAGGCTGGGCTATTATCGTAAGCTTGGCTCCGGCGGCTGTGTCCTGGTGTCCGCCTGTCCCGTGCAGCAACGCTCCGTCGGCCTCGGTGTTTACGTTGGCATTGAAGTTTACATCGACCTCAGTCGCTCCGAGGATAACGACGTCAAGCATGTTGACAGCTGCGCCCGAGTTCCATGGGTTGGCGTACCAGTCGGCCGATATTTCGATGTGCTTCGGGTTTTCCCCTATAGAACGAACGGCTTCAAGGTCAAAGGACTGGACGTCCATCAGCCTTTCTACCAATCCCTCTTTGAGGAGTTCAACGAAGTAGCCCGTGATGCCTCCGAGGCCAAAGCTGCCTTTGATGCCCTTCTTTATCATTGCTTCCTTCATGAATGCCGTAACTGCAAGCGGAATGCCGCCTGCGCCGGTCTGGAAGGAAATGCCGTCCTTGAAGTAAGGGCTGGCCTCTATCAACTCCGAAGCATATTTTGCTATAAGAAGGCGGAGCGGATCCCTGGTGACCTTCGTAGTACCTGAAACTATACCTGCGGGATCTCCTATGCTCGGGACTTCTACCACTATATCGGCGTAGACCTGGGAAATCGAGACCGGAGCTACGGGATAGGGCTGGAGATTATCTGTGACAGCAACGACACAGTCCGCATACTGAGCGTCCGTGAAGGCGTATCCGAGCGATCCGCAAGCGGACTGTCCCTGGGTGCCGCAGATATTCCCATACTTGTCGGCTGTCGGAGCGGCTATGAAGGCTACGTCTATGTGGACATCACCTGACGCAACTGCGCGCGGACGTCCGCCGTGGCTTCTCAATACTACGGGGACATCCATTCCTCCCTCTGATACCAGCTGTCCTATCGGCCCGTTTACGGATCCCATTATTCTGGTAATGACGCCGTTTTTGATGTGCTCGATCAGTTTTTTATGCACGCCGAAGAGGGCTGTCGGGAAGAGTGTCAGGTTTTTGATGCCCATCTCAGCGCACGCGTCGATGACCATATTGACTACATAGTCGCCATTGCGGAGGTGGTGGTGGAATGATACCGTCATCCCGCTTTTGAGTCCGGATGCGGCGATCGCAGCCTTTATGTCGCTTACGCGCTTATCGGTGCATGTGCTGTTGACGCAGCGGATCTTTCCGCCAGCCCTGTATCCTTCCGGTTTTAAGGCAAATGCGCCCTGAAAGGGCTTCGTTTTGCCGTATCCTTCGATAAAATCAGGTATCTCACGGCCCAGTGCGTTCTTCGCCATCTTACTTCACCTCCAAAAGTCCGGCCTTGACAAGAGTGTGCTCTGCTCTCTTGACGACCGGGATATCGACCATTCTTCCGTCGACAGAGACCGCACCCTGACCGCGTTCCGCGGCTTCCTTCGCCGCCGCCACGATCTTGAGGGCCTTCTCTATTTCCTTCTCCGTCGGGTTGAAGACATCATGTATGATCGGTATCTGGTTTGGATGGATGACGCTCTTTCCTTCAAAACCGAGCTGCTTGATGAACTCTGTCTCTTTGCGCAGTCCGGCATCGTCTGTGACCCTCGGGAAGACCGTGTCGATCGGGTCGACTCCGGCCGCCCTGGCCGCGAAGACAAGCATGCGGCGGGCCCAGTCAAGTTCGGTCCCTTCGCTCGAGCGGCTGGTCTTGAGGTCTGCCGTGAGGTCTTCTCCGCCCGGGATTATCGCTGCAACGCGCGGAGATGCGGAGGCGATGTCATAGGCGTTCCAGATCCCCTTCGCAGTTTCAAGCAGGCAGAATATTTTTGTCCGTCCGACCGGTATGCCGTGCTTATCCTCGATCATCGAGAGTTCTTCATCGATGATCTTTACAGTGTTGGCATCATCGACCTTGGGAGCTCTGACTCCCTGAAGCACCGGGAATGGAACAACGGCCGCGAGGTCGTCCTTCCAGTACTCGGTATCGACTCCGTTGATGCGTACTGTTACCTCACATTTTCCGAATTCCCCCTGCTTCAGGAAATGCTGGACAAGAATGCGGGCGGTATCCTTTTCAGCCATCGCAACGGCATCTTCCAGGTCAAGTATCAGACCGTCCGGACCGAAGAGATACCCTCTTGTGAGCATGTTGGGGTTGTTGCCCGGAAGGTACAGCATAGTGCGGCGCATTACCTCTCACCTCCCATAAGCCTCTTTACAGCGGCCTCCACTCTTGCTCCCAAAACTATGTCCAGAGCACCGTTGTCCTGGATCGAGATCTCAATATCCTTTACGCCCATGGAAGCAATGACCTCTGAGACCTTTTTTTCCATGGCCGACTTGAATCTTGCAGCACTGCTGCCGGTTATCTGAATTTTTACGCCTGTGCCCGAAGCTGCTTCAGATACCGTTACGAGACAGTCCATTGATTCCAGAGTCCCGGCCTGAGCTGTATTCATGGTATTTTACCTCCCTGCTTATGTCATGGAGAAACGGCCCGCCTGCCCGTCTCAACCGAGAGCTGGGAAGGCAGGCCGTTTATTTGTACAGTTGCATTATCTTCCGGTCAGATACTTTTTTGTATGATCCGACCGAAAGCATCCCTACTCTGTTAGTCGTCGAATCCGATGAGGCTGCCCTCATCCCACGCGCACATCTTCTTGACTTTTGCCTTCGCGGCTTCGAGTTTCGCTCCCGTGAATGTGGGATCGATCTTACCGGCTATTGCGGCCGCCATGTCGATGGTGCTGGCTGCGTTCTTCTCCCAGTCGGGATCGCCGCGGAAGTCGCGCAGAACGTCGTATGTGAGGGTGCCGGGCTTGCTTTCGACCAAGACTTCGCCAAGAGCCTTCTCTATCTTCTGGGCTGCTTCGTCAAGGCAGAGATACTCAAGCATCATCTTTGCCGTCAGTACCATTGCGCTCGGGTTTACCTTGTACTGGTGGGCATACTTCGGCACGGAACCGCTGCTGGGTTCAAAGAGGGCTGCATCTTTGCCTATGTTTCCGCTCGGAGCAAATCCCAGGCCGCCTGTGAGCTGTGAAGCTTCGTCAGAGAGGATGTCTCCGAAGACGTTGCTTGCAACTATTACGCTGTAATCCTGCGGGTTCTTGATCAGCCACATTGCTGTCGCGTCGGCGTTCTCTTCGATCCCCTTGATGCCGTACTGCTCGTATTCCTTTGCTATCTCAAGGAAGATCCTCTTCATCATTCCGTCTGTCTCGCGGATGACGTTTGCCTTGTTGCAGCAGTGGACTGTCTTGCGGCCGGTGTCTTTCGCGTATTCGAAAGCTGCGCGGATTATGCGCTCGCAGCCGTCCTTCGAGAAAACACGCCATGATACCGCGACTTCGCGGCCCTTGAATCTCTCCATGCCCTTGTGCAGATCGAACATAGCTTCCGGAAGCGGGTAGAATTCGACTGCCGCGTAAAGGTCTTCTGTATTTTCACGGAAGAGGACTATGTCAATGTCGGGGTCGTGCGCAAGCGGAGTTCCGATCCCGGGAAGCTTCTTCGCGGGGCGGAGGTTGATGTAAAGGTCAAAGAGCTGGCGCATCTGAAGGATAGCAGATTTGAAGCCCTTTACGCCGGCCTTCGATGTGATGGCTGCCATAAGTGTCGCGTCTGTTTCGCGAATCGATTTGATGGTTTCGGGCGGAACTGTGTTGCAGCGGGGGTCGCCTTCGCCGAATTTCTTTATCGATTTTTCCCACATGCACCAGCCCAGGTCAGCGCGGACCCAGTCGATGGGGAGATTGAGGGATTCCAGGACCAGAAGCGCACCCTCCATCATGTCGAATCCGGAGTCGTCCCCGGCCATGTAACATACCTTATAGCGATCCTTCTTTTCCTTCACTTTCAGAGCATTGGCTGACATATGATTTCCTCCTCTTGATTTTTTACTTTTTTATTTGACAGCTGTCCGGTTTATCTTCGGACCGGGACGATATCATGCCCGGGACCGGACGGCCTGAAACCTGTAACGACCTTTATCGGATCTTAGGCAAGCCCCAGAGACTTCTTTACGTGGGGGATAAGTCCGCCGTCCTTTATAAGCCCCTGCACGAATTCCGGATACGGAGGGAACTTGAACTCTTTGCCGTTTGCAATTATCACGCCTTTTTCAAAGTCGACTTCTACCTCGTCGCCCATGCTGATGGCATCGACCGCCTCGGGGCAGACGATGATCGGAAGTCCTTCGTTGAAACAGTTGCGATAGTAGATGCGCGCGAAGCTCTTGGCGATGATGACTGCAATGCCGCGCTCCTTGATGCATGTAACAGCCTGTTCGCGGCTGGATCCGCAGCCCCAGTTCTTGCCTCCGACGATTATGTCGCCAGGTTTGGCGTTCTTGTTGAACTCCATATCGAGGTCTTCAAGAGCTACCTTCGCCATGTCGGCGCGTTCCTTGATCGTGTAGGTGTACTTGCCTGGGAAAATGACGTCAGTGTTTACGTCGTCTCCGTATTTCCAAACTTTACCTTTGACAGACATGTTAAAGCGCCTCCCTCGGATCGGAGATCTCGCCCTTTATGGCGGATGCTGCGACCATCATCGGGCTTGCAAGGTAGATGAAGCTGTCCTTGTCGCCCATGCGGCCCTTGAAGTTACGGTTTGCTGTGCTGATTGCTGTCTCTCCCGGAGCAAGGATGCCTTCGTGGTTGCCCATGCAGGGTCCGCATCCCGGGTTGCAGATGACGCATCCGGAATCGAGGAATATGTCGAGAAGTCCCTCTTTCATCGCCTGGCGGTAAACTATCCAGGAGGCGGGGATAACTATCGTACGGACTGCCACTCTCTTCCCCTTAAGGATCGCCGCGGCCGCACGGAGGTCTTCGATACGCCCGTTCGTGCAGCTTCCGAGGAACGCCTCGTGGATCTTTGTGCCTTTTACTTCGCTGATCGGGCCATAGTTGTCGACCTTGTGCGGCTTCGCAACACCGGGTTCGATGTCGCCGAGGTCGTAGTGGTACTCGGCTGCGTAGACCGCGTCTTCGTCTGCCCAGAGGGGCTCCCAGCGGTCGCACTTTGCGTTGTCCTTTATTGCGTCGAGGACTTTCTGATCAGGCTTGCAAACGGCGTTCTTGGCTCCGAATTCGATGCCCATGTTGCAGAGGGTCATCCTCTCGGCGATGCTCATGTTCTCGATGCCTTCGCCGTGGAACTCTACGCTCATGTAGTCGGCTCCGTCAGCCTTTACGTCTCCGATGAACTTGAGGATGAAATCCTTCGCGGAGACGCCGGGCTTGAATTTGCCTGTGACTACGACTTTCATGCTTTCGGGGACCTTGAACCAGATCTTGCCCGTCGCCCATGCCGCTGCCATCTCCGAACGTCCGATGCCTGTCGAGAATGCGCCGTAGGCTCCGTACGTGCAGGTGTGGCTGTCGCTTCCGACCATGATGAGTCCCGGGAGGGCAAAGCCTTCCTCGCACATCTTCTGGTGGCATACTCCGCCGTCGCTGGTCACATCATAGAGATGCTTGATGCCCTGCTCTGCCGCGAATTCACGCACTTCCTTGTGGTTCACAGCGTGGTCGCTGGAAGGTGCCGGGACTGCGTGGTCAAGGATAAAGACTATGCGCTCGGGCTTCCATACGTTCTTAACGCCAATTTTCTTGAATGTCCTTGCGATCGGAGCCCCGTTGTCGTGGCTCATGCACCAGTCAGGTTCGACTGTTACGACCTGGTTGGCTACTACGTCATAGCCGGCCGCCCTGCCAAGTGCCTTTTCGGCAAATGTCTTGCCCATCTTACTTTCACGCTCCCTGTATGAAAATAATATTAAAACTTCTGAATAGTTGTCCGCGCTGCCTGGCTTTTTCTTTTAAGAGCAAAGCGGCCGTCATCTGCCTTTTCGATACCGGCGGCCGCCCTGCCCTTTGTCTGCTTACTTCTTCGCCGCGGCCTGGGCCTTGAGGTATTCCATAAGGCCGCCGGCCTTCATTATGTCGTTTTCAAGGTCGCTGACCGCATCTCCGTGGAACTCGTGTCCGCTGGTCACATCCTTGATGGTGCCGGTCGAAAGCTCGACTTCGAGCTGGTCGCCGTCTTTGATCTTTCCTGCTTTGATGGCATCCGAGAGACCCTTTACAAAGAGGACCGGATAGCCGTTGTTGATGGCGTTGCGGTAGTAGATGCGTGAGCATGTCTCGGCAAGTACTACGGGGATGCCGGCATATTCCAGGCAATAGACCGCGTGCTCACGGCTCGAGCCGCATCCGAAGTTCTTTCCGGCTACCACGAAATCTCCGGGTTTGACTTCCTTGGCAAAATTTTCTTTGCCGGGGTAGTATTCGAATGCATACTGCGGCATGTTTTTGGGGTCTGTCTCGGCAAGATACTTATTGTGGTAGATGAGGTCAGTATCGACGTCGTCACCGAATACCCACGCTCTGCCCTTGAGAATTTCGCTCATGTCAATCTTCCTCCTCTAACCCAGAATGTCCCTGGGATCTGTGATGACGCCTTTGACTGCCGTTGCCATTGCAGACATGGGGCTCATAAGGTAAGTGTGGCTTCCCTTGCCGACCTTGCCTATAAAATTGCGGTTCGTGGTCGAGCATCCGATGTCCCCGCTCGGGAGGGCTCCGTAGTGCTCAGCCGTGCAGAGCGCGCATGTCGGGTTGGTGAATACGATGCCCGCCTCGAGGAATTTCTCGATCATTCCGGCCTTCGCACATGCAAGCTGTACTTCGGTCGTGCTCGGTGTGATTATCGTGCGGACCTTCGGGCTGACCTTGCCGCCGCCTGCCATCAGGACATCATAGGCTGCCTTGATATCTTCAAAGCGTCCGTTCGAGCATGAGCCGATGTGTACCTGGTCCACCACAGTTCCTGCAATTTCTCTGATTGGCTTCACGTTGTCCGGGGCATCCGGGCATGACGCGAGGGGTTCAAGATTTGTTACATCGTACTTGATGACCTTGCAGTATTCCGCATCGGGATCTGCCGAGAGGTCCTTCACTCTCTGCTCGACCTCGGGTCCCGCACGCTCGACGAGCCACTTCAGGACTTCGCCGTTCGGCATGATGATGGGAACTTTTCCGCTCATCTCCGTGACCATCGAACAGAGGGTTATGCGATCTGCCAGTGTCGAGTTTTCGATCGTCTCACCGGTGAACTCGACTGCGAGGAAATCCATGCCGCCGGCACCGAGATCTCCGACGATGTGGGTGAGGAGGTCTCTCATGCAGACGCCCTTCTGGAACTTTCCGGTAACTTCGATCTTCATCGTTTCAGGAACGCGGAACCAGTTGGTGCCGTTGATCCAGGAGGCTGCGATATCTGAATTGCCGACGCCTGTCGCAAACGCGCCTACGCCGCCGAGGAGGTTCATGTGGCTGTCTGTCCCGAGGACCACGTCCCCGGGCTTGATCATTCCGGCTTCAAGCATTACGTGCTGTCCGATGCCGTTGTTGATGTCGAATACGCGTTTGATGCCCTGTTTCTTCGCAAACTCCCGGATTATCTTCTGGTTTGCGGAAACCTTCTCGGAGTGAGATGGGGCCTGGAGGTCAAAAGTAAATGCGATCTTGTCCGGATCCCATACCTTTGCGTCAGCTCCCATTTCCTTCTCAAACTGCAGTACGCAGTTCGCTCCGCCGAAGTCTCGCGCTGTCGACCAGTCTATTTTGCACCATACGCGGTCTCCAACTTTTACGGGTTTGCCTGCTGCCCGCTCCATGATCTTGACTATTGCTGTCTTGCCCATGTCGGTTATCCCTCCGTTTTTTTGAAGCTGTCTATTTCATTCCAAGGAACGACTTCACGCTCTCAAAGTTCATAAAGTCGGCCTTGTTGACCATTACGCCCTCGGGGCTGCGAAGTGTGCCGTCGCCCTCATGTGCGTGGTTTGCGATGATGTGTCCGATCTCGTCGGGGCATCCGTTGCGAAGCGCTATAACGGTCCCTGAGAAGGGGTGGCGAAGGTTCTTGCCCATTGTTGATTTGACTGTTTCACCCGCTGCGTTCTTCTCGTACTCGACGAGCTTGCCTACGTCATGGAGAAGAGCTCCGGCTACGAGAAGATCGTTGTCCAGCGTGAACTTTGGATCCTTTGCGGAGTAGATGGCATTGAACTCGTCCATCGCCTTTTTCGCGATGCGGGTAACGCCTTTGACGTGATCCAGATATGTAAAGGGACAATTGGGGATAAGAAGGGTGAATGGGATTTTATCCATGTCATCGGGTTCCCAGCCGCCGATCTTAAGTGCGTCGACATAAGAAGCCACGACCTTGTCCTGCATGCCCTTATCCTTGATCCACTCGATTTCAGGGAACAGCTCTCTGATTCTTTTCTCCATCATTATTCCTCCCGTTTTTATGTTGTTTTTCTGATCTGCCTGTTGCTTTATGTCCGGTCGGCCAGCAGTTACTTAGCCGCGATGCCCTTGTGCAGCGTCTTGTATATCCTGTCGATATGGTTTGACGCCATCTCCCTGGCCAGTTCAACGTTATGATCAAGGATAGCCTCGTACATCTCACGGTGTTCAGCCAGGAAGGCCTCCTTGTCGTCAAGGAGGTTGTATATCTTGTCGTGGGTCGCCATGATCAGATCAAAGTTCATCCTGGTTATGTTCACGAATACAAAGTTGTGTGTCGCTTCGGCAAGCGCCAGGTGGAAGTCAAAATCGGACTGGGCTCTCAGATTGGGGTCTCCGAGCCTTTTCTCGGTGGCGGTAAGTACACGAAGCAGCCTCGTAAGGTCTGACGGAGTGGCTCTCATCGCACTTTCGGCCGCTATTGCGGGATCGAGTATCCGGCGGGCCTCCATAAGTTCGAGTACCGCGGAGTCCTCGAGGCGGATACTTTTTTCATAATCTGCCTGTGATTTGGGATGGCGCACAAAACGGCCCTTGCCCGGGACCGATTCGATCAGCCCCAGCAGTTCCATTACCCTGAAGGCCTCTCTCAAAGAACTCCTGCTGACCCCGAAATCGTCCATAAGCTGTCTTTCGGAGGGAAGCGGATCTCCCGGCAGTATTTCGCCCTTTGAAATGGACTCCTTTAATTTTTCTACTACCTTCTCGTAGATACGGGTTCCCCGTGCGACTTGAGTTTCGATCATGTGAAAAAACTCCTTTCCTGGACCACCCAGTATACTTTATAACATGCTGCAAAGAAAAATTCAAGGACAAAAACATAGTCTAAATAGTCTGATAATTCAACCGCAGCAGATATTTACGCCTATTTGCCCCGCGGATCGCCTTGGGCAGCCGATCCGCACTGGTACAGACCAAATGGCGGATCTGCAAAAACCTTTGCTGTGCAGAGACAAAGTCAGTAATCAGTACAATTATTGTTTATTTCAAAATATAAATTTGGGGTTTTATGTGGTCGGACCACTTGACTCATTATCTCATAATGATACGGATCAGAAATGTCGCATAGGTTGACTTGAATATATAAGGAATATAATATCCTGGTGTGTGAAAAGAACTTAGAGGAGGCTCAAGGGAATGTCACGAAAAAAACCTGGGATATTTTCAAAAAAGAAGGGCTTTACCCTTGTGGAACTCCTTGTAACAGTGATCATCATAGGAATACTCGCGGGCATGCTGCTGCTGTCCGCGGGAGCTTCGACCGATTCGGCAAAGGCGGCAAGGATCATAGCGGACCTCAGGAACATGAAGGCCGCGGCACTCATGTACTGGGCCGATAACGGGAGCTGGCCGGTATGGTATTACAACGGGACCGCCTACACGGCGATGCCGCCCGGATCTCCGGGACCGGAAAAATACAGCGACCTGACCGCCAAAGGTGAAGGATACTGGGTCGGAGCGATGAGGGCATCCGACGATCACAGCATTGCGTTCTCAGTCGCAGACCTGCGCGAGTTGGATGACGGCGTGAAAAGATCGATAGAAAAACAGGCAGACAAGGTCGCTCTTTACGGGGACACTTTTTCAGGGATGCCCTACCAGCCCGAAATGGACAAGCTCGAAAAATTTAACGCCGAAAAGCATGATATGCTTCTTTGGATCATAAACAAGTAGATAAGAGAGGCCTTGAGAACGATCACCACCGAGACCGATTTCAACGAAATATTATCGATGAGTGGGCGAAGGATACTGGGGATCAACCCTCCGGTGGAGGACTTCGCCTTTTTTGATCTTTGGTCGAAGCCCGCAGGCCTTCTTTATCTCCTTGAGAAGATGAGGGCAAACGGCAATGAGGTCTCTCTGATCGACTGCATACATGAGGCCGCTGTCGGCAAAATATCTTTCGGACGCGAGAAGATCGGCCGCGTGGAGATCGAAAAGCCTCCCGTGTACAGCGGGATCAAAAGGAAATACTACAGGTTCGGGCTGTCCGAAGAGTGTGTAAAAGAGAGACTGGCTGATATCCCAAGGCCGGATGTCATATTTCTTACTTCGGCCATGACTTACTGGTACGGCGGGACGAAGTGGATCATTTCGATACTAAAAAAAGAACTGCCTGAGGTCCCGATAATACTTGGAGGCACTTATCCGAAACTTTGCCCCGGACATGCGAAAAAACTCGGGGCGGACCGGATAGTCAGCGGACACTGGATCCCGGACGTTCCATACCCGGCGATGGACCTTTATGAGGAGCTTCCTTACGGTATCACGATGACGTCCTTCGGATGTCCCCTCTCGTGCAGTTACTGCGCATCACGGCTCCTTTGGCCCGATCATCTGAGACGGCCCGTTCACTCCGTTCTCCGTGAGACAGATCTCCAGGTCTCTCTCGGGGCCAAAGACTTCGCATTCTACGACGACGCACTGCTTCTGGATAAGGAGAGATATTTTTACCCACTCTGCCGTGAACTTAGGTCGCGATACGGAAATGACCTCTCTTTCCACACCCCCAACGGGCTGCATGTAAGGGAGATAGACGGTGAGTGCGCAGCGGTACTCAGGGAGACCGGATTTCGGACCATCAGGCTCTCGCTTGAAAGCATCGACCCCGGGATCGCCGGCGCGGGTTCGGACAAGGTGGCGAGGGAAGAGTATTTAAAGGCTGTGAGACACCTTCTTGATGCGGGTTATTCGCGCGACGACTGCGAGACATATATCCTACTCGGGCTTCCGGGACAGGACATCGCTTCGGTGGCGGAGACCATAAACTTTGTGCGCACTGCGGGGGGAAGGCCAAAGCTGGCCGAGTTCTCTCCGATACCGGGGACTCCATCATTTGAAAGGGCCGCTGAAAAGCTGCCTGAGCTCAGAGACGAACCGCTTCTCCAAAACAATTCCGTATACTCGTCGTGGATCTCCGGAAATATCTCTCCCGAGGAACTGCAGGGACTGAAAGACCTGGCACGAAAAACAGACTGATGTCCGTCCGGACTTTTATTCAGGCCGACAGATCTCCCCGTCCTCTGTTTTTGTCTTCATCATGAGCAAATGTGTGCTGACACAGATCCCGACTGCGGCAAGGATGATCAGTACAGGCGGCTTACGCACGAATGCCGCGGACAGTCCGAGACCTGCCCAGAGGAAGACGATCGCTCTTACTTTTACCGACCTGCTGACTCCCGCGTTCGTCCGATAATTCTCGATATACTCTCCGAAAAAGCGTGACCTGCAGAGCCACCTGTGCATGGCAGGGCTGCTCCCTGCGAAACATACAGCCGCAAGCAGCACGAACGGCATCGTCGGAAGCAGCGGGACAAAGATCCCGATGCCGCCGAGCATCAGGGAGAGAGCTCCCGCGGTGATCAGGAGCGCCTTCCTCATTCCGCCTGAGCTTTCGCTATCTGGGATATTTTTCTCTGTCCTTCGCATCCATTTCTACATAGAACTCTTCGATCTTATCGAGGATGTATTTGCGTTTTTCCTTCTCATTCAGCTCCTGCGGGATCTGTGAAGGGAAGATGGGATCTCCGTAGACAACATAGAGTTTTCTCGGCCTGGGATATTTCATGTGGGGAGCCATTGCTCTGAAAGTGCCACCAGCCCATACGGGGACGACCGGGGCACCGGTCTTGAGCGACAGTATGGCCACACCGCCCTCAAGGGGCTGGAGAGTACCGTCCTCCGTTCTGTGTCCCTCGGGGCAAATATATACGCTGTATCCCTCATGGATGAAGCCCATGATCATCCTGAGGAGGGCAGCCGAGCTGTTTTTATCCTCAGGCGAGACAGGGACTGCTCCCATCCTCCTCAGATATGCCCCGAACGGCGGGAACTTAAAAAGTTTTTCCCATGCAACGAATTTGAGCACCCTTGGACAGAACGTATACCCGATCAATGGAGGGTCAAGATAGCTGGCATGGTTCGACGCAACTATGACCGGTATGTCCTTGGGTATTTTTTCTTTTCCGCTCACCGTAAGACGGTGATAGAGGGTAAAATAGATCGCAACAATAAACCTTGTTATCTGGTATAACATTCGAGGATGCCTCCCGTTGATCGCATGTGAGCTAAGGATATCCCAGAAATCAGCAAATTGACAAGTCTTGGAGTGATCAAGATGGAGAACGATAAAGAACAAGAAAAGAGAACTGCCGCTTCCGGGTCAAAACTGGTAAGGATCGCCAAAGATTTTTTCCTGGGATGTATCGCGTTCATCCCGCTGACGGTATTCGTGTTCATCTTCTATTACCTCATACTGTTTTCCAAGGCCCTCGGCAGGATGATCTTCGGGCTTACGGAGTCAGTGGAGACTACTGTCGCGATAACGATCATCATAGTTATAATGCTGATCTACACCGGCAGGAAGCTTCGGAGAAGAGAGAAGTGGTTCCTTACTTTTGTAGATCAGGTCATCTCAAAGATCCCGGTGATAGGCGGATGGTATTCGACCTTCCAGGATATGGTCCGGACCCTGACGACCGGATCGGGAGAGAGAGGATATCTCGGGACTGCGAGGGTGCCCTGCGGTGAGGGCTATATGATAGGCTTTGTCACGAAAAGGGAGACCGAAGAAGACGGAAGTACCACTGTCACTGTATTCGTTCCCACTTCTCCCAACCCGACGACTGGACTTGTCCTGTTCTTCCCCGAGGAAAGGATCAAAATCGTAGATATCACGCCTGAAAAGGCCTTCGCAAAAATAATATCGCTCGGCATGAAATGAATCGAGTAGGAGGTTGCCCATTATTTGAGCAACCGTCCTCTCACACCACCGTACGTACCGTTCGGTATACGGCGGTTCGGTAACTTAAGCGCTTTGCCTCGTATCTCTCGAAGATGTCGTCATATC
>Ga0209510_1002213_pt1 | contig 20353 bp, 22 predicted proteins | sample BiotimSIPDNA_FD_185749 | JGI IMG/M metagenome (GOLD analysis project Ga0209510, IMG submission 185749) | Anaerobic biogas reactor microbial communites from Washington, USA - Biogas_R1 time_0 SIP DNA (SPAdes) (version 2) | ecosystem: Engineered > Bioreactor > Anaerobic > Unclassified | place... | reverse complement strand
GAAGATTAGATAGTCTAGTAAGGTGACACTGGGATATGGCTCTTGCGCTTGGAAATTCAGAGAGTAGAGCATATACAGAAGCCATATGCAGCGACGGGTACATACATTTATGCTCAAAGCTGAAAAGCCTTTGTTTACAAGGGTTTCACGCAACAAAAAACTAAAACATATAACCGAATAACCACACCAAACGCTATCTGAATGGCACACAAGCCCACGGATGGCGTTTTTTTATGCCCACTTTTAGGAAAGGAGTTGTTACACATGAGCAAAGGAAAAACCATTGGTGAGCTGTTGGAAGAAGCTCGGAAGAAATCCGGCGCTCCCAAACTGGCAGGCCACGACATTATGGACCTGGAGCGTTTCGCCCCCGATACCCGGCACATGATTGTTTTTGATGTGCTCTCCCATGAGTCCCCCGTTGGCTCCAAAGGCGAGCGTATGCGTATGTTCCTGACGGATGAGGGATACAAAAAAGCATTAGCTTCCCAGGGCCGCAATGAAATTAAAATCAAAAACCATGCAAGAGTATCATCCGGCCATCTTCTCTACGACCATAGGGAACAGCCTCTGTAATGCGGCGCCGCCCGGAAAGGAGTTGATACGCAATGGCAGTATTCCGCATAGAAAAAACACGGGATTACACGGTGATGGCAAACCATCATCTACGCAATACGGCGCTTTCTCTGAAAGCAAAGGGGCTTCTCTCCCTCATGCTCTCCCTGCCCGAAAATTGGGATTACACCACAAAGGGCCTTGCCCGGATATGCAAGGATGGAGTGGACAGCATTTGCGCCACGGTAAAAGAATTAGAGGAACACGGGTACATCATCCGTGAGCGTATCCGCAATTTCAAAGGGCAGCTCACCACGGTTGAATATACCATTTTGGAGCACCCTAAACCGCCTTTACCTGGACAGGAAAAACCTAAACGGGAAAATCCAGTTTTGGATAATCCAATCTTGGAGGAACCTGAACAGGAAAATCCCGCCCAATTAAATACTAAGAAATCAAGTAATCATAAATCAATAACTGATTTATCAAGTGTAGAACCATCAAATCCTATCCAATCAAATCCTTTTGAGCCGCAGGCGGCGGATGGGATAGGAATGGATATGAGAGAAACATATCGTGAAATCATTTTGGAGAATACCGATTATGACATTCTCATTCAGGACCGTAAACTTGACCGTGATCGGCTGGATGAAATCGTGGAATTGCTTGTGGATACGGTTTGTTCCGCAAGAAATACCATCCGCATTGCCGGGGATGACTTCCCCGCAGAAGTCGTAAAGTCCCGGTTCTTGAAGTTGGACAGCAGCCATATCCAGTATGTTCTTGACTGTATGGCGCAAAACACCACCTATGTCCGCAATATCAAGAAATATCTTTTAGCGGCTCTGTTCAATGCCCCCTCCACTATCGGCAATTACTATTCATCCCTCGTCAACCATGATCTGTACGGCAGCGGTGAAAGGAGGTAGCCATGCAGGAAGAAGTAACCCAAAAAACCATAGCCTTATCCATTCAGACAGGCAAGCTGACCGCCTCTGTTTTGCAAAAGGCATTAAAAAAGCTGCTTGCGGCGGGAAAGAACAAGCTCCGGCAGCCGCATAAGGGCAAGCAGACCCTCCGGCAGCTTATGAAGCAGAATACAGGCGTTTCCAATATCGAAATCACGAATGATAACATTAAGGCTTTTGAGCAGACCGCTAAAAAGTACGGTATTGACTTCGCTCTAAAAAAGGACATTTCCGTGGAACCGCCCCGGTACATGGTGTTTTTCAAAGGGCGCGACGCAGATGTTTTGACCGCCGCTTTCAAGGAGTTCACGGCAAAGAACCTTGATCGTGAGAAAAAGCCTTCTATCCGTAAGCTGCTCTCCCAGGCACGGGAGAAAGCGAAGCAGAAAACCTTACAGCGGGAAAAAGTCAAGGCCAAAGACAGGGGACCGGAGCTATGAATATCAAAAAAATCATTCTCCCGAACCTGCCCTATGTGCTGTTCATCTGGCTGTTTGATAAAGTCGGACAGGCGTTCCGGCTTGCCGGAGGCGCCGACCTCTCCGCAAAAGTCCTCAATCTGGGAAACGGCTTTTCGGCAGCCTTTCAAAGTATGGGGCTCTCCCTCCATCCGATTGATTTTGTTGTCGGTATAGCCGGAGCCGTTATAATCCGGCTTGTGGTGTATGTGAGAGGAAAGAACGCAAAGAAGTACCGCCAGGGCGTGGAATACGGTTCTGCCCGGTGGGGCAAGTCGGAAGATATTAAGCCGTATATCGACCCTGTTTTTCAGAATAATGCTATCCTCACGCAGACGGAACGGCTTACCATGAGCAGCCGCCCGAAGCAGCCGAAATACGCCAGGAATAAAAATATCCTGGTGATTGGCGGCTCTGGCAGCGGCAAAACCCGCTTTTTCTGCAAGCCGAATATCATGCAAATGCACTCATCCTATGTCATTACAGACCCAAAGGGCACGGTGCTTGTGGAGTGCGGAAAAATGCTTGCCCGTGGTACGCCGAAGCTCGGCGAGGATGGAAAACTCTTGCGGGATGAAAATGGGAAAATCATTTATGAACCTTACTGGATAAAGGTGCTTAACACCATCAATTTCAAGAAATCCATGCACTACAATCCCTTTGTCTATATCCGTTCTGAAAAGGACATTTTGAAACTGGTAAACACCATCATTATGAACACTAAAGGCGACGGTGAAAAAGCCGGTGAAGATTTTTGGGTAAAGGCGGAACGGCTTTTGTACTGCGCTCTTATCGGCTATATCTGGTATGAGGCCCCAGAGGAAGAAAAGAACTTCATTACCCTGTTGGACCTTATTAACGCCTCCGAAGCAAAAGAGGATGACGAGGAATATCAAAGCCCTGTTGATCTGCTCTTTTCGCAGTTGGAGGAAAAGGACCCGGAACATTTTGCCGTGAAACAATACAAGAAATACAAGCTGGCAGCGGGAAAGACCGCAAAATCCATTCTCATTAGCTGCGGCGCCCGCCTTGCTCCATTCGACATAAAAGAACTTAGGGATTTGATGGAGTACGACGAGCTGGAACTTGATACCCTGGGCGATAGGAAAACCGCCCTGTTCCTCATTATGAGCGATACCGACTCGACCTTTAATTTCGTTATCGCAATCCTGCAATCGCAGCTTTTCAATTTGCTCTGCGATAAGGCGGATGATGTTTACGGCGGGCGACTGCCCGTTCATGTCCGCTGCATTTTAGACGAGTTTGCGAATATCGGGCAAATACCACAATTCGATAAGTTGATCGCCACCATCAGAAGCCGGGAAATCTCGGCTTCTATTATTTTGCAATCGCAATCTCAATTAAAGTCCATTTACAAGGACGCCGCAGATACCATAGTCGGAAACTGCGACACGACCTTGTTTTTGGGAGGCAAGGAGAAATCCACGCTCAAGGAAATCTCGGAAGTGCTTGGCAAGGAGACCATAGACAGCTTCAACACTTCCGAGAACCGGGGCACGCAGGTTTCCCACGGCCTCAATTATCAGAAATTAGGAAAGGAGTTGATGACCCAGGACGAATTGGCAGTGATGGACGGAGGCAAGTGTATTCTCCAGGTGCGTGGCGTGAGGCCGTTTTTCTCGGATAAATACGACATCACAAAGCACCCGAACTACAAATACCTTGCCGACGCCGACAAGAAAAATGAATTTGATATTGAACGGTACATGAAAAGGAAACCCGCCCTGCTAAAGCCGGACGAGCCTTTTGACCTGTACGAGCTGGACATAGAGGAACCTAAAAAATCTGATTAAAGAAAGTGAGGAAAACTATATGGCATTTTTTAATAGCGCGGTAGATGTACTGCAAACTCTTGTTATCGCTCTCGGAGCAGGATTAGCGATTTGGGGTGTGATTAACCTATTGGAGGGCTATGGCAATGATAACCCTGGGGCCAAAAGCCAGGGTATGAAGCAACTCATGGCGGGCGGCGGCGTTGCCCTGATCGGCATGATCCTTGTGCCTCTGCTCTCCGGCCTGTTCGGTTAAACCGTGAGCTGCACATTCCTCCGCACTCTCCCGCTTCATGCGGGAGGGCTGCGGGAAAGGAGGCTATGGTAATTGATAATAGACATGATAAAAGAGTGGTTCAAAGAACTGCTCATAGATGGTATCGCAAGCAACCTATCCGGCATGTTTGATACGGTAAATACCAAAGTGGGCGAAATCGCCGGGGAAGTCGGCATGACGCCCTCCGGTTGGAATGGCGGCATATTCGGTATGATCCAGAGCCTTTCCGAGACCGTCATCCTCCCCATAGCCGGTATCATCCTGACCTTTGTTGCCTGTTACGAACTTATCCAGATTGTAATTGAAAAGAACAGCCTCCATGATGTGGATACCTGGATATTCTTCAAGTGGGTATTTAAGACCATGATCGCCGTTATGCTTGTAACGAACACCTGGAATATCATCATGGGTGTATTCGACCTTACGCAATATGTGGTAAATCAAAGTGCCGGGGTGATTATCTCCGACGCGGGCATTGACATAACAAGCGCAATAGCAAACCTCGAAACAACACTTGAAAGCTGGAGTATCGGGAGCCTTTTGGGGCTGTGGTTTCAAAGTATCTTTGTGGGCCTTACCATGAAGATACTTTCCGTGTGTATCTTCCTCGTTATCTACGGGCGCATGATTGAGATATATCTTGTAACCTCAATCGGGCCTATCCCTATGGCGACCATGATAAATAAGGAATGGAGCGGCATGGGCCAGAACTATCTAAAATCCCTGTTCGCCCTGGGTTTTCAGGCATTTCTCATTATGGTTTGTGTGGGGATATATGCGGTGCTTGTTCAGACCATAGCCATAGGCAGCGATATAACCGGGGCGATATGGACCTGCATGGGCTACACGGTGCTTCTCTGCTATACATTGTTCAAAACGGGCAGCATGGCAAAAAGTCTGTTCACGGCTCACTAAGGAGGTGGTTTTGATTGGCCTATGTAACTGTCCCCAAAGACCTTACCAAAGTAAAAAGCAAGGTGCTGTTTGGACTGACAAAGCGGCAGCTTGCGTGTTTTTCCCCGGCGGTACTGATTGGAGTGCCGCTTTTCTTTTTGCTCAAAGGGAGTGCCGGAACGACCACGGCGGCTTTCTGTATGATACTGGTTATGCTCCCGTTTTTTCTGCTCGCCATGTATGAGCATAACGGCATGACCCTTGAAGTGATCGCAAGGAACTTCATCCGCACAAAGTTTCTGCTCCCCAAAGAGCGCCCCTATCAGACCAATAACTTTTATGCCGTTTTAGAGCGGCAGCGCAATCTTGAAAAGGAGGTAAAGGCGATTGTCAAATCAGACAAAGCGAAAACTCACCCGCAAAGAAAAGCGGGAAATTGAAACAGTCATCCGCAGGGCCAAAGGCGACGGAAAGCCCCATAGCGCCCAGGACAGTATCCCGTTTGAAGAAATATACCCGGACGGACTTTGCAAGCTAAATGATAAATCCTACTCGAAGTGTATCGAGTTCGAGGACGTCAACTATCAGCTTGCGGGTGCGGATGATAAGACAGCGGTTTTTGAAAACCTCTGCGATTTCTATAATTACTATGACGCCTCCATTGGTATCCAGCTATCCCTTATCAGCCGGTATGCCAACAAAGAGGATTTCCAAAAGACCATATTCATCCCGCCCCAGGGGGATGACTTTGACGGCATCCGGGCGGAATATACCGCCATGCTCCAGGGGCAGCTTGCCCGTGGCAACAACGGCCTTATCAAGACAAAGTTTCTCACGCTTACCATCCAGGCGGATAACATTCAGGCCGCCCGAAGCCGCCTGGGACGTATCGAGGCGGACACTCTCAATCATTTTAAGGTGATGGGCGTCGCAGCGCGGGTACTGGATGGCAGGCAGCGGCTTTCCGTTTTGCATGGCATTTTCCACCCGGACGGTGAACGCTTCAACTTTGAATGGAGCTGGCTCCCGGCAAGCGGCTTATCCCCAAAGGATTTTATTGCGCCTTCCTCATTCCATTTTGGAGCAAACCGCACATTCCGCATGGGGAAAAAGATGGGCGCCGTATCCTTTCTGCAAATCCTGGCGCCGGAGCTCAATGACCGTATGCTTGCCGACTTCATGGAGGCGGAGGGCGGTATCATGGTAAACCTCCACATCCGCAGTATCGACCAGAACGAGGCCATTAAGACGATCAAGCGCAAGATTACCGATCTGGACGCCATGAAGATTACGGAACAAAAGAAAGCGGTTCGTTCCGGCTATGACATGGATATTATCCCCTCTGACCTTGCCACCTACGGAGGCGAGGCAAAGAAGCTGCTCCATGAGCTGCAAAGCCGGAATGAAAGAATGTTCCTGCTCACGTTTCTTGTTCTCAATTTCGGGGATACGAAGCGGAAACTGGATAATGCGGTGTTCCAGGCTTCCGGTGTGGCGCAGAAATATAACTGCGCTCTGACAAGGCTTGACTTCCAACAGGAGGCGGGCCTTATGTCATCCCTGCCCCTGGGCCTCAATCAAATCAATATTCAAAGGGGCCTTACCACAAGCAGCACCGCCATATTCGTTCCGTTTACCACCCAGGAGCTTTTCCAATCCGGCGAGGCTCTGTACTACGGTCTCAACGCCCTTTCCAACAACATGATTATGGCGGACCGCAAGAAGCTAAAAAACCCAAACGGGCTCATACTTGGCACGCCCGGCTCCGGCAAGAGTTTTTCCGCAAAGCGTGAAATCGTCAATGTGTTCCTGATTACCCAGGACGACATAATCATCTGCGACCCGGAGGCGGAATATTTCCCCCTGGTGGAAACCCTCCACGGCCAGGTGATCCGCATATCCCCCACAAGCAATCAGCATGTGAACCCTATGGATATAAACCTCAACTATTCCGAGGATGACAGCCCCCTTGCCTTAAAGAGTGATTTCATTCTCTCGTTATGCGAACTGGTGGTAGGCGGCAAGAACGGGCTGGAGCCGGTGGAAAAAACCGTGATTGACAGAGCGACCCGCAATGTGTACCGGGCATATTTGGCCGACCCTCACCCTGAAAATATGCCTATCCTGGGCGATCTCTATGAGGAAGTGAAGCGGCAGCCGGAGCCGGAGGCCGCCCGTATCGCCTCCGCTTTGGAGCTCTATGTAACAGGCAGCCTCAATGTTTTCAATCACCGTACCAATGTAGACATTGAAAACCGCCTCGTCTGTTTTGATATTAAAGAGTTGGGAAAACAGCTCAAAAAACTCGGTATGCTCGTCATTCAGGACCAGGTTTGGAACCGGGTAACGCTCAACCGCTCCGAGGGCAGGGCCACCCGGTACTATATGGACGAGTTTCATCTTTTGCTCAAAGAAGAACAGACAGCAGCATACAGCGTCGAGATTTGGAAACGGTTTCGCAAGTGGGGCGGTGTCCCGACGGGTATCACGCAGAACGTAAAAGACCTTTTGGCAAGCCGTGAGATTGAGAACATATTTGAAAACAGTGATTTCGTGTATATGCTCAACCAGGCGGCGGGCGACAGGGAGATTTTGGCGCGGCAGCTTAATATCTCCCCGCAGCAGCTATCCTATGTAACCCATTCAGAGGCCGGTGAGGGCCTCATTTTTTATGGCAACGTCATTCTGCCGTTCATTGACCGTTTCCCCCAGAACACGGAGCTCTACCGCATTATGACGACAAAGCCGGAAGAAATGAAAGGAGACAACTGACTATGAATAACGAAAAAATATATTTGATTTCCGAGGATACCTACCATCGGCATATCGACCAGGAGGTACACTTTTACGGTCTGCTTCATCAACTCGCTTTCACGGCGGGCAAAGTGAAAGATCAGGAGGATATGGAAACCCTCCGTGATACCGCTATCCGCTACGGACAGATTGCGGATGAAATGTTTGCGACCCTGAATATTCCCGGCAGATACCTTGTGTTTGGCGACAAGGCGGACCTCCACGGTTTGCGGGAAAGGGAACTGGAGCCGGTAGTATTTTACACGGACGACGAGGGCGCCGAAGGTAGCACTTGCCTCCGCTGCGCATTGGAGGAATATCTTTCGCAGCTTGAGGGCATGGCGGATATTATCGCAGAGGCGATTGAAGAATTGGACGCCCAGGGCGGTGAGTAATGCCTATGGCGGAGCTTACCCATGTGAGCCTGTTTTCCGGCATAGGCGGCCTTGACCTTGCGGCGGAGGCCGCAGGCTTTGAAACGGTCTGCCAATGCGAATGGGCGGATTTTCCCTATTCCATTCTTGAAAAGCATTGGCCGGATGTGCCGAAATTCAGGGATATTACTACCTTTACAAAGGAGGCATTTCTTGAAAGAACAGGACTTGAAACCATTACCATCCTCTCAGGAGGATTTCCATGCCAGCCGTTTTCAACGGCAGGACAGCGGAGAGGATTTGCGGATGACCGCTACCTATGGCCTGAAATGTGCAGAATTATTGCAGAGCTGCGGCCCCGTTGGGTGCTTGGGGAGAATGTTGCTGGCTTCATTGATATGGGGCTCGACAAAACGATCTTTGACCTGGCAAAAGCGGGATACGCTGTTCTCCCATTCGTATTTCCGGCTTGCGGTGTCGGCGCATGGCATGAGCGCCAACGAACTTTTATCGTCGCGGCTGATGTTTCCCACGCCCCTTGCCTCCGACAAGGGTACGAACCGGGACGCCCGAAACCTGGATGTGTACCTGTCGGAGAATGGGATTTTCCGCAAGAAGAACAAAAGCGGTGCGATCTGGAGCCTTCCGCTGTCGGCGGCGGTGTTCTACCTGACACCCATAGCGTCGGACGGTTTCCGCTCGCCCCTGAAACCCTCTGCCTTCAACCTGGCGAAAAAAGGGAGCAATTTGGCGGCGCAGATTGTGGCAATGGAGCGCCCGGTATCGGATACGGCGGCGCTGAACCCCGATTGGGTGGAATGGCTTATGGGCTTCCCCCAGGGATGGACGGACGTATCTTGTGGGCGCGGGAGCCGGAGGGTATCCCCCGCATGACGGAGGACACGGCGAACCGGGCCTTGAGGCTGAAAACCCTGGGGAATGCGGTCTGCCCTCCCCAGGCGTATCCCATCTTTCGGTATATCGCAGACATTGAAACCGGGCGCTGTAAAGATTGGTGCGTTTTTGGAAAGGCAGGTGATGAAAGTTGAAAGAGTACAAAGCGCCGGACAAGATAACGCAGAAAATGACCCGCTCCGGCGCCGTAGCGGAAAACATATCCACGGGTGAGGCGGAGCCGATCAGCTCCCGCCCCGCCGAAGATAACATTTCAGAGCAGCCGGTGAATACCGCGGGCAAGGCGCTTGACCGCATGGGTGCGGCGCATACCCGCCATTCCTCTAAAAAGGCGGCGAAAAAAGCCAATCAGGTTGTTTCTGACGGTATGGATACCATAAAGCGCCCATCCTCCCGGCTGCAATTCACGGAGGAAGAACGGGCTGCTCCCGATTTGCAGAAGTCTATCCGCAAGTCTGATAAAGCGGCGGATAAGCTGGACGCGGCGCGGGAGGCCATTCCCAAACAAAAGAAACTTGTCCGTGAACGCTCTTTTGACGATCTATCCGGCAAGGGTAAGACCCGGCTCCGCTTCAAGGAGTCGGAGAAACCCTTTAATGGAAAGATGAAACATAATCCGCTTTCCCGCCCCGCTCAGGAGGTTGGCACGAAGCTCCACGGCAAAATCCGTGAGGTGGAAAAGGATAATGTGGGTGTCGAGGGCGGCCATGCAGCGGAGCAGCTTGGGGAAAAGGCCGTGGGAAAGGGATACCGCCTTGTGAAAAGCGGTATCCGTCATCATAGGCTGAAACCCTACCGGGCGGCGGCAAAGGCGGAGCACTCCGCTATCAAGGCCAATGCGGATTTCCTGTATCAAAAGGTGCTCCATGATAACCCGGCCCTGGCCGCCTCCAATCCCTTATCCCGTTTCATGCAAAAGCAGCAGATCAAGCGGAATTATGCCAAACAGATACGGGATACCGGGAAAACAGCGCAAAAAGCAGGCGGCGCGGTAAAGTCGGCGGTGGCCAAAGCGAAAGAGATAGCGGAGAAAGCAGCCGCCTTTGTGCGCCGCCATTGGAAAGGGCTGCTCGCTCTCCTTGCCCTGGGTATCATGGTGGTATTCCTCCTGGGCGGGCTGCAATCCTGTTCCTCTCTGTTCGGTGGCGCCTCATCATCCATCATAGTGTCGTCTTATCTTTCGGAGGACCCGGATATGCTTGCGGCGGAGGCGGCCTATTCCGCATTAGAGGCGGAGCTTCAACATGAACTGGATAACTTTGAAAGCCTGCACCCTGGGTATGATGAATACCGCTTTGATTTAGACGAGATCGGCCATGACCCCTATGTGCTGATTTCCATTCTCTCGGCGATCCATGAGGGCGCCTTTACCATAGATGAAGTGCAGGGCGACCTTGCCATGCTCTTTGAAAAACAGTACATTCTGACATTGACCGAGATTGTGGAAGTGCGTTACCGTACCGAAACCGATACCTGGACGGACGCCGAGGGCAACACCCATACGGACACCTATACCGTGGCGTACAATTATTACATTCTGGATGTGGAACTGGAGAACTTCAACCTCTCCCATGTTCCTGTTTACATTATGGGCGAGGATGCCTTGGGCCTGTACGCAACATATATGTCCACGCTCGGCAACCGTTCCGATCTGTTCCCCGGAGGGGCCTATCCAAACGCCTCTACGCTGAAAGAGCCGACCTATTACGACATTCCGGCGGAGGCATTGGCGGATGAAACCTTTGCGGCCCTGATCGCCGAGGCGGAGAAATATATCGGCTATCCTTATGTCTGGGGCGGGAGCTCCCCGAAAACTTCCTTTGATTGCAGCGGCTTTGTTTCCTATGTTCTGACGAACAGCGGCCTATGCAACACGGGCAGGTTGGGCGCCCAGGGACTTTACAACATTTCAACTCCCGTAACCGCTGCCAATGCCCGCCCCGGCGATCTGATTTTCTTTGTGGGAACTTATGATACGCCCGGCGTATCCCATGTGGGTATCTATGTTGGAGGTGGTATGATGTTGCATTGCGGCGACCCGATTTCCTATGCAAATATCAATACAACATACTGGCAGAACCATTTTTACGCTTTCGGACGGCCACCTTATTAAAATGAATTGGAGGTATTTTTATGGCGACTATTGATAAAATCCGCAGCGATATAGCGAAAACCAAAGTAAAGATTGCGGAGCAGCAGAAGCGGCTCCGTGAGCTGGAGCAAAAGGCAGCGGAGGAAGAAAACCTGGAGATTGTCCGCATGGTAAAGGCTGTTAAGCTGGAGAACAAGGAGCTTTCCGCTTTCCTGAAAGCCTACGCAAGCGGCCTGATCTCCCTCCCCACCGATATGCAGGAGGAACTTTCTAAGGGACAGGAGGACAGTGAAGATGAAGAATAGGAAAAAATGTATATTGTCCGCTCTTTTAGCCGTTATGCTCTGCATGGCGGCTTTTCCTTTGACCGCCTTTGCTGGCGGCGGACCGGAATATGAGGAACCTATCCCCGAACCCGTGAAAGAAACCACGGGCGGCTATGAGCCGGTGCCCCTTACCCCAGAGGGCAACATGACCCTTGTGGATGACATTGAGGGCGAAACTTCCGGCGATAAGCAGTTTATTACCGTCATTACCAAAAATGGCAACTACTTTTACATCATCATTGACCGGGCGGAGGATGGCGAGAATACCGTTCACTTTCTGAACCAGGTGGATGAGGCCGACCTTTTGGCCTTGATGGAGGATGAACCCGCAGCTTCCAAAACGCCCGCAAGCTGTATTTGTACCGATAAATGCATGGCGGGCGCCGTAAATACAAATTGCCCTGTTTGCAAAACCGATATGACAAACTGCATGGGAACGGAGGCCGTCGAACCGGAGCCGGAGCCTGTGCCGGAGAAAAGCGGCGGTATGGGCGGTATCCTTGTTATTGTCTTTATCCTTGCCCTGGGTGGAGGCGGCGCCTACTACTATTTTAAGGTGCTGAAACCCAAACAGGCGGTAAAGGGCGGCGACGATCTGGAGGATTTCGACTTTGAGGACGACGAGGACGAGGACAACGAAACCTTTGAAGATGAAGCGGAACAGGAGGACATTGGCGAATGAGATTGATTATATCCGAAAAACCGAGTGTCGGGGCGGCGATAGCCGCCGCCCTGGGCGCTGCGAATAGAAAAAACGGATACATAGAGGGGAACGGTCTGATCGTTTCCTGGTGTATCGGCCATCTTGTGGGTCTTGCCGAAGCAGGCAGTTATGACGAGCGTTTCAAGAAATGGCGGTATGACGATCTCCCCATTTTGCCGGAGGAATGGAATTATACCCTTTCTCCCGGCAAGGAGGAACAGTTTTCCGTTCTGAAAACCCTCATGGAGCGTGCCGACGTTTCCGAAGTGGTGAACGCTTGCGACGCAGGGCGGGAGGGCGAACTTATCTTCCGGCTTGTCTATGAAACGGCGGGCTGCACAAAACACATTTCCCGCCTGTGGATTTCCTCTATGGAGGATACGTCCATTCGGGAGGGTTTTCAAAATCTGAAACCGGGCGCGGAATATGAAACCCTGTATCAGTCGGCGCTTTGCCGTTCAAAGGCGGATTGGCTCATTGGTATCAACGCCACCCGGCTTTTCTCCGTTCTCTATCATAAGACCCTGAACGTGGGCCGGGTGCAGACTCCGACCCTCTCCATGCTCGTTAACAGGGACAGTAAAATATCTGGCTTCACGAAAGAGAAATACCATCTTGTCCGGCTGAAACTGGACGGTATCGAGGCCGCAAGTGAAAAAGTGCCTGCTATTTCAGAAGCGGAGCAGATGAAAACGGCTTGCCAGAATAGGCAGGCCGTTTGTGTTTCTCTGGACAAAGAGAAAAAGACGGTGAAGCCGCCGAAGCTCTTTGACCTTACCACGCTCCAAAGGGAGGCAAACCGCACCTACGGTTTCACGGCGAAGCAAACCCTTGATTACGCCCAAAGCCTCTATGAGCACAAACTTATTACCTATCCCCGGACCGACAGCCGCTATCTCACTTCCGACATGGCGGGTACGGCGGCCGACGTTCTGAAACTGGCGGCGGAGCTACCGCCCTTTGCCGGGACCCCGGCATTTTCCCCGGATGTGGCGGCTTTGCTCTCCGACAAGGATGTAAGCGACCACCACGCCATTATTCCCACAATGGAGGCGGGCAGGGCCGACCTTGCCGCCCTGCCTGTTGGAGAACGCTCTCTGTTTCTCCTGATCTGCTGCAAACTTCTGTGTGCGGCGGCTTCTTCCCATGTGTATGAAGCGGTAACGGCTGTATTTGAGTGCGGCGGATATTCCTTTACTGCCAAAGGCAGAACCTTCGTCACGGAGGGCTGGAAAGCCTTTGAGCGGCTGTTCCGTGCCTCCCTGAAAGAGAAGCCGGAGGACGACAGCGAGGATGAAAGCGATCTGCCGGAGCTTGTGCAGGGCAAGATTTATGAGCACGCTGCCGCCTCCGTTACGGAGCACTACACCGCCCCGCCGAAACCCTACACGGAGGATACGCTTCTTTCCGCCATGGAGCACGCGGGCAAAGATGATATGCCGGAGGACGCAGAGCGGAAAGGCTTGGGAACCCCGGCGACCAGGGCGGCGATTATTGAAAAGCTGGTTTCTTCCGGCTTTATCGAGCGCAAGGGCAAGAGCCTTGTCCCTACAAGGGACGGTATCAATTTGATTACCGTATTACCGGAGGTTTTGACTTCCCCGCTCCTGACCGCCGATTGGGAGCAGCGCCTTTCTGAAATCGCAAAGGGCGCCGCCGATCCGTCGGCCTTCATGGAGAATATTCAGAACATGGCGGCGGAACTTGTGGCGGCTTATTCCCATATCTCGGAGGACGGACAAAAGCTGTTCGCCCCCCAAAAAGAGCCGGTGGGCGCCTGCCCCCGCTGCGGGGAACAGGTATACGAGGGCAAAAAGAACTTCTATTGCGGAAACCGCGGCTGCGGCTTTGTCCTGTGGAAAAATGACCGTTTTTGGCTCTCCCGCAAAAAGGAACTTACAAAGAAGATGGCCGCCGACCTTTTGAAAAAGGGCCGCACCAAAGTCAAGGGGATGTATTCCGAAAAGAAAGACACCACCTATGACGCAACGGTGATTTTGGATGATACGGGCGGCAAGTATATCAATTTCAAGTTGGAGTTTGAGAAAAGAAAGGAGCGCGCAAATGAGCGATAGGTCCGTCTCTGATTATATTTTCAAGGCTTATGTAACGAATACCCAGGCTTATGACACCGGGGAGCGTGATGTTGGAGCATGGCTGTATTTTCCCCCTTTCAAGGAGCATGTCTTTTCGCTCCTTGAAGAAATCGGCCTGCCCCCGGATGCCGCCCCGGATATGTATTTCATGGAAAGCTACGTATGCAATATCGAGGGTTTGGAGCAGGTTCTACCCATGTACGGCGACATTGACGAGTTGGCGGCTCTGGCTCAGGGGCTTTATGACTTGCCGCCCCATGAGTATGACAAGCTGGAGGCCATCCAGTCATCTCCCTTGCGTTTTACTTCCCTGGAGCAATTCCGTGAATATCCCTGGAATGTGGATTTTTACTGTTTGGCAAAAGAAATCAAGGACGATGCGGCGCTTGGGCGGGATTGGTTTTCGCAACAGCTACTTTCTGAAATCCCCGAAAGCTGCAAAGGCGCCATTGATTATGAAGCCTTTGGCCGCCATGTGCGGGAAAAAGAAAAGGGCATTTTTACGGATAAAGGGTATCTGACCCTATCGGGAGACGAATGGCTGCACGATAAACCGCAGCCCCGGCAGGAACAAAAGCAATCCCTGAAAGTGCGTTTGAAACAGATGAAAAAAGACTGCCCTGACCGTGATACTAAGCCGGATAAAACGGCAAAACACGGGCCGGAGCTTTAGGAGGTGCTTTGATGTATAACTACGATCATGATTGTCCCTTTGAAGCCTACATTACCAATCTCGGCAAATACAATGAGGGCCAGCTTGTGGGCGAATGGGTGAAGTTTCCCACGACTTATGAGGAAATGCAGGAAGTTTTTAAGCGTATCGGCATTGATGGTGTGCGCTATGAAGAATGGTTCATCACCGACTATGATTGCTATGTGAGTGGCATTTATGATGTGCTTGGGGAGTATGAAAGCCTGGATGAGCTCAACTATCTGGCCGCCAGTATCGAGGCTATGGACAAAAACGATTTTGAACGCTTTGAGGCGGCTATCGGCGTGAGCGACTATGCGGGCAGCGTAAAGGACCTTATTAACCTTACGGAAAATCTTAACAAATACGAGATTTACCCGGATGTTCACGACCACGACGATTTGGGGCGGCTCTATATTGAGGAATACGGCTCTATGGAAGTCCCCGACCATCTGAAAAACTATATCGACTATGAAGCGTATGGGCGGGATATTGCCCTGGGCGAAATCGGCCACTTCACCGATCAGGGTTATGTCCGTGATACCGGGGAGAGCTTCACCGAACACTACGAGGGAAATCGAGATGAAATCCCCTGGGAATACCGTGTTACCGCCACGGCGGAGGAACAGGAGTTTATCCAGGAGGGAAAGGAAGAAGCAAAACTGGAAATGGCTGTGGAGCTCTCTCTTGACCTGGACGAGTTTTTCCGGCAGAAAGACCCGCAGTATGCCGCCGCCCACCCGGACGCCCACGCAAGTAAGGAACTGATTGCGGATTTGCTCCTGGAGGGAAAAACAGCGGCCATCAAGGACAGGCTGGCGGAAATGGCGCAGACCCCGGAGGATGAACTTGTTTCCCGTATCGGCAGCTATGAGCAGGCCACCGGGTATGAGGCACACCTTGATACCGACGTTCCCGCCATCCGTGAAAAGCTGGAGCAGGCCCAGGAGCCGGAGAAGATGACCGTCCTTGTGGTGGAGCCCATGAAAGAACCGTATATCAAGGAGATCGCCCTCGGCCTTTCCGCTATGCAGGCCGAGGTTGACGGATTGATTGCAGCCGCATATCCCTTTGACGACCCTGTGGCCATTATCTGCAATGACGAGGGGAAGATGAACGGCATGGAGCTCAACCGGGCCCTGCGGGACAGCCAGGGCCGAATGTATGATATTGTTGCAGGGCCGTTTATCGTTACTGGGCTTGGGGATGAAAACTTTGCCTCCCTCTCCCCGGAACTGGCTGAAAAGTACATGGAGCATTTCAAGACCCCGGAAATGTTCGCTATGGTGAATGGAGAGATTGTTGCCGTTCCCGTTATGGCGGAGCCTATCGTGCCGGACATTTTTCTGACCGGGGAAAGGATTAAAACACCGCGGGGCAATTTTTCTTTGACCGATATGACACGGGAACAGATGGAGGCCGCCGGATATGGCTTTCATCATAGCTCGGATGATGGCCTGTACCATATCATGGGGAACGGTACACGGGCCTTTGCCATTATGAGTGATAATTACCTGAAGAATACGGAAATGGCTATGGAAGATGATTACGGCATGATTGACGGTATCATCAATAACGGCAAAAAGGAGATCACGCCTCCCGGCGCAGATGAAAAAACCTCCATACGGGAACGGCTGACGGAGGCAAAGCGGGAGTGCGCCGAGCGCAAGCCTACGGAGAAAAAGCCGGAGCGCAGCGGGCCGGAGCGTGACCTATGAGCAGAAGCAAGGCATGGAAAAGGGAATGGGCCTTCTTCTTGGGCGAAAACGGCAGGCGGCAGTACAACCGTATATGCAAGCGGTGTGTGCATGACTGCAAGCAGAGTTTCAGGGCGGCTTTAATCGAGTGTCCGAGGTACATAGGCAAGGAGACGAAAAAGACCCCCGAAAAGGGTTGAAAAAGGGCAAAATATTCCCTTGTATCGCTTTCTAAAAAGGCGGGTAATACCTTTTCCCTTGCGTGTATGTTTCGCTGAAATACTGCCTAAAAAGGTTTGATTTGGACATTTTTACAGCATGAAAACGGGAGCGTATCCATTGGACTATTCCAATGGGTGCGCTCCCGCTCTTTTTTTGTTAGTTAGATTTATGGTTCAAAGAATGATTATTTGACTTAATTATTGACTTGCTCTTTTTTATGCCTTGCTACTGCATTATTGTATGCAAGTTTCAAATATTTTTCTGGAGCTGGCGGCGTTCCTTTGCCAGACTTTTGTTGCTTTAACACCTCATTATAACCACGCACATATTTTTCATATTCATCTAAGTATTGCTTTTTATACTCTTCTGAAAACTCATCAGGAGTGCAGTTGAACCCTAAATCAGCTAAGACTTTGTCCGCATGTTGTTTTAATTTGGGAATTGCTATATTGACTTTCGTTCGAGACATATATTTATCTCCCTTTCTTTTTAGGCTCCCTATATTCGCAATATCTTACTATTGCACTGTTGGTAATTTTAACTATATCATGTTTATGTAAGGATGTGGTGTTCTTTCGCCGTAGTAGGCGCTGTGGGACTGTGTATAACTGGCCGTGATTATGGAGCTGTGGGAAACGGTGTTTGCAGGATGTGGGAAAGCCTCCGTTTTTCCACGGGCTGTAAATGCTGTTTTCCATCAGTGGAATGGCCTGTTATGCACATTTCCATAGTGCGGGTTTTAATTGTTTCTCGCTTTTAGGTGGAGCCCCATCATCACGATAAAACCGAGTCCCATAACGACATAAAACCATATCATATCTTCTCCGGCGAAGATGTGGGCGAAGAAGCCGAATACAAACGCCCAAAATGCCGAAAGCAGCACTCCGATAATCCAAAATCCCACTTTCGTATTTTGCAGCCAGAACAGGAGCCCAAACAATGCGATTGCGATTAGCAGGCAAAGCGCCGGGTGTACGCTCCATATCTGATTACAGATAATTCCGCTGATGGCTGCAAGAAAAATACTATCGAATAAAATGATATGCCCAACGAACACGCCGATTATGGTAAAAATCAGGCCAATGATTATACTGATCGCCAGGACAAGGCCGTATGAAAATAATGCTGCCATATAGCCACCTCCCTCCGTAAATGGATAAATTGTGTTTGTGAATACAATTCCATTATACACCTAAAAATTACCTGCGCCCAGGATTTTCGCTATCTTTCTGCTTCTTTCTCCTGCTCCCTCTCTTTGGGAACGGAAAGCAGGCTGTCAACATTCTGTTTGATGGTGCTGTATTCCCTGGCCTCCTGGCGGGCCGTTTTGTATTCAAAGTAAAGCCTTTCCTTTTCGGCGGTGAGGGTATCATGCTCCGTTTTCATCTTCTCGGCAGAGGGGAGCTTTTCCATTCCCATTTCCTTTATTGCTCTGGCCGACGCCTCAAACAGGATAATGTCGCTCTCATGCCCTCGCAAGAACTTTTCCTTGTCGGAGGATTTACGGTAGCTGTCATAAACCGGCTTTAGTTTCCGATAGGTGGTGGCGTGCTTTATAAGCAGGGTGAGATCCGCCGTGCGGTTTTCCGTGGCTTTGATGGAGGCGAGCAGTTTATCGGCGGAGGCGGAAGTTGCCGCTGCCCTTTCCTCCAATCCCTCATAGCTGCTGATACCATGCTCCGTGAGAAAGTTCATGGTCTTGGCCGCTTGCTTTAGATTATTGATTTTCGCCCAATGAGCGAACCCGGCGCTCTCCTGGGCCTTGATGTTGTTCTGAATATCAATAAACAGGTTAATGCGCTTATCATCCCTTTTCAACTGCCTGGAGGGGCGGGGCCTCCCGGCGATCCGGGCGGTAACGGCTTCCTCCGTGTAGTCGGCGCCCAGAGTTTTCATGCGGGTAAACCGCTCCTGATCGGAGGCGCGGCAGGATATGTATTTGCCCCGCTTGATTTCGTATCCCTCGTTTTGCAGGCGGTGGATTAAATCCTCCATGTGGCCGGATACGGGTATCAGCCGGTCTATGGCCGCTTTCAGTTTTACCTTGTAGCTCGTTCCCGCTTTTTCGGCGGTGTGTTCCGCGTAGCTCTTCCCCTTATCCTGTCCGGGGATGATGACGGAAAGGCCGTTCTCTTTGCAGAGTCTATCGCTGACGCGACGGATGAAATGATAGCTCCGCTTGTTGGAATGGTAGTGATGATAGTCCTCAAAATTGACGGCATTAAATATCAGGTGATTATGGATATGGCCTTTATCAATATGGGTGGTAAGTACAAACTCGTACTTGCCGCCCAATATTTCTTTTGCGAGCTGCATACCGATTTCGTGGGCCTGTTCCGGCGTGGTCTCCCCAGGCTCAAAAGCCTGTATCAGATGGCGGCCCAGGTGCGTACCCTTGTCGATAGCGTGGCGGCGAGTCCAGGCAAACTCAATATCGGCGGTTTCCGGGGAGCAGCCAATGGAGGACACTAAAAGTTTCCCGTCCGTCTTGGCGGGATTGCAGATATAGTCAAGCGCCTTTTTCAGCGTAGACTTAATAGGATGTGTCTTTGTAACTGCCATATCTGATCGAGCCTTTCCTTTATCTCCGCAATATCCGCTTCATAGGCGGGAGCGCCGGAGTTGAGGCGCTTGGCGATCTGGTTGATATTCCGGCCTATGCCCTGGAGTTCCGAGGTAAACGCTTTGATATTGGCGGTATCGGTGTAGATGATGTATCCGTCAATCGCCATCTTGCGCAGATAGGCGCCGTACCTCTGTGTCGGTATGAGCTTCATCTTTTCCTCGATCAGTGCCTTTTCTTCCTCCGTAACATAAAACTTCATCTGGATATTTCGTTTTCGGTTCGGCATGGCGTTCCTCCGTTCTATAAGGGTTTGGGATTATCCCAACAAGCATTTTTGTATTTTCGGACAGGGGGCCTGAAAATGTGAAAATACGCAAGCGGGTACTCGCTTGCTGTGCTTGCTACGTTACTCTCCCTCGTACTTAGGTAATCCCCCAAACGTTGATTTTGCTACTGAAAGCAAAGAAAAAACACCATGAAACCGCAAAGGCTCATAGTGTCTTTTAATACCATATTAAGTTGTTCATTAGGGATTTCTCCCCTCCATTTTGGCTTCTCTCAAGTCTTTTGCTAGGGCTTCCATTACCATATAGTCCTGTTTGTCCAGACCGCCAAACTTTGCGTCGAACTGACGGCGGCGCGTGGATTTCTTGCTTTCACTTTCGGGCCTTTGACAAAAAAATCTACAAAAGCCTGTTGACTTTTAAGTCAATACATGTTATGCTTTAATCGAGTCATTGACTTAAAAGTCAATATGAACGCTAAAGCATACGGAGGTGATACCCATTGCAGAAGAAAAGCAATGGCACGGCAATGCAAGACGAGTTCGACTACAAAAATCATAAAGTAATGCACACGATGAACGCTGAAAAAAGAGACGCATTATTTGACGCATCCATGAAAGAATTTAGCAAGGGTTATGCTGCGGCAAAT
>Ga0209510_1002211_pt1 | contig 20365 bp, 14 predicted proteins | sample BiotimSIPDNA_FD_185749 | JGI IMG/M metagenome (GOLD analysis project Ga0209510, IMG submission 185749) | Anaerobic biogas reactor microbial communites from Washington, USA - Biogas_R1 time_0 SIP DNA (SPAdes) (version 2) | ecosystem: Engineered > Bioreactor > Anaerobic > Unclassified | place... | reverse complement strand
TTCTCGTTTTAATGAGACGATTACAGAAGCTTTACTTAACGGTGCTTTATATAAATTGAAGGCTCTTGGAGTTTCTTCAAAAACGATTACAGTCGTTCGTGTTCCAGGAGCTTTTGAAATTCCAGGCACTTGTCGTCAATTAGTAAAGTCAAATAAATATGATGCTATTTTAACTTTAGGTGCTGTGATTCGCGGTGAAACACCTCACTTTGATGTCGTTGTTAATGCCGTTGCAAGTGGTGTTGCATCTCTTTCAGCAAATAGTGATATTCCAATTCTTTTTGGCGTATTAACTACTGAAAATGTGGAACAAGCAATGAATCGCTCTGGTTTAAAATCAGGGAATAAAGGTGCTGAAACCGCTGAGGCTTTGGTAGAAATGATTAACCTTTATAAGAAAATCAAATGAGTACTATTAGTAAAAGACCTTCACGTGTTTTTGCAATGCAGCTGTTGTATGCTATGGAAATTACTGCTGGTACTCCAGGAGAATGTTTACCAGGTGTTCTTCAAAGTCAGCCAATACAAGATGATTTGAAAAAGTATGGGATGTCTCTAGTAGATCTTGTGCTTGAACATCGAAAAGAATTGGTTGAGGTGATTGAAGGCTTATCTCATAGCTGGAAAATAGACCGTATGCCTATTTTGGATAAAATTATTTTGGAAATAGCTTTCATCGAACTGCTTTATAAAAAAGAGATCCCTGTAAAGGTGATCATTCAAGAAGCTGTTCAAATTGCTAATAAATTTAGCACAGATGATTCTGCCCGCTTTATTAATGGACTTTTAGATGTGTATGCTAAAAGTCATCAAATGTTTATTGATCAAAAATCTCGAGAGGAGTAAGACGTGCTTAAAAACGAAAAATGGATTAAACATCTAGTCGCTGGATTTACTGCATTAGTTGCTTTTATTGTTTATGCAATGACAATGGCGCCAACGGTAAGCTTTTGGGATTGTGGTGAATTTATCGCGTGTGCAAATACGTTAGGTATTCCTCATCCTCCTGGAACTCCGTTCTTTGTCTTTTTTGCACGATTTGTAATAGTGATTCTTCCTTTTGTAGAAGAAATAGCAAAAAGAGTTAATTACATTTCAGTTGTGAGTTCTGCTGCCACCGTGTATTTAATTTCGCTGTTTGCTTGGGACTTACTTACCAAGGTTTTAGCTAAGGATTCTTTAGCCTCAAAACTATCAAAAACTACTCGTTATATTGTTCTTGGCACCGCTGGTTTAGTCTCTGGCTTTTTACTCACGTTCTCTGATACATTCTGGTTTAATGCCGTGGAAGCTGAAGTATACGGTGTTGCCATGTTTATCCTTGTTTTGGTTTCTTATCTTGGTTTAGTGTGGTATGATCGTCGCGAAAAAGAACAAGGTGATCGTATTTTAATTTTTATTTGTTATATCGCATTCTTAGGGGTAGGCGCTCACTTATATACAATGCTTACTATCCCAGCTCTTTTTGTTTTAATTTTAATCGCTGATTTTAATAAGATTAAACAAAAAACGCCTATCTGGATTACAGGTGTACTTCTTTGTTCTGTGATTTATTATGTCTCAGGATTTATTTCTATTTCATTAGTGACTTTACTTGCATTACTCATTTTAACTTTAACAAAACCTTTTTCTGTTCCAGTGATGCGTTATGTGCGACTCGCTTTTGCTTTTACATTTGTGGCTTTGATTGGTTATAGCACGCATTTATATATCCCTATTCGTTCAGAGTTAAACCCAATTATTGATGAGAATAATCCAGAAATTAATATCCGTGATGAACAGGGAAATTTACAACTTGGTAATTTATTAAAAGATGAAAATTGGGTTGCTTTTAATAATTTTATTGAACGTAAACAATATGGCTCTGAAAGCATGATTAGTAGAGCTTTCTATCGCCGAGCTCAACTTTCTCATCAAATCTTAAGTTTCCCAAATATGGGCTTTGGTGGTTATCAAATTGCTCAATATTTACCGTTCAAAGTAGGTGGTGTAAATTCATCCAGGGGCCTTTACTCTTTTGATGCTTCCGAAAATCAGCCACAAACTCGCTTGGGTATCGATTTCCCTACACAAATGACGGTGATGGGAGATCATACTTTTGTTCAAGCTCTTTGGTTTTTATTCTTTAATGGCTTAATTATTGCTGTATGCGTTTTTGTTTATCGCAGACATCACAAATTGGGTGCATACCTTTCTGTGCTCTATGTTCTTTGCTCTTTAGGCTTGATATTTTATATCAACTTTGCCGATGGCACCAGAATGGAAAAACGAGATTATGACTATTGGATGAAAGCCATGTCTCGTAATGTAACGGATCTTAACCGAAGCGGAATCGCTATCAGTTCTGTGCCCAATGCAAATGCTTTGATTGATATGCGTCAGAATATTGAACGTGCAAAACAGACGGTTTCTAATCTTCGCTATAATAACGCAGATCCATCTGCTATTGCTGCGGCAGAAGCTGATGTACGTAAGTATGAAAATTCATCTGTATGGCAAAACTGGAGACAAATCGAAAACGCTTATGCTCGTGTGGGGCAACGTCCTCCATTCCCTGAGCCTGTTCATTTAGAAGTTCGCGAACGTGATTATTTCTATACACCAGCATTTATTTTCATGTCTCTCATTTTTGGTATTGGTGCAGGTATTTTAGTTTTACTCGTTGCTCTTTATCAAATGTCTCTTACAATTCCTGTAGCAGCTGTTTTAACGCTAGTGGCCCTTATCGTTCCTTCCGTTTCAAACTATAAGGAACATGATCGTTCAGGTCTTTGGGTTCCATGGGATTATGCTTATAACTTGTTACAGAGTTGTAGGCCAAATGCCATTTTATTTACAAATGGTGATAATGATACGTTCCCTCTTTGGTTTGCTCAAGAAGTGGCTGGTATTCGTAAAGACGTGCGTGTTGTCAATTTAAGTCTTGGTAATACAGATTGGTACATCAAGCAGATGCTTGAAAATGAACCAGTTTTAAAATTAAGTTATGATAAAGAAGGCATTGATCGTGACATGGTCATTAATGATGCTTCCGATAATAACCCTAATCACATGACTGCTACATGGATTAAAAAAGCGAATACTTTGATCCCTATTCTTGAAAAGAGAATTCAAGAAATGGAATCTTCTGATTCTACTCAATCAAATGTCCCTTTAGATTCCGCGAAAATAATGCAATTTAAAGTGATGCTTCAAGTTTATACGGCCTTTAAAGAATGGCAAGAACGTTCTGGAGCTGGCTTAATGTTAACTCAACATAAATTAGTCATAGACCTTGCTATTCAAAATATGGATCGTCCAATTCATTTTTCAACGACCGTGGGTTCTTCGAATTTTATGGGACTTGAAAAATATATGGTACAAGAAGGCCTAATTTATAATTTCATTAAGGGTGATTTATCTCCTCGTCAAAATGCTTTTGATATAGATCGTTCAGGTTATCTCATTGATAGCGTGTATAAGTTCCGCTGTCTTGGCGATGGCTCATGCTATATTAATACAGAAACAGAACGTTTGTTATCTAGCTATACTTCTTTATACTTGCAAATTGCCTTTAATTTAAGAGAGCAAATTGTAGAGATTAGAAAGTCGGGCCCTTATACAGTCGAGAAGAAGTTGGTGGTTGACGAAAAACTCAAGCAAGCTTCTCATTATTTAGAAAAAGGAATTTATCAGTTCCCTAATGAGTGGCGTTCTTATTGGGCTGCAGCTTTTGTTTATGAAGCAGCAGGTCAATACCAAAAAGCAAAGGAATACTTAGAAAAAGGACTTCTAAATGTTCCTGAATATGAACATCAAGGTCGTGGACGTTTATCTATGAGCATTCAGTCAATGCAAGGTGTTCCAGATGCGACTCCTGTTATGAAAATAGAATCACAAGACTCTGCTCAAGATACGTCTATTTCTGATTCTTCAACAACAAAGAATCAAGAATAATAAATGAGATAACCATGGATTTAAGTATTGTTATACCTATTAAAGACGAAGCAGATAATCTTGCTGATTTGTTTGCTGAAATCGTATCAGCGATAGAGCCCACTCATTATTCTTATGAAGTGATCATTATTGATGATGGAAGTCGAGATGATTCTTGGGAAGTCTTGACCTCATTAATAAGTAAATATTCTTTTATCCGTGCGTATCGTTTTCAATTTAACTGTGGAAAAGCGGCAGCACTTTCCTTAGGCTTTTCAAAGGCGAAAGGGCATTATGTCGCTACTCTTGATGGTGATTTACAAGATGACCCTTTAGAAATTCCTAAAATGATTCGTATTTTGGAAAGTGGTTATGATTTGGTTTCTGGTTGGAAAAAACGTCGTCATGATCCATGGCATAAAACATGGCCATCTAAACTGTTTAATTTGACTGTATCATTTGTTTGTGGTCAGCGTCTCCATGATTTTAATTGTGGTATTAAAGTTTACCGAAGTTCTGTAGTACGTTTCATCCCATTATATGGTGATTTTCATCGATTTATTCCTGTTATGGCGAAGTGGCAGGGTTTCCGAATTACTGAAATGCCAGTGACTCATAGAGCCAGAGTCCATGGTGTTTCAAAATACGGTGTTTCTCGTTTGGTTTCAGGTTTTTTAGACTTATTGACATTATTATTCTTAAAAAGTTTCGGTGCAAAGCCCCTTCACTTTTTTGGTCTGATCGGTTTACTTTTTGTATTTTGTGGCCTTGGTATTACAGGCTATTTTGGAATCGAGTGGCTTCAAACAGGAGCTCTTCGTGTTCGTCCGTTACTACTCATGGGTGGTTTTTCTCTTGTAATGGGCGTTCAGTTTATTTCTCTTGGCTTATTAGGAGAGATGATGAACCAAAATAAAAAACAGACATATCCAGTTGCTGAAGTACTTCCTGAGCTTACACTCCCTTTGGAGAAACCGTATGAAATATCCTAAAAGTCTAGTCATTGTTCCAACATACAATGAAAAAGAGAATATTTCTCTTATTTTGCCAGTAATTTTATCTCAACACGAGTGTATAGAAGTATTAGTAGTAGATGATAATTCACCTGATGGTACTGGTGATATCGTTCAAAAAATGTCGGATGAAAATCCTCGTATTCATATATTACGTCGTTCTGGTAAACTGGGATTAGGTTCTGCTTATGTTATGGGATTTAAGTGGGCTTTAGAACAGGGTTTCGAACGAATTTTTGAAATGGATGCAGATTTTAGTCATGCTCCTACAGATTTAGTTCGCTTTTTAGAAAAGGCCGAGACTAGTGATTTGGTTTTAGGTAGTCGTTATTTAGATCGAAAAATTAGCGTTGTTAACTGGGACATGAAACGATTGATTTTAAGTTATGGGGCTAATTTATACACGCGTATAGTGACTCGATTGCCTGTAAGTGATGCTACTGGTGGGTTTAAGTGTTTTCGAAGAGAAGCTCTTGAAGCTTTAAATCTATCTGATATGAAAAGTGATGGCTATTGCTTTCAGATAGAAACAACGTTTAAGATTTGGAAAAAAGGATTACGTGTTTCTGAAATACCAATCGTGTTCACCGATAGAACACGAGGTGCTTCAAAAATGAGTGGTGGAATTATTTCAGAAGCATTTTTCTTAGTATTAAAACTTCGATTAGGTTTGGCATAATGCCTTGTTCTGTTATTATTATTGCATATAACTCAAGAGATTTTATTCCTGCGTGTTTAGCTTCCGTAAGAGAGGCTTTAATTGATATTGATTCAGAAATTATTGTGTTAGACAATGGATCTCCGTATCCATTGACGACTGAAGTTAAGGAAATGTTTCCAGAAGTCATTTGGCTTGAGTCTAAGGAAAACTTAGGCTTTGGACGTGGCTGTAATTTGGCTGCGACTCACGCTACCAAGCCGTATTTATTTTTTATCAATCCTGACACGATTGTCTCTAAAACGGCCTTTTCAAAGACGCTCAAGTATATTCAAGAAAAGCCAAAAGCGGGTCTTGTGGGGTGCCGAATATTAAATGAAGATGGCTCTCTTCAGTGGGCCTGTCGAAGAGCATTCCCTTCACCTTTAGCCGCTATTTTTAAGACTATTGGCCTTGCTTCATTATTTCCCAAAAGTCGTTTTTTTGCATCGTATAACATGACTTATTTAGATCCAGATCAAGAAACAGAAGTCGATGCGATTAGTGGATCCTTTTTTTGTATCAGTGATGAATTATATAAAACTTTAGGAGGATTTGATGAATCCTTCTTTATGTATGGAGAAGACCTAGATCTTTGTTTTCGTGCAAAAAAACTGGGCTATAAAAACTTTTATTTTCCTGAAACCAATATTATTCACTTTAGAGGGCAGAGTAGTAAAACAAGACGTTTCAGATCGTATTTAGATTTTTATAATGCGATGATTATTTTTAATCGTAAACACAAACAGTTTCATATTCCTCTATTCTTAGTTTCAATAGGTATTTTCTTTGCTTCGCTCGTAGGTATTTTTTCAAGATTAATTCCTCAATTTTGGAAAATGATTTTTGATATAGGTATTGTTTTTGCGGTAGCTGGGCCTATTTCTCTTGATTTTGCTGTTTTGTTAGCTCTATCTATTTGGTTTCCTCTCATGTGTCTTGGAGATTATTCTTCGCCTCAATTAGATGGGTCACATTATCTGAAATACTTGTTCCCTATTCAGATTGCGGTTTCTTTATTTGCCTATTTTTATATGCATGAACCTCCTGCGTTTATCGCATCAGTCTTTTTTGCTTTAGGTGGCGTTATTTTTTGGCGACGTATATGGTTTTGGGGCCTTTATTTTTATCGCATCTTTTCAAAACAAAGGCATCGCTCGATTATCGTAGGTGGTTCGTCAGATTCTCTCCATCGATGGTTTAATCAATATGACTTGATCCCAGGGATGGAAATTTTAGGTTGCATTAGTGGAGTTCCTGATCAAGCCACAGATGAAAATAGAATGCATTTATTAGGGCATGTCAATGAACTTAAGTCAATTTGTCAGAGAACAGGTTGTCGAGAACTATTGATTTACTCCAATCGTTCTGGTTATAGAGAGTATTTTAATGATTTGATTCTTCAAGATTTGCCCTTAAAACAGTATTTATTGATAGATGGCGAGAAAAAAGGCGATTTTGCTCTCGTAAATCTAAAATACCTCGATTAATATCGTGCGTTTTCTTAAAATGATGTTATTTTTATCATAAGTGTATGAAAAGAAAGGTTTTATGATTGATCCTGATTTACTTCAAATGTTATGTTGCCCTGAAACTAAACTTCCTCTTCAAGAAGCCGATGATCTTCTTTTAAAGGAATTAAATCTAAAAATAAGTGAGAAAACTTTAAAAAATTTTTCTGGGCAAGTATTAACAACTCCTTTGGAAGGGCTATTGGTAACGGTGGATGGTTCTAGAGCTTACCCTGTAGTTGAGAACATTCCTGTATTATTAGCTGATGAATCCATTATTTTGAAAAGATAGAGGTCATTGTGGCAGCGACATTAGAAAGCGTAAAAAAAGCAATAGGAAAAAAGTCAAGCTCTTTGGCTTTTGCTTGGCTTGCCGATTTAGAACGTAAAGCAGGTAAACCAGATGTTGCCCTTGATACTGTAAATACAGGATTAACTTATTTACGTGATTATTTGCCTGGTCTATTAGTCCGTTCTGCCATTTATTTTGATTTAGAACGTTATGATGACGTTATTGAGTCTTGTGAAGCGATAGTAAAAAAAGACCCTTTTTGTATCGCTGCTTGGCGTCGTTTAGGAGCTGCATATCAAAAGAAGAACCAAATTGGTAAAAGGAATTTTTGCTATAGAATGGTTCATGATATGGATCCTTTAGATTCTTTTTGGAAAGAAGAATACAATTTTGTCCCTCCTGAAGATATCGTCCCAGAAGAAGATTCTTCTGTTGTTGAAGGAAACGAAATTTCAGAAACACAAGATGTGCAGAATGTGCAGGAAGAATCATTTGAAATGCCTCCAGAACTTGCCGTATCTACACCTCCAGATTTAGAAAACGAAGATCCATTCTCCTTATTAACTAATCTTTTGCCTTCTGATGAAGATGGAATGCAAGATACATCTCTTGAAAGTTTGGAAAGCTCTTTAGATGATGTAATGGAAGTGATTTCGGAAAAAGAAGAAACTCTACCAGAATATTTTGGTGGAGATGATATTTCTGAAACTGATGTCTCGTCTGCTTTCTCAAGTATGTTTGGCATGGATGATGAGTTACCTTCTGAAAAACCTGTTTCACCATTTGCATCTTTTGAGATTCCAACAAGTATTGATGATGAGGAAGATGCTTCTGAACCAGAACCAGAAGTATCCATTCCAGAAGAACCAAAACTTTCTAGCTTAGTGGAAGAGGAAAAACCTCAAAGCCTTTCAAGTGCTTTTGATGATATTTTTGGGGCTGATGAATTACCAGAAGAAAAATTTGATTCAGACGACTTCACTTCAGGTTTTGAAAAATCAAGTTCAGCTGAAGCACCAAGTTTTGAAGAGTCTATTTCAGACGATTTCACTTCAGGTTTTGAAAAATCAAGTTCAGTTGAAACACCAAGTTTTGAAGAGTCTATCTCAGACGACTTCACTTCAGGATTTGAAAAATCAAGTTCAGTTGAAGCACCAAGCATTGAAGAGTCTATTTCAGACGACTTCACTTCAGGTTTTGAAAAGTCAAGTTCAGTTGAAACACCAAGTTTTGAAGAGTCTATTTCAGACGACTTCACTTCAGGTTTTGAAAAGTCAAGTTCAGTTGAAGCACCAAGTTTTGAAGAGTCTATTTCAGACGACTTCACTTCAGGTTTTGAAAAATCAAGTTCAGTTGAAGCACCAAGCATTGAAGATAGTGGTGTAGATATTGCTCCACAAAAGGAAGAATCTTTAATTGATCAGATAAAAGAATCAGATGATATTCTTCCAGAAATTAAATCTTCTTCTAATAAAGCAGAGCCTCAAAAAGCCGCTGATGAATTTATTTCTGCTGTAGATTCAAGTTTATCTGCTCTTTTTGGAGAAGATGATTTAGATCTACCTCAAGAAAAAGAATCTGCTCCGACCGATGTATCAAAGAATAGTATAGAAAATTCGTTTACGGCTCTCTTTGGCGAAGATGATGATCTTGTTTTACCTTCAAAAGATGCAGAACAAAAAGAAAAAAATGATGGAACATTATTTCACTCTTTAGAAGAAGATGTAGATAGTTCTTTCGAATCTCTTTTTGGAAAGGAAGATGATTCTTTTGAATTAAAAAAAGATTCTCCTGCGTCTTCTTATAGTCAGCCTGTTCCTCCTTTGAATCCTGTGGAAGTGGGAAATGAAATTTCTGGAGCTTTTGCCACTTTATTCTCTTCAGACGAAGATGATGATCTTCCTGAAGAAAAACCTCAAGAGCGTGATGGCGTTGATTTTTTAATGTCAGGTGATTCTGATGATGAAATGGCTGTGGCATTAATGAAAAATCCATCTGCATCTTTAGATCAAGATGAAGTGGTCTTGGATGAGAATTTGAATACAAAGACTCTTGCTGAGATTTATTATGAACAGGGTCTTTATTCTAAAGCATTGAATATTTATCAGGACCTTGCTAGAAAAAATCCTTCGGATTCAGAAATTCAAAAACGTTTAAGTGATATTCAGCGTCAGGTCAATGAAAAATACGGTGACCTTTAAAAAGGATATTTTATGGCAGACGTTCGTGTAGAGCATTTATTGCGTGAAATGGTTAATCATGGGGCATCCGATTTACATGTTCGTGTAGGTGTTCCTCCTATTTATCGTATTAATGGTGAACTTCAAAAATTATCGGACGTTCGAATCGATTCTGTGATGATGGATTCTTTTTTAGATGATATAATGAATCGAGATCAAAAAGCTCGTTTTGAACGCGATAAAGAATGTGACTTTGCTGTTGGAGCTCGAGAAATGGGCCGTTTCCGTGTGAACGTCTTTCGCCAGCGTGGAACCATTGCAATGGTGGTTCGTCATATTAAAGCTAAAATCCCTACATTTGATGAGCTTCAATTACCTGAAGTAATCAAGGAAATGGCCTTAAAAAAGAGAGGCCTCATTCTTGTTACTGGAACAACGGGATCTGGTAAATCTACGTGTCTTGCAGCGATGATTGATCATATCAATAATGAAGAAACATGTAATGTGATTACAGTCGAAGATCCTATTGAATATCTTCATCGCGATAAAAAATCCATTATTTCTCAGCGTGAAATTGGTGTTGATACAAATTCTTATGAAAATGCTCTTCGTTCTGCTTTGAGACAAGATCCAGATGTTTTGCTTGTCGGTGAAATTAGAGATCTAGAAACCATGCAGATTGCTCTAACCGCTGCAGATACGGGTCATATGGTTTTTGCAACGATTCATACAACGAATGCGACAGAGACAATACATCGTATCCTTTCCATGTACCCTCCTCATCAACATGAAGAAGTGCGTTTACTTTTAGCTGAATGTTTAGTGGGTATTATTTCTTTACGTCTTTTGCCTACAAGAGATGGAAATCATCGTGTGCCTGCAGCTGAAATTCTTGTAAATACAGGTGCTATTCGAGAGTATATTGCCGATAAAACTAAAGTGGATATGATTGAACAGGCGATTGCTGAAGGGCATATGCAATATCAAAGTCAAACGTTTGATCAGGCTCTATTAAGTCTTTATATGGAAGAAAAAATTTCTTTAGATACTGCGATGAAAGCCGCTACGAATCCAGATGACTTTGATCTTAAAATTAGAGGTATTTCTGGTACTTCTGATCGCGCCTGGATGTAAGCACTCTAAATACATTATTTTCACGTTTTTCGCCAAAAAGGGCCTTTTTTCACGCCCCCTTGACAGGATAGTTATTTTTAAAATGGTTGGTGCTTCTATTCATTGATTTTTAATTTGAATACAGAGCGAAAACGAATGATGCATTGTTATCAGCTGTAAAAAAAGAACTTTTAAAGTACTTGTAGTTTAAAAAAGAATTTTTATTATCCTCAATCATTAAACAGGTAATAATTGATTCGTATTATTAGATAGCTACTGCTATCTCGGTTAGGAGAACTTAATATGCCAAGAATAGACCTTGATGATCAATCTTTGGAATGTCCAATAGTAATAGGGACTGAAAATGAAAAAGCAATAGATATTTCTCAATTAAGATCAAAAACGGGCTATATTACTCTCGATGATTCTTTTGGAAACACAGGTAGTTGTAAATCGGCTATAACTTATATCGACGGAGATAAGGGCGTTTTACGTTACCGTGGCTATGCGATTGAAGATCTTGCTGAAAATAGTTCTTTTATTGAAACGGCTTATTTAATTATCTATGGCCATTTGCCTTCTCCATCTGAATATAAGCTGTTTTCTGGTTTACTTACTAGTCAAGAAATTTTACACGAAGGGTTTCGTCATCATTTTGAAGGGTTTCCAAATAATGCACATCCCATGGCAATGCTTTCGGCGATGATTAATGCGATGGGTTGTTATCAATCTGATTTGTATGATGACATAGACGGTGTATCCCATTTTGATAAAAGTGCGGCCCAGCTGATTTCTCAAGTGAGAACGATTGCTGCAGCTGCTTATAAGATGAGTATTGGTCAACCTATGATTTATCCTTATCCTAATAAGCGTTATGCAGAAAACTTTTTACATATGATGTTTAGTCTTCCAAATAATCCTTATGAAGTGGATCCTGATATTTTACATGCATTAACGATGTTTTTAATTCTTCATGTGGATCATGAACAAAATTGTTCTACAAGTACTGTTCGATTAGTGGCTTCCAGTGGTGCCAATTTACATGCGAGCTGTTCAGCTGGAGTTTGTGCCCTATGGGGGCGTTTACATGGGGGAGCGAATCAGGCTGTCGTTGAAATGTTTAATAAAATTCGAAATGCCGATTATTCGGTGAAAGAATTTATTGAAAAAGTGAAGAAAAAAGAACATGGTGCTAAATTAATGGGTTTTGGACACCGCGTTTATAAGAATTATGATCCACGAGCTCAAATTTTACAAAAAGCAGCTCATAAATTATTGGATAAAGCTGGCAAAAATGATGAACTTTTAGAAATTGCTCAAGAACTCGCTGAATGTGCCTTACATGATGATTATTTTATTGAGCGTAAATTGTATCCTAATGTGGATTTTTATTCAGGAATTATTCTTCAAGCGATAGGAATTCCTTTAAATATGTTTACAGTGATGTTTGCCATTGGGCGTATGCCTGGCTGGATCGCTCATTGGAAAGAAATTTCAGATAATCCAAAACAGCGAATTTATCGTCCAAGGCAGATATATACTGGTGAAACCCTTCGAAAGTATGTTCCTATGGATGAGCGTTAATTTTATCAATAAAAGAAGGAATTCCTTGCGGAACTCCTTCTTTTGTGGTTTTGGTGGAATCTGAAACGACTTATTTTTGAGTGGCCCCAGAAATGGTTCCTGTGGATGCAAATCCATTGGCATCTAAAGAACCAGAGAATGTCCCGCCGACATAGAATTTATGACCACTGATGTTATTATCCATATAAATACCAGCGGCTGCGCTTAAAGGGGCCTTAAATGCGGCAAGGACTTGACCGCTGCTATTTGCAATACAAATCATAGTGTTTTGAGAGGCTCCTAATGAAGTGCTGCTGATATAGGTGCCACTATTTGGGGTGACAAACATTTGAGCTGTACCTACTCCTAATACAACGCCGCCAGTATGAGTCATTTTATAACCACTGCCATCTCCCATGTCGAGAATACCGTTGCCGCCTCCACCTGTTTGTACAACTATCGTAGTACCTCCAGAAATATTAAAATCTCCGTTCGAATCAAGACCGTCTCCGCCCGCTTTAACAAAGTGATAACCTCCCTTGACATTTAGAGTCCCTGTAGAGGAAGAAAATCCACCACCTCCGCCGCCCCAAGAAGGAAAGCTTGTAGAGCCTCCTGTTGCTGTACCAGAGCCGTCTCCGCCAGCAGCATTCCAGCCGTCATCACTTGCTACGATAGAGGTTGTTCCACCATTAAGATTAATGATATAAGCTTCAAATCCTTCATAAGATTTCGATACAGAAATGTTTCCATCATTGATATTTAAAGTCTTATCAGAGTGAATGGCATCATCAGCAGAAGCAAGAGTCATTGTTCCTCCTGCAATAGTAATGTCACCACTGCTATGAATACAGTCATCTTGTGCATTGATATCAATCGTTCCACCATTAATGATTAAAAGAGAATCTGATTTTAGCCCCTTATAGCTGTAGGTACTGTTTGTAGAGCCTGTGGCTCCTTGACCTGTTTTAATGGTAATCGTAGGAGAGTTATCAATTTTAATGTAATTGTAGGCATCAATGGCGTCATGAGCTGTGGTAACCTTAAATGTACCACCTGTAATCCAAATGAAGCCTTTTTCTAGATTATAGGTTTCACCATTTGCAGTGTCTTCTCCTTCATCGCTCTTAATACCATCGCCAGCAGTACTTGTCACTTCAATGTTTCCTGCCCATGGGGTTTCATCTCCAAATTCTACGGAACCTTTTCCTTTGATCGCATTATTAACTGCACTTACAACAATCGTTGGAGCATCCTTAAATCGAAGATCATTTGAAGTGTGAATACCATTGTTGAAATTACCAGTTACATTTAATTTTCCATTCCCTTTTATGGTTAAATCATCTTTAGCATAAATACACGCTTTTGTTGTATCTCCATCATAAAAAACAGTTCGTTCTTTTCCATCTGTGAATGTATTAACGGTGTTATCTGCTAAAACAAGTAAAACTTTTTCTGCGTTACGAACATAAAGAGGGGCATCTGTACTATTAGATAAAATGAGTCCTTGTAAATAGAGGTAAACGTTATTAAGATCTGCTGATTCGACTAGAATTTGCCCTTCTGTACGGGACCCTGAAAAATAATAGTCTCCTCCGCAAGTGATTTTTGTAATGCCATTGGTAACTTCAATACAATTATTGTTATTAGTCACAATGACTTCACTTTCAGAGTAGGTAATGGTGGGTGAGAGACCATTCGTAGATGCACTTGAAGATGCACTTGAAATAATATTAGAAGAAGAGCTAACAGAAATAATAGTTGAAGAAGAACTTTTTTCTGAACTACTTGAACTTGCTGCAGTTAAGAAAATAGGGGTACATAATGAATCATAATAATAGTATGACAAGTTTTGTTCGTTATAATAATAAGAAATGCCTTCTGCCGTAAAAGAGGGCTCTTTTGAAGTGCAGCTCTTTTCTATAGAAGAGCTGGATTGAATTACATCTAAAGAAGAAGAACTGATATACAATGAATTCGTATCCGTTATGGACGAAGAACTGCTATTATTGTTTATCCATACAGTTTCTCCATTGACTGTAATGTAATAGACGTAAGTTCCTGTTTCATCTTTACAAAAAACAGCTCCGCTAGTAGGATCTGTTAGATCGCAAGGATTAAAAGAAGTGGCTTCTGATGAAAGGTTTGCGTTAACATCGTCTTCTACGGACGATGTCGTTTCGCTACAGGCTTGTAATAGCCATAATAAAAGAAGAGAGAGTAAAGAAATTTTTTTTAAAATTCTTACTTGCATAGTGAATCCTTTTTCTTAAAAGAGTTAATGCTTTATACGTTTACATTGATAAAGATATCCATTACTCATTTTTTTAATAAGAAGTTTTATGTTTAAAATTTGTGAAAAAATGTTTTCTCTTTCATAGAATAAATGAAATGGAACGAAAGACTCCAAATTTTAGGAGCAAAAAAAAGAAGTGGAACAAAAAGCTCCGAAAAAACAAACTAAAAAAACTCGAAATATAAAGGGATGGATACTTTTTTGAGCCTTCTTAAAAGAATAAAGTACAAGTAGTCAGTGTGCAATTATTATCTTTACCTTATGAGTTTGCTTTTACGCCCTTTATTTTTAGGCCTTTTATTATTGCTTTTTACAGGTAGCTTCGCCCGTTCTCCAGTGATTTCTGCAGAACGTTCAGTGAATTTAAAAACATTAGAGACTAGTCCTCTTCTCTATGAATATCATCGTTTAACAACGAATGATGTCAAACGCCTTTATTATTTTCCAAGAAGAGATTCGACTTGGAAAAACAATGAATCTGAAGAAGAAAAATCAGCCTTAGTTCATTTTCATAATAAACATGGAGCGCTAGCGGCTAGTTTAATTGGAGGAGTGGAGTACAAGAGTAGTGAGGCACTTGCAGATACGATATTTCCTAGTGTTGACGGAGGCATATATTTAAGAGGGTATATTGACTCAGTAGAATTTATGCTTGATGCACGCATTTACAATGAGCGACATTATAATAGTACACCGAAATCTTTTGACCGCGAATTTTTAGAACATCAAAAAGAAGAAAATAATTCAGGATTTGAATATACTAGTTATGCAAGATACAGAGGGCATTTTGCCATTAACATGGGATTTGCTAGGCTTGATTTCGCGAGAGATGTCATGCATTGGGGGCCAGGGTATTATAACAACCTGAGCTTAAACCAGTTTGCAGTTCCATATAATAGCATGTCGTTAGAATTACAACTAGGCCCTCTTTCGGTAGTTAGTTTTTATGGGGATTTATTAATTCATAATAATAGTATGAGTATGCAAAATAAAACATCTCGTAATCTATACGGTCATCGATATGAATTAAGTTTAAGTAATTTGGTTTTTGGTATTAGTGAACTACAAGTCTTGTACGATAATAACAGGCCTTGGCTATTTGTTCCTATTGTTCCTTTGTTTATGGAAAAAGGAAATTATTCAGAAAACTCAAATAATGGTTCTCTTTCTTTTGATGTCGCTTATCATTTTTTGAACACTGGGCGTATTTATAGCGAGTTCTTTTTAGATGATATGGAAAGTCCAGTTAGTTTAATTCGAAACGATAATATCGAAGCCAAGTGGGCGTGGATGGCTGGCTTACAGTTAGGGCATGATTTTAGAATTTGGAATCGTTTATTAGAATTAGGTTCTATTGTAGAGTATGCTCGAGTAGAGCCTTATGTCTATAGCCATTTTCATCCAAGCACAGCACAACTGGCTCATTTAGGTTATCCATTAGGCAATCAAAGTGGGCCAAATAGTCAGACTATTGATTGGACTATTTATAGCCGTTTTAATTCTACTTGGAATTTAAGCTTTCATTCTCAGTGGTTATGGAAGGGAGATGATTATGGAAGTGCTGTGAATGATACTACTCCAACAAGTAATCATATGAATCTTCCAAAGAAATTTATTGATGGTGCTAAAATGGAATACTCGTTATCGCCATCACTAAGTTATGATGGTCAGTACGTGGCTTTTTTACTTCAAATCACATTATTTCACGACGAAAAAATTTATACCCGTTTAGGATTTAAATGGTAAACGATTTACAAAATACAAAGAAAGAATTATTAGCTCCTGCAGGAGACCTGACTCGTCTTTCTTATGCCTTAGCTTATGGTGCTGATGCTGTCTATGCTGGGCAACCTGCTTTTTCTTTACGAGCTAGAGAAAATGGATTTAAGAATTTAGATGATTTAGCGGAAGGAATTTCTCTTTGCCGAAAAGCAGGGAAGAAATTTTATTTGACAAGTAATGTCATTGCTCGAAATACAAAGGTCGAATCCTTTCAAAAGGCATTGCTTGCTGCGATTGAACTAAAACCAGATGCATTGATTGTGGCTGATCCTGGAATTATTGGCTTTCTGCGTAAAGAAGTACCACAGCAGGAACTCCATTTATCTGTACAAGCCAATACCACCAACTGGCTTACTGCTAAATATTGGGCTGAACAGGGAATCAAACGTATTATTTTAAGCCGAGAACTTCGATTAGAAGAAGTTCAAGAAATTCATAAACGCGTTCCAGAGGTGGAACTAGAAGTTTTTGTTCATGGCTCTGTTTGTATGGCAATGTCTGGTCGCTGCATGCTATCTAATTGGGTCTCTCATAGAGATGCGAACCAAGGGGCGTGCAATAATTCTTGTCGAATGCCCTATAAGTTATATGCTAATGCTGATGTGCAAGAGGATTCATATCAAATGCATCAAGGGTCGTTTAGTCTACAACGCTCTGATAAAGAAGATTTACCTCCCATTCAATTAGATGAAGACTCTTGGGGCACTTATTTTATGAGTAGTCGAGATCTTTGTGCCTTAGAAGGGCTGCCTGCATTAATGGAAGGCGATATGATTGCGTCTTATAAAATAGAAGGTCGAACTCGTTCCATTTATTATTTATCTCAAGTGATTCACGCCTATCGTTTAGCGATAGATGCTTGTGCTTTAGGTAAACCGATTCCTGAAGAGGCAAGACATGCTTTGATGTTGACTGACAATCGCGGTTGGATGCCTGGTTTTGGTTTTAAGGGGCCTTTACCTCAAAATTATGAAGCAACTCATGTGGCTTCCAATCATGGTTGTGTGGCGGCTCAAATAATGGAATATAATGCAACTGAAGGACGATGCTTTTTTAAGGTGAAAAACCCATTTGACGCGTCAGATTCTTTTGAGTTATTAACGCCTCAGGGCATTTTTCCATGTCGTATCTCTCATATACAAAATGCAGACGGAAATCTTACAGAAAGGTTACACCCTGGTACAAACGGAAGTTCTTTGATTCAAACGGATGAAAAAGTCAATTCAGACCACTTTTCTTATGCTTTTCTTATAAAGAAAAAGACAAATTTGTAATTCTAACATAAATTTTAGATATGCAAAATTTCGATGATAGAGAAATGGAAATTGACGAAAGAGATTGCTGTTATGATCTTAAAGATCATGTGATTCCTTTTTTTAAGCGCCACATCGGAGAACTGTATGACTTTATTGAAAAGAGACGAGCTTCTTCTGCTGAACGAATTGAAACCATAGACTTAATTAAATTATTCATCCAAGACCGGAAGTTGCCTTTTGATATGCGGCATTACATGAATGCTCAAAGTGATTTTATTCGTAAGAATATTAAAGAAGGGTGTCAGAATCGTCAAGAAATAGTAAGTCATTGGATTAAGGTTTATGCTGAGAAACATCGTAATAGAGCTATCTTGTTGCAGTGCTTATACTTAGATCGCGTTAGTCAAGAAATTATCCCTGCGATAGAAAAAATGCTTCAAGATTTTCACCAGCAAAAATAAATTCTATGTAAATTAACCTCTAATTCAGAGGTTTTTTTTTACCTATATTTTATATTTCCATGTCAAGCCCTTTGAAGAAATTTTTATGTGAATAAGATGTTTAGATATTTGTGACGTATAGCGAATGCTTCGTGTGCATTTTGATCATGAGTACTTCTAAATTCACAAAAAAAAGAGAAATAGCGATTTTGACAAAAAAAAGCCTTTTTTATATAAAAAAAAGAAAAATAGATCTATTTCAAAATCCTTTTTTTACATTCCTTTCTGTTAAACTTTTATTTCTCGATAGTGTTGTTTTTAGGATTGGCTGTGGAAAATATATTTAGTGTTTTAGATCATGTTAATGTATGGCAAAACTTATTAGATGTTCTTGAAAAAGAATCGGATAATCCAGTTGATTTTGCTTTTTTAGAAGCTTTTCAATTTGCAGGAATTGAAGGCTCATTTGTTAAATTAATTGCTCCAGATCATTTTAGGCAAAATTGGCTAGAATCGCATTATAAAGCTTTAGTTGAAACGACTCTTCGTAAAATTGACCCTGCTATAGAAGGGTATAAAGTTAGTATAGCTAATGTAGATCGTAAAATAGAGATTCCTCAATTAAATCTACAAGCCGTTCCTCTTCCCAAAAAGCCTAAAGTCTCTCACACCAAAAAAGAACTTCCTTCACTTTACTGTCATTATTCTTTTGATAATTTTATACAGGGGCATTGTAACGAAGTTGCCTTAAAAACAAGTATGGCGATAGCTCAAAATCCAGGGGAAAAGAGTATGAATCCTCTATATCTCTATGGTTCCACGGGCTTAGGCAAAACACATTTAATGCAATCAATGGCCCGTTATTTATTGGCCCATCGTACTTCGGATCATATCGTCTATCGTAACGCAGAACAATTCTTAAATGATGCTGTCGCACGTTATAAAGGATCATTTGAAGAAAAGAAGAAAGCGATCGCTCATTATTCTGAGACTTATGAAAAAGCCGATATATTACTTTTAGATGATATTCACATCTTAGAAAAGAAAGAACACACACAAGAATTACTACTCCATTTATTGGATTCTTTTAGGTTACATCATAAGCAAGTCATTTTATGTAGTGATCGAAAACCAGCTGAGTTTTTGCAAATGTCTGAAAAGCTTATTTCTCGTTTTGAAGAGGGGCTTACCGTATCTATAGATGCTCTTGATTATTCGACTCGACTCGAAATATTAAAGAATAAAGCATCTGATCTTTCTTTCCCAAAAGAGGAAGAAGAATCGATTTTTCGGTGTATTGCTTCTCTTCCTATTTCAAACGTACGTGAATTAGAAGGTTTTATTTCAAAAATGAGAGCCAATCAGGAATTGATGAAAAAAACATTGTCCCTCGATTTTATACAATCTTTGGCTCATATATCAGCTAATATAGAATCGCCTTCTTTAACTCCGCAGCATATTATTGAAACAACAGCTTCTACTTTTGGGGTAGACTCATCTTTATTGTCTTCAAAAAAACAAAATCAATCTCTTTCTTTACCTCGTAAGATGGCGATGTATTTGTGTCGAGAATATACTTCTGAAACCCTTCAGAATATAGGTTCTCTGTTCAATCGCGATTATGCGACAGTGATTGCGAGTGTAAAATCCATCAAGAAAGAACTTGGTACTAATAACTCGCTTTCTCAAAAAGCAAATGAGATTAAAGAGGCGTTACGAATTTCTTAGTCTATCACTTATTTTATTTACAAGGATTTAGCACTTCTTGTTTTAGTAAATAAAAAGGATTATTATGTTAGTCTTGATTACAGGTGGTGCAGGTGTTGTGGGGCGATCCCTTTGTCGTGAGTACTTATCTCAAGGCTATCAAGTGAAAGTGATCGTATTGCCTCAGGATCCAGGAGTTTCTCTATTACCTTCAGAAGTGTCTGTGTTTTATGGGGATGTTTCTAAAAAAGAATCAATCGAAGCGGCTTTTGAAAATGTGGATTTGGTCTGTCATTTAGCAGCCGTTTTAATCTCTAAGAATCCAGAAGATTATCATCGCGTCAATTATCTTGGAACCACTCATGTGATGGAGTTATCACAAAAAGCAAAAGTCAAGAAATTCGTCCTTATTTCCAGTATTTCTGTGATTTATCCTATTCGAACGCCTTATGCAGAAAGTAAGTATAAGGCCGAAGAATGTGTAAAAAACTCGAATCTCCCTTATGTGATTTTAAGGCCCACATTGGTGGTGGAAGATCATGGGGGAGTGGAGTATCAAATGTTTGTACGCTATGTTCGTAGAATGCCGATTGTCTTTTT
>Ga0209510_1002210_pt1 | contig 20375 bp, 15 predicted proteins | sample BiotimSIPDNA_FD_185749 | JGI IMG/M metagenome (GOLD analysis project Ga0209510, IMG submission 185749) | Anaerobic biogas reactor microbial communites from Washington, USA - Biogas_R1 time_0 SIP DNA (SPAdes) (version 2) | ecosystem: Engineered > Bioreactor > Anaerobic > Unclassified | place... | reverse complement strand
AAGATTATTTAGAGTATTACAATGTTGATAGAATAAAGGTTAAACTAAAAGGACTGAGTCCTGTGGCTTACAGAACTCAGTCCGGTTTCTTTACCTAATTTCCGTCCAACAAACGGGGTGCACTACATATCTCCTGGTGGCTTTTTTTATTTGTCCTGGTTACTTGCGTTTCATCAAAAACAATGTGCGGGTGGAACCCTGAACTGGCTTTTCTTCAAGCACAGAAAAAGTAGGCTCAAATGCCTGCTTAAAGCCTTCCAGTGTGTAGTCTGGAAATATGTCCAACCGTGATGTCAATAGTCTCCTGACTTGCGAGTCTTCTTTTGGCACAAATTCGATAATCAGGTGCTCAGATAGTTCTGCAAAAAATTCAGCCAGACTACGCAGTGGTACGTTGTTTGAGATTGCCAGGTGGTGAATCAATGCCAGTGCCATCACCAGGTCTGCCGGACCGCGGGCGGTCATCGAATCACGCTCAGCGTTTCGCCAGCCGAGGTTAGGTGAGGGATTGGTCAGGTCCATCACCAACGGTAGCATAAATTTTTCTTTGTTCTTCCTGACCTGGTCATAATTCTGCTGAACCGCACCCGGATCAATGTCAAAGGCAACAGTCGGGATCTCAAGCTCACTGGCTACCCGGCTGAACTCACCGGTGTTCGCGCCCAGGTCCCAGACAGTTTCGGGGAAAACCTGTTTAACAAATTGTCCCACCAATTTACGTTTTGCCTCGAAGGAGTTCTCGGTGTAGTTATTATCTTGATAATAGTCTGCCCATTCGGTTTCGATCGTCGGTACTTCAAGAGCGCGCACCGTGGAAATAAGGCTATCAAAAAAAGCCAGGGTGCTTGCTTTGGTCAGTTTGCCTTTACTTTCCACTTCCTGGTGGCTAATTTCTTTATCAGCATATTTTTTCTGCGAGCGGGCGTGGAGGTGAATATGCGTAGATAGACCAAAATTCATTTTGGTGCTGGCAGGCAGGAGTTCACTGGCAAGGTCGAGTGGAATACCATCGATGTAAACCTTGAGCAGTTGCAACAGGCGGATATCGGTTTTTGCCATCAACGCCAGGGGAGCCAGAAAATGTTGGCAAAATTGCTTATAAGCCACCCAGGGCTGCCCTTCTACATATTCTTCGAAGGAAAGTGTATCGATAAAGACTGGGCGACCACGGTGGAATTGGATGTTGTAAGCGCTGGCATCTTTCAAACTCATGCCAAATTCAAGCGCACGACGACCAATAGCAAGCGTCAGGATTGCGGCATCCTTAAGTTGGTTAAAGCACCATTCGTATGGGTAAGAGATAAAGCCAACCGGCTCAGGGCGGATAACCTTGTAGGCAAGGTCTGGTTGAGGTGCCAGGCCCAGATTGACTTCGGTGTGAGAAATGAGAGTGCCCGAGCGAGTGAGTTGTTCATAGAGACCCGAATTCATCAAAAGGTCATATTCTTTTTGGTAGTGATGGTTTACCTGGCGATAGAAGATCCCATCCGACGTAAACATAAACCCACTCGGGTCCCTGAAAGAGCCGCTTAATCTATCAGTCATTATTCTTTGGTTGGTGGGACGACTGTGGGGTCGTCTTCCATGATCGCAGTGGGATCATCGTAATCAATTGCAGTAGGGTCTTCTATTGAATCGTCCTCAACTTTTTTACCACTGAAAAAAGCCTTGATATTCTTCCAAAAAACACGTATCAGCACCCCTGCCCCCAGGACGGCTCCAACGGCAAGTTGAATGAGCATACTGCCAGAACCCGGGTCGAGATAGGGCAATGGTTTTGAAACGATTGATGCGATTATTGTTATCATAAGCAGAACCTCCGCGTGAAAGAAATTATTAGTTAGAAATCTTATCACAATAATAGAAGCCAATTTCAGGACCTAAAGGCTATCAGGGGAGCACACAAGAAAAGGTTGATTCCCCCAATCCTTCAAATAATATCGTGATTACGTTTTCTCCCTCTCCCAGGTAATCATGCGGAATAATCGAGGAGAAACTGCTGCGCATCAATTCCTTATTGTCAAACTGTTTTGCCACATCAAAGCTGCTGTCTGCAATCGTCGTGAAATGGGCAACACTGCCTTCGGCTCGCGTCAATTTGACAACTGGTCGAGACGGCAAACTTCCGATTCCACTTTCTTCGACAAAAGCCCAACCTTCAACGGCTATACTCGATTCCGCAACTTTGCAGCCAAAGTATGCATTTATCGTGACCTTTGGGTTAATATCGTTTGAGTTTAAAGTAATTTCCTGTCCACCAAGATTCTCTTCAAATTTGTTACTATGTTTAACAAAAATTTTGCCAGTATCAGTGATTGCAGCCAGATCTTCGTTTTCAATCACTTGCAAATAAAGATGGTAGGTACCGTTCTTCATGGTCAACGGGCTAAAGTTGCCCTCAAAGCCGTTTCTCGAAATCGGCACATAAAATCCATCTAATAGTGACGCAATTCTCAGATCAAAGCGATCAATCGTGGTGGTCTCGACCAGGTAAGTTTTTTCTGGCGAAACAAGTAGCAGATTGATTTGCTTATCAGGGTTATCGCCCTCATTTTCAATAAACGCCCAACCAGCTACCAGGGTATCTCTGAAGATATTTTCGCTCAGGTAGACCTCATCGATGTGGAATATTACCTGGTGGCTTTTTATCTCTGTGTCAACCTCTGTTGACTGTAAAGACCTGCCAGTTGCTGCAGCAACCAGGTGTGTCAAGAACACGAGCAACGCTGCCCATAAGAATACAACCAGTAAAATTCTCAGCCGTTTTTTGTTTGCTTTCAAATTAGTCACCTGCACCAACAAACGGGATGGACATGGAGAAATGTGTGTTGACTACTTTTATCAATGTGTTTAATCCACTGAGGTCACCGATCTCAAACTCCTTGCCCTGGTAATAGACCGCATTCAAAATATTGCGTTGATAGTCGGCCTCCAGTGCCCTATTATCAATTTCTTCGTCCAAAAAAGCCTCAAGGTGCATTGGAAGACGATAACCGTGGTCCGAAAGGATTACGATAATAGCGTTGGGGTCTTTTCGAATAATCTTATTGACCGTTTCCAATATCCGGGAAGATGTGTACTGTAGTTGCCCGATATAGATGTTCGGGTTCCTCCAGTTTTCGCGTTCGGAGATGCTGATTTGATTTCCATTTTGATCAAACACCCAGGGCTTATGTGGCGTCATCATGTAACTCACGGTCAAAACATGACTGTCATGGATATCAGCAGCTTTGCCGAGTTCATCGAACAACATGTCAATCTCGTCAGCCCGGTCATGCTCTTTGGCGGTAAAAAACGGGTAAAACACCGATCTTTTTATTGTGACGAGTTGAAAAGTCTCAACCTTTGCCAGATCATCCTGGGCGATAAAGATTTGGTCAACCAGGTCTTCGCTGGGAGCAAGAAAATTCTGATCGTCGATCACATTTACGAAATAATCATTTTGTTTAAAAAGGCTCAGCAGCATCGGATGTTCCAATATTTCTGTCCTGGCAGCCAGCCTATAGTTGTCATTTGTCAGGCTTTGCGACAGGTTCAACAAATTCGGGATCTCGATATTGGTGCTGATTGTATCGCTCCTGCTGTAGGGTGCCACTGAAAAACCCATGTTTTCAAGCTCTTCATAAAAACTCGAGTTATCGAAATTTGCATACCGAAGCAAACCATCATATCCTCCATACTCATCGAAAATCAGGAGGTACACATTATCCCCGGAGCTGATCGTACTTTGTGGCTCAATCGTCATGGATTGATTGACCTTCTCCTTGGACAGTTCGGTGATTATCTTTGGAGCAGCCATAATCACGTTTGTAAGCACAAGAACTCCGAAAATTGCAGCGATTACCCTGGTAAACGTTTGAGCTAATTCATTCTTTACTTTCAGATGAAGGACGATTGCGACGAGAATAATCATTGAAAGCAGGAGGTAAACGATGTGCCAGTAATATAAGATGGGGATAAAGGCTGTAAGTCTGTTCTCGATCGGTCGGAATAACATGATGGATAACATGCTGATGCTTGTTAGAATTGCAGCCTTGGAACTGTTACCCAGCAACAGCCAGGTTGCACCAAAAATCGCGAGCCCGAGCGCGAAAAACAACAAAGCTGTGATTAGAACCTCGCTCGGGTTCACCAAGGTCAAGTTTCTGAAGTAAAGGTGGGCAATCGGAAACAGGACCACAATAGCTATGGCAGCAATGGCAATGAGGTGTTTCCGGTTGAAGTATTTGTTTTTCGTCACCTGCTTCATCTCGAAATCAGCACCTTTCCAATTTGCCTGTAGTTAAGATTGAAATGCTCAAATGTTTTTGCAACGCTCCCATCCCGAAAAGCCTGAAGCAATTCGTCCTCATCGGTAAATATGACTCCCCATTGTGAATTTTCCCTGATTACAGCCTGGATATTACCGCTATCAGGGTTGGTCACAATCAAACATCCTGCTGCCAGAGATTCATAAAGTGTGTACGAGAAAGTCTCCGGGCAAATTGACCATAAAAAGGCGATATCGATCTCATTTTCCCGCAGCGCATCAGTCATCGCGGTTCGGTTTTGGCGGTTGACGGCGACTGAGATTTTTTCAAAATTGGAAGAGCGCTGCCAATCCAAAGAAAAATGGAAAAATTTGTAGCGCGGGTCTTTACCAAACTTATCAGTCAGGTTCAACCAGGCTTGCCAACCTTTATGCAATACCGGATAGCCGACAAAGGCGACCCTTAGTGGGCGGTCCGTCTCTGATTTCTGCACAGGCTCGCCCCATTCCAGGCTGGCATTCGGCACCACCTGGCTTTCGCCAGCGAAAACCGGGAATTTTTGATGCCAAAGATCAAGGGCAAACGCTGAAGGCGCCACCACCCGGATGGGGTAGCGCACGAAGAGGTCTATGAACGCCTGGTAGTGCAAAGGGCGAATGGTGCCATAGATACACAGGTTACAAGCATTGCTGTTCGGGTGGGGAGCATGGCAATACTCGCGATCATTTCGTAAGAGCACATAATTTGGGCAAATGGAAAAGAAATCATGCAGCCAAAAGTTGACAGGCGCATCACCGGTAAGGTTCAGAATCTGGGAAATATATTCCAGTTTCCAGCCCATGAGATGATGCAGCTGCACAGAACGAAGCGTGCCGGCTTCAACAAGCTTCTCCAAAACGGTAAGGAAGGTTTCGTCATCGGCATAGCCTAAAAATTGACCATCGAGGGTTACCCGCATAACCCCGGGTTGCCCGCTGAAATCCAGCGTTTCCCGAACAAAATAAGGCGAGAGATGCAGATATGCTCTCCCAGCCTGGTTCATTTCGGTTTGTTGATCGGCGACTTTCAATTGAACACCGCCTACAACCTTGGTGTAATCATCACGCGTAACTGCCAGAGCAAATTCTTGCGTTATTAACTGTTCCAATGCCGTTGATAAGGTTTGGGCATCAATAGTTCTTCCCCTGAAAACCGGAGAAACCGGTTCCTGCCAACGGGCTGGGGGTGAAAGAACCTGAGTTTTCAAGCGCTGCATTACCGAGGGTATCGTGCCGCTTTCTGTGCTTTGTCCTTTGATCAGCAAGGGAACTGTGTCATATTCAAGGGTTTGTCTCGGTCGGGCAGTTCGATCAGCTCGCATGCGCTGGAGAATGAAATCCCTGACCCGAAGGACAAATTCTTTGGGACCCTTACTTTGCAGTATGTGCAGGGCTTTCTTTACTCGCCTGATAAAGAGCTTGCTGCGATTATTTGCCATAGCTAACCATTTTTCTTTCGGACGATCAATATTGCTTGTTTCCAAATCTCGCGAGAATTAGCAATGTAATCGATGAGTTCAAAATGCTCCGACCAATTCTCCTCAATGAATTTTTTTGGAACAACAGCATCACCGTAGACATCAGCTGTCAGATTGTCGCCCCCCCCAGTAGGTAGGTAGACAAAATTCCCTTTATCGAAATTTCTAATGAGGTTATCGATGTCTGGAACAAACTTTACCAGTCCTTGCAAGAAAATATTATGCTCTTCTTCTTTGTAGTTTTTGATTCTCTCCAAAAAATTACGGGGTTCCAGCGTAACAACGACCAATCCGCCTGGTTTTGCTACCCGGGCTAATTCGTGCATCCAGTGCAAATGCACATCCTCCGGCAAGTGTGTAAAAACGGAATATGCCATTTGGGTATCAAAATAGTTATCTGGATAAGAAAGAGTGCCATTGGTTTCAAGAAGGTCGAGGTTTCCTGGAAGATCGCAATCATTACAAGTCTCAATCGCCAGAGGCATGACGTCAGAGCCATAAATGTTTTCTAACGCGACATCTTTCATAAAAAAGCGTAAAAACCTTCCCCATCCACAGCCAAAGTCATGCACGATGCTGTCGCTATTAATGGCCTTTCCGTACCTTTTCGCTGTTTTCTTTAATAAGATATAAAATTCGGAAGCTTCTTCCAACACATGTTCATAAGAGCTTCCAGTAAAACGAACCTGCAGCTCTCCACTGGGGAAGGAAGGGTACTTAACCCCATCGATAATTGGCTCGTTGATACTCCTTTTCATCAAATTTAACCATTCCTCATCCGAAAATTTCTTTGGTTTCGGTGTAATCTCAGATTCTCTAGGTTTTCGTGATTGATTCTCCGTTTTTTTTGAGAGATTTCTAAGAACTTCCATCGTGGCTTGCAAGTTGGCATAACCAAATCGCCGGTCGGGCTCCAGGTGAGTTCCTTCAGCCCACTCGTTCCAGGCGTTCACGAAGAGGAAGCGCTCACCCTCTGAGTGGTTTTTGAGTGTCCAGTCGCAGGCGGACTGGAGCCAGCGCTTATACAAGCTTGGTTTGGCTCCGGCATAAATTGTGCCGCGTCCTGGTTTTCTGGGTTCACTATCCCAGGCAGGGAAAACTGTCTTGAAGAGTTTGTATGGTGAGGTTTGAAGTTCCTTCTCCTGGAATTCCACCATTTTTGGATACGAAAAAATCAATGAAGAGAAGCCAGGGTTTGCTAAATCAAATGAATTTTGAATCATCAGGTCAGCATCGTGCCAATCGTTATGCGGCGGAAACTGCACAGCGGCATCAAAACCAACCATGTGGGGATTATATAAACCGAAGGTTTGGGCAGCGATCAGGTATGGCTCACCGAGACCATTTTTTACGCAATATTCCCGCCACCGCTCGGCGGTAGCTTTAGGCTTTGGCAGAATATCAGCCCGATAAACAATGATTATCGGTCGGTCGCCGATGCGAATGTAACGCTGGTCACGCAAATAGGGTTCCAGATCTTTGATGAAGTTGTAATCAGACTCAGCTGAATGATCCTGGGCGATCAGGATGTCATCATCAAGCCCGTCCCAACGACGGGTCCAGTTTTCGTTCGCCCAAACCAGCAGGAATGGAAATTCCATCTTTTTGTTCGCCAAAAAGCGGTCTACCGGCATTTCCATGAGGCGCTTTCCACCAAACCAGTAATGGTGATAGGCAAACCCATACAAACCAAACTGTTTAGCCAGCTCAATTTGCCGAAAGTGCACGTCTTCTACGCGCAGGTCATAAAACCCTAACTCACCTGGCAGGTGTGGCTGGTAGTGACCGGGAAATTGAGGCACCGCCCGGGTCACATTTGTCCATTCAGTAAAACCTTTGCCCCACCATTCATCGTTTTCAGGGAATGGATGATACTGAGGCAAATAGAAGGCGATCAGCTTGACCAGTGCATCAGCCGCATCCAGGGACTGGCTCAGCAAGGGCACGTATTCACCATCGCGACCATCAAGCTCATTTTGGAGCGTTTCGCGGTAAACCTGAGCCTGCAACCTTTCTGTGCTGCTTATCCGTTCCACAACAGGCAGAGGGTCAGATACGATTGTTGGTCTTGTCTTCTGTTTTGGGCGTTCTTTTCGCCACCAAGCCAGGTAGCCTCCATTACCGCCATCAGTATCAAACGGATTGGGGAATATGCGCTGCAGATCGGGCGATTCGCGGTAAAGTACCCGCATTTCTTTTTCGATCCTGGTGCCATTATCGAAGGTGTCATAGAAGCTGCGCGCCTTGCCAAGAGCATCGTGCCCGCTCAAGTCAAGCTGGCGGATGTACCAATCCCACAGTTCGTTTGCGATCGGGTTCGCTCCACCAGCGGTCAACGAGGCAATTACGTTGGCGCCAGCACCGCTGTCATAACCAGTGAAATGATAAAACCGCAGTGGGAAATCCTGGTTAACCATCAGCACACCCTGCTCGTTGAAGCTTAATTCCCGGCAATCCAGATTCCATGAAGCAACGTCATAGCCTGGGTCTCGCAAAATCAGCAGATTTTCAAAGAAAGAAGGTGCCAGGTCGACCCATTTCTGATCGGTAAAAAGTCCACGCTCAAAATCGGCATAGCAATACTTCATCAGGCGGGCTGCCCACCAATCGATGAAGCGGCGACCGTCTTTCAAGGTGCTGTTAACAGCCAGAAAGCCCAGGTTAAAAGTGCCGTGTCTGAGCGTGCCCAGAATCTCGTTATCCTGAATAGATTGTGGGTTGTCGGTATAGTCCAGCAAGTGCGGAGCCAGCAGGATGCCATATTCATCCAGCGATTCTTCCAATGGCGTCAAGGGATTAAAGATAGCGATGTCGGGATCGATATACATCACCTTGTCGTGACCCTGATCTGCCAGGTATTGCAGGTAGGGTCCCTTCACGGCTGTACAAATTTCGACCACTGTGTGCGTGAAAATCCAGCCCTGAATGTTCTCAATGGGCAACTCTTCCGCCCAAATCACTTTGTCAAAGTAAGCCTGGCTCAATTCTTGTTCATAAGCCTGGGTCTTGTTTTCTGGAATCTTATCGCTGATAAGCAGGTGGAAAGCCCAGTCCGGATGGAATTTTTTGAGCGTTTCTGCCAAAATTTTAGCTTTTGGCAGGTAATTTAGGGTGATGCTGGTGTAAACAATCATCTATCAACCTCTTCAAAGTCACCAAAGACCAGGTCAGCCTGTGGTTTCCCTCTCATTTGGTATATTCTAACCTTCTCCAAAATGTCTCCGCTTTCAAACAGCGCCAGCAACTGAGCTTCATTATCAAGCACAAGTCCACATTCCGGGTTACGGTGTATATAATCCTGAATGTTACCGCTATTTGGATTCGTCAGAATGTAACAACCTGCTGCAAGGGCTTCATGCAAAGTCAGAGAGAAAGTTTCTGCGGCAGTTGACCATAACAGGGCAACATCGATATTGTTCACCCTCAGGTTTTCAACCATTGCGAACCGTTTCTTTTCCGTGACTTGCGTTTCTATGTGCTGATAATTGCCGCTGACTTTTGTTCCTTTGTTAGAGGAAAAATGGTAGAAGCGGAAACGCTTTTTATCCACGGCATGGTTGGTAAGCTTGAGCCAGGTTTCCCAGCCTTTGTAATGCAGGGGGTAACCCAAAAACCCTACCCGGATTTCTCCAGAAGTGTAACCTTTGCGACCGGGCTGCTTCCAATGTAGTTGAACGGGTGGAACAACGCGCGCAGGCACATGGATTGGGAAGCGCGATTGCCATAGTTCGTAGGTGAATTGTGAGGGCGAGATAACTTCAAGTTGGTTGTCTGCAAATAGCTTTTCGAAGATTGGCTGCTGCATCTTGCGATTTTCAAGGTAATGGCACAGTTGACAGGAATTGCTGCTAATATCCGGAGCGCCGCAATAGGCGAAATCGTTGCGCAGCAAGTTGTATGAAGGGCAAAGTGAGAAATAATCGTGGAGCCAAAACACACCCTGGTTACCGGTGAGGTTCAGCAATCTCTGGATGGTCTGCTGGTTGAAACCCATGCTGTGATGAATAGAAAGCTTTATAATCTGTTTGTCTTCCAACCCTATTAATGCTGAGATCAGTTCGCTGCTTTCGGTTTCACCCAACCTTTCTCCATCCAGATTGAGACCAAGGTAGAGAAGGGGGTCATCGTCCGCCAATGTAGGAAGTTTGTTATAAGGGTAGAGGTGCAGATAACTGCGACCATTTTGGTTGGTCTTGTGCTGCTCACTGGCAATCACCGCTTGAACCCCTCCTGTCACGGTAAGGTAGTCATCATGACTGAGGGCAAGCTCAAATGAGGACGACAATTTTTGAGCCAGGATGTGCTCAAGTTCGACACTCAACAATAACTGTCCAGGCACCTTAATCGGGTTTGCAGAAGGTTGTGTGATTTCCTTGTGATTCTCTTCCGTTGACTCTGTGATGCTCTTAATATCGCGATCCTCTTTTTGTCCAAACCGCAAATAATGGACTAACGGATTGATTTGTGCTTCTTTGATATCTGAATTTCGGTCAAGATACCAGTTTCCATCAAACTTCTCTGAAGGGTTTCGCCCCTCCCTCCAGCCGTGTTTCAAATAGTGGATTGCCGGGTCAACACCAGCTTCACCGACATCGGGGTTCGTAAGCAGGTAATAATCCGGGTCAAACAGGTCTGATTCTGAAAGCAGCTCTTTGTTTGCCAAATGGTCAGGTGTGAAGATCTTTCCAAGCGCGCCAGTGGATAAAACTTTCTTTGCAGCCCGGGAAAGCTTGTTGCGACCTTCTCGATAGACCTTCAACACCCCGCGCACTTCCTCGTCATTTCCAGCAGATTGTATCCGGGCAACTTCTTCTTGAAGGTTTTTGATCTGTTGGTCACAATCTTGTTGGAGATTGTTTAACCTGCCAATTGCGTTCAAATGGTCATGATAAATCTGTCGGTTTATCGTATTGGTAATATGGGCTCGCAAGTTTTTGTTTGGGTCTTCCACTAAAAATTCTTGCGTGAGTTTTCCAAAGATATCTTCCCAGGTTCGGATATTTTCTGAAAGCAGCCATTTTTCACGGACTGTTTCTTGTGCCGCTTTTGCCATTTCGTAGTGTTTTTGAGGGTTTTCGATTAGAAGTTGGAGTTTCTCCACCCACTCGTCTTCACTGCTGGCTAAAAAGCCATTAACATCATCAATAACCAAATCTTCATAGGGGGTAAGGCGGCTGTAAACTCCGGCTGCGCCGATGGCGCTGTATTCTAAAAATTTCAAACCGCTCTTGCAGCGATTGAAGAGATTATCTGCCAGCGGCGCGATTACCAGGTCAAACTGGAGCGTCTGAAAAAACTTTACAAACTCGATGTAAATATTCGATGGAGATGGATGCCAGGAGATATGTTTTACACCTTCCAACTCTTCCGGGAGCGGCGTACCCCAAACTTCCAGTTTGAGCCTCCCTTCGTGTTGGGAGAGCAACTTGCGAAGTGCTGGCGCAACAATTGCCAGGTCGGGTGTATGGGAGTTGCTGCCCATATAGCCAATCGTCAGGGGCTTTCCGGGCTTTTTTTGTTTAGGTGGTCGCAACTCCCAGGTGCTATCGTCCAGGTAGTTGGGCAGGATGATCACATTATCGTTAAACCCGTTAACGACCTTACCCAACTCAGCTGTTGGGACGATGACCGCATCAGCTTCTGTCATCGCTGCCATCATTGGCATTAAAGCCGCATTGTAGGTCTCTTGGATGCGTTCCGGGTGATTCTCTGGCAGATTAAAAAGCAGATCATCCAGCTCGTAAAATATCAGCTTGTTGTATTGGAGTGCCTTGGAAACAATCTGATCATACAAAGGTAGGTTGCCAGGAAACTCCCTTTGGAAAATTACCGCGTCACCAAGCAGAACCCGCTCAGGATCAGGCACACCGTCAAGACAGCCCGAGATAAGCTCGATACCAGCAGCCTGATAAAGTGCTGTAACTCGCAAATGTTCAATCGCATAAGCTTCGCTATAAGCCGGGTAGTAAACCAGCGATCTAACATTTCTTATCGCCAATGGTTTTGGAACAGGTGCGTATCGGTAGATTGCAAGTGGTTCGGGGTCGGAAATTGTTCCTTCTTTGCTTATAGCCTTAACTGAGAAACCTTGTTCAATTGCCAGGAACCCGAAAAACCGTTCGAGGGCATGTGGCAAGGTGCCATCCTGAGGAAGAGGTTCTCCGGGAAATTCTGCTGCTTCAATCCGGGCATCAATCAGTGGTTTGAAAAGCTCTGGTCTTGCCCAGAACATGGTCGAGGCAACAAAGGGAAATTCTGCTGTTTTGTTTGCATTAAGCCCCAGTTGCTTCGCCAAAGCCTGGACGAGATTCTGGCTTCCTCCCTTGTAAAAGCGGTTGTTGAGCACGTGCCCTTGCGCTCCCAGAATTCCCAGCGCTGAGTCTTGCTGGAACGCCTTTCTGGCTTTTGCCACTGTTTCTGACGATCCCAACAATTTTTCATAGACATCCTTGCGCCAGGATGTGCCGTCATCGCGGTGCAGTGACTTCTTGGTGTGAATTTTAACCAGGAGTTCGTAATCCAGTGGCAGGATTCGCTTCAACACTTCGAGAAAAGGCAGGATGTCTCTACCGCGGTTTTCAACCGTTAAGATTTTCGCTTTGGGGAAGCGCTGCCTGATAGTGCCAATCAAGCCGGTCAGCTCTTCAGAGACGGTCACATAATAATCAATGCCCTCTCCCAAGTTTTGGGCGACCTCAAAAATCTCTTCGTACAGGTCAGGATAAAAAATGTGGAAGATTGCCGCCACATTGTTCGTTTTCGCCTCTAAAGATCCCATTGTGTCGAAGTCCATCAATACCTCATCATAGCGGATGGGTTTTTCATGCTTCCATCATCAGCCGCAGGGCAGTTTTCCATCCAGGCTGACGCAGCCCAAAAACTTCAGTCAATTTGTCGCTGTTCAGCACCGAGATCATCGGTCTGTCAGCCGGCACTGGGAATTCGCTGCTTTTTGCGGGCTCAATTTTTTGCACTTTTTGCTCTGCTTTTCGCGGGTCTAAACCCAAAATCGACTCAGCCCATTGGTAGCGGCTGCAAGAACCTTCTCCAGTTGAATGGTAAACCCCAGATCGTTCAGATAACCAGTCGATCGGATGTTCACCGATTTTTGCCAGGATCAGCGCGGTTGTTTCAGCAAGCATCCGCGCTGAAGTAGGGCTGCTGATTTGGTCATCGACCACGCGCATCACTTCCTGCTCGCGAGCCCACTGCAATACTTTGGTCACAAAGCCACCTTGCCGCAAGGAATAAACCCAACTGGTGCGCAGCACCAAATTGACACATCCAGCGGCAGCAATGGCTTGCTCACCTTCCAGCTTGGTCCGACCATAGACATTCAGCGGGTTGGGTTGATCAGTTTCAATATAGGGGCTGCCCTTGGTGCCGTCAAACACATAATCTGTTGAATAGCTGACTAAAACTGCATTCAACTTTTTAGCTTCCTCAGCCAGCACACCAGGACCAATCGCATTAATCGCCCTCGCAAGTTCCGGTTCGCTTTCGGCTTTATCGACATTCGTATAAGCCGCCGCGTTTAGAATGAGGTCGGGTTTCACATCCTGCACCAGCAGCCTTAACGCGCCGTAATCCGAGAGGTCCACATCCGGATAATCAAGCCCAACAACCTCACCCAGAGGCGCGCAGGTTCGCAGGAGCTCCCAACCCACCTGCCCTTTCGTGCCTATTTGAAGGATCTTTTTCACATCACACGCCTTTATCAATCAGCCGTAAAAGGTATTGTCCGTATTCATTGCTTGCCAAAGGCTCGGCACAGGTACGCAAACAATCTTCGTCGATATAACCCATGCGCCAGGCGATTTCTTCGACACAGGAGATCATCATGCCCTGCCGTTCTTCCACCGCCTGCACAAACATCGATGCCTGCAGCAGGCTTTCGTGGGTGCCGGCATCGAGCCAGGCGATCCCGCGCCCTAAAACCTCAACCCGCAGCTCGCCATCTTGAAGGTAACGTTTGTTGATATCCGTGATCTCAATTTCGCCTCTTGGTGATGGCTCCAGTTCTTCGGCATATTTCAACACGCGGTTATCATAAAAGTAAATTCCAGGAACAGCATAATTTGACCGCGGACGCAGCGGTTTTTCTTCCAGACTAATGGCATTTTTATCTTTATCAAATTCGACTACGCCATAACGTTCGGGGTCTTTGACCGGATAGGCAAACACGACCGCGCAATCGTCCTGGTTGGCGGCTCTTTGCAGAATATTGGGCATGCCCTGACCGAAGAAGATATTATCTCCCAAAATAAGGCAGACTTTATCGTCGCCGACAAACTCCTTGCCAATCAAAAACGCCTCTGCCAAACCACGCGGTTCTGCCTGGGTGGCATACTGGAAGGTTAACCCGAGTTTGTGTCCGTCGCCTAACAGGCGTTGATATTGCTCGCTGTCTTCCGGGGTGGTGATTATCAGAATGTCGCGAATGCCAGCCAGCATCAACATCGAGAGTGGGTAATAAATCATCGGTTTGTCATAAACCGGCAGCAGTTGCTTGCTGATTCCAAGGGTTAATGGGTAGAGCCGGGTGCCTTTCCCGCCAGCTAAGATGATCCCTTTCATATTATGCCTTTCTGCCTGTGTAATTTGTTTGTACCCAGCTGTCATAATCTGATTGCTGAACGATAGCCCGAACCCATTCGGGGTTATCCAGATACCACTTGACCGTGTCCACCAGTCCCTGTCGCAAATCGTGGCTGGGCTTCCAGCCCAACTCATTTTCTATCTTGGTGATGTCTATATCATAGCGGCGGTCATGCCCGGGTCTGTCAGCAACGTAACTGATCAGATTTTCATGCGGGCAGTGAGCCGATTCGGGTCGCAGTTCATCGAGAATCTCACAGATGTTTTTAACAATTTCAATATTGGGAGGCTGATTGTCACCACCCACGCAATAGGTTTCGCCATCCCGTCCGTTTTTAACAATGCGAATTATTGCATCGCAGTGATCGTCAACATACAACCAGTCGCGGATTTGCATGCCATCGCCATAAACCGGCAGCGGCTTGCCGTTGAAGGCATTTAAAACCATCAAGGGAATCAGTTTTTCAGGAAACTGACGGGGACCGTAATTGTTAGAGCAGTTGCTGATGCTGATTGGCAGACCAAAGGTGATGTTGTAAGCGCGCACAAAATGGTCGCTCGAAGCTTTTGCGGCGGCGTAAGGTGAGCGGGGGGCATAAGGCGTGTCTTCTTCGAAGGGAGGCTCGTCGCGTGTGAGCGTGCCAAAGACTTCGTCAGTAGAAACATGATGAAAACGAACTTCCTCGAGAGGCACAATTTGATCAACCAGCCAGGCACGCCGCGCTGCTTCGAGCAGGGTGTAAGTGCCAACCACGTTGGTGTCAACAAATATTCCCGGGCTATGAATAGAGCGATCAACGTGGGTTTCAGCCGCAAAGTTGATCACAGTGTCTATCTTGTGCTCCACAAAAAGCTGGTCGAGCAGCTCGCGACCGGTGATATTGCCGTGAACAAACACGTGCCGGTCAGGGTCGGGCAGATCTTTCAAGTTTTCCAGGCTGCCAGCATAAGTCAGTGCATCCAGGTTAATGATCTGCACAGCCGGGTCATGCTCCAAGAGGTAGTGGATGAAGTTAGAGCCAATAAACCCTGCTCCACCTGTCACTAATACTTTTTTCATCAAGTCTCCTTTTGCGCTTTACTCCAACCTACCGGAAAAACCTCGGCATTTCTCAAAAGAGGTGCAGCGGCATCCTTGGCAGACAAACCGAGCGCTACGCCATTCACCAGGGGCCATTCGATCCCTATTTCCGGGTCATTCCACAGCAAACTGCGTTCCCATTGTGGGTCGTAATAATCGGTTGTCTTATAAACAAATTCAGCCCATTCGCTGATCACATAATACCCGTGAGCAAAGCCCTCCGGCACCCAGAGTTGATATTTATTTTCTGCCGAAAGGATGACACCTGTCCATTTTCCGAAATCTGGTGAGCCCCGGCGGATGTCGACGGCAACATCAAAAACTTCACCCGCTACCACTCTGACGAGTTTTCCCTGAGTTGATTTGAGCTGATAATGCAAACCGCGCAATACGCCTCGTGGCGAGCCGGAGTGATTATCCTGCACAAATTCTGTAACGCCAACCCGCTCATCAAACTCTTTTTGCCGAAACGTCTCCATGAAGAAGCCGCGGTTGTCGCCAAACAGCTTTGGCTTGATCAGCAATACTTCCGGAAGGTCGGTGGATAGAAATTCCATCAGATGTTATCTCCACGGTAATCGGCGATCACCTCTTCAGGTAGTCCGATTTTTCGTACAATCCCATGATCAATCCAGGCAATGCGGTCACACATGCCGATCATCGAATCGAGGGCGTGCGAGACCATCAGCACAGTCGCGCCCTGCTGTTGAAAACTCTGCAGCCGTTCCCGGCTTTTCTTCTGGAAAGCTTCGTCGCCCACACTCAAAATCTCATCCAAAATCAAAATATCGGGCACATGCGCAGTCGCGACGGCGAAACCCAGGCGGGCATACATGCCGGATGAATAGGTGCGAATAGGGGAGTTGATAAATTGTTCAAGCTCTGCAAATTGGACGGTCTCATCAAAAACCGCCTCCATTTCTGCGTGGCTATAGCCCAGCAAAGCGCCATTAAGGAATACGTTTTCACGCCCTGAGAGCTCAGGGTGAAAACCGGCACCAAGCTCGAGCAGAGGAGCAATTTTGCCATGTACCACCACGCGCCCCTTGGTTGGTTTGAGCACCTTCGAGATTACTTTCAGCAGTGTGCTCTTTCCGGCACCATTGTTACCAATAATTCCAAAAACTTCGCCGTGCCGAATTTGCATGCTCACGTCGGTTAATGCCCAGAATTTCTGGATCTTGATCTTGCGTTGAAGTTTGCGAATGGCGTACTCTTTGAATGTGCCAATCCGCTCGGACGGTAGTCGGTAACTGACCGAAACGTTGTCAAGCATGATGATCGAGTCGTTAGGCGAGGTTTTAGTTCTTGCTTCGAGGTCAGACACGGTATGCATACTCCTCCGACTTCGAAGTGAAATATATCCAGCCGATAACCAACATGCCGATTCCCCATGCCAATGCTGGCAATAATTCGTTCCAGGATGGCACTCTGCCTTCAAAAATGGGCAAGCGGAACATCTTTACCATCCAATACATAGGATTGATCTTGTAAAAAGGCAGCCATTTGGCAGAAATGAGTGTTTCGGGATAAATGATCGGGGTCAGGTACATCCAGGCAGTCAACAAGACCTGGTACATCTCGGCAACGTCAGGGAAAAACACAGCCAAAGATGAAATCAGCAGACCAAAACCGAGCGTAAATGCAGTCAGGATCAGGATCGCGATTGGCAAAAAGAGCAGCGACGAATAAAATGGCGCTCCGTCGATTAGCATCACGATCACCAATGGTACCAGCGACAGGACCAGGTTTACCAACGCCGTGCCAATAGCCGACACGCCAAAGACCGCGCTGGGGATATAAATCCGTTTAAGCAAGCTGCCCCCCCAGACCAGCCCGCTGATAGCAGCATTGGTGCCCTGCGAGAAAAAATTCCAGACCAGCAAACCACTCAGAATATAAACCGGAAAATGTGCAACTTCGGTTTTAAAGAAGTTCGAGAAAACAAAGGTCAATATCAACATCGTGCCAAGTGGATTAAGCATTGTCCAGGCGATACCAAGGATGGAGCGTTTATAGCGAGTGAGAATGTCGCGCCGAATCAGTTGCCCGAGCAGGTAGCGATATTTTCCCAATTCTTTCAATTCGAAAATCGCTGAACCTCGGTAACTGGCAGAATCATAGACGGGTTTGGATGTATTTGTCAATCATTCACCTTAAAAATAAGCATCAAACAACGTCTAATCTTACCATAGGACACTTGTTAACATAGAGCAGGCTCTGCCCGGGCAGCAATTCTCAATATGGATGTTTTTGATCTGGAATGTAGAAAGCCCGGATAATCGGACTCCGAATTTGTAGTTAAGGCTGCAATACTAATGTATATGAAATCAATAAAATCGTAGAGGGGGGTTCAAAAGTGAGAAAAACTGAAGTTTTTTAATCAGCTAAACCCACCCCATTGGAATCACGGTCAATTTTCGGTTTTCAATACCTATCTGCAGTTCTTGAACTGGGGAGGTCTCATTCGTGAGCACTTAATCATTGCTTACGTAGTCAGACCTTCCCCTGCGATGCGCTTACGTATCTATGGATTTTGCAGATTTATCAGCGCCAAAAGGTAAAGGCGATTTCATATTGAGAATAGCTTCCACCCGGGAGCCTGCGGTTAGGACAATCACAAAACTGGGTGAAAGTTATGGTCCGGGCACAACCAAATTGCCGAGAGCAACCCAGTCGTTTATCCCGCCAGCCATGCTGGTGACCGCGTCGAACCCTTCTATTAACAAAATATCGCGACCTTCGGCGCTGCGATTGCCAGACCGGCAAACTACCAAAATGTTTTTATCTGTTGGCAGTTCCCCTGCCCGCTGCTTCAGCTGACCAAGTGGAATCAGGATGGCTCCATCAATGTGACCTTCATTCCATTCGCTTTGTTCGCGTACGTCCAGGAACAGCCACTCATCCCTGTCAAGCTGGGCTGCTTCAGCAACACTGATTTCTCGCGGCAGTGAGCTGACGGTTGCTTGGCGTTGGTTGGTGACCTGGATCAGCCAATAACCTCCAAGCGCGATAATAACCACAACCAGTCCCCATACCCAGGCTGGAATGACGTTAACCTGTCTTTGAGCAGTTTTTTTAGATGTTTTTGATTTAGCCACGGCAATCACTCATAGTCATTTTCTGGTTATTATACGCTCAAAAGTTTCGCTAACAAGTCTTCTGCGACAAAGCTTAGGTAAACTATAATTATCCTCAGGCAGCCAGATATGACCCAACCTTTCTTCTCAGTTATCGTATTGTTTTGGAATAGCGAACGCTATCTTGCACAGCTACTGCAATCTCTGGATGACCAGACCTATACAGATTTTGAGGTTATCTTGCTGGATAATGGTGCTGAGTCTCCTCCGGAACAATCTATTCTTGCCAGGCACCCAGCCCTCAACATCAGGCAAATAAAGTCTGAGGTCAACCTGGGGTTTGCGGCTGGAAACAACCTGGCTGCAAGGCACGCCAACGGTGAATATCTGGCGTTCTTGAATGGGGACGCCTTTCCAACTGCCACCTGGCTCGAGACGATCGCTGCAACCATTCCGAACCACCCTGATTATTTTTTTGCCTCCCGCCTGATCAATGCCAATAACCCGCAGCTTCTTGATGGCGAGTGGAACATAGTGCACGCCAGTGGTCTTGTTCTGCGGCGCAACCATAACCGCCCGGTCTCATCTTCCGCAACCGAAAACCGTGAGGTGATGAGTGCCTGTGCGGCTGCCAGCGTCCATCCTAAAGCGGCATTTGAGGCGGTTGGCGGCTTCGACGAGGATTTTTTTGCCTACATGGAAGATGTCGACCTGGACATGCGAATGCAGTTGGCAGGTTATCGCTGTCTGTATTTACCCCATGCGGTAGTTCACCATGTTGGCTCGGGCAGCACGGGTCGGAGAAGCGACCTGTCGACTTATTATGGTCAACGCAATCTGATTTGGAACATTGTTAAGAATATGCCCGGTTTTCTGTTTTACTTTTTACTGCCCGTTCACATCATATTCAATCTTCTTTACATCGCGGCTTCTCTTTTTATGCCCAATGGCAAAGCTTTGCTGAGAGGCAAAATAGATGCCCTGCGTAAACTCCCGGAAATGATCGGGAAACGCAGGTTCATTCAATCACGGCGCAAAACTTCAATCCTTCGTTTTGCCACACTGTTGGATTGGAACCCCCTGACACCTTTGAAAAAGCTAAAACATTAATCAGGCAGGTCTGTCACGACCGATATTCCATCCCCCGGCAGCGGTGCCTGGAGCAAAACAGACAGTTCTTCCCATATTCGTGATTCAAGGCTTTTGTCCCACAACTTGATGAAGTCACGGTAATCATCTGCGCGAATTCTCAGCCGGTCATCGGCAAAAGCTCTCAAGCCCGGCAAGAGCCGGCGAAGCGGCCCGGTGTGCCCAAAAGATGCTTCGATACGCTGACCTTCTTCCTGGATAAAATTCGGTATCCTCTCCATCCAGACATCAGCATCGTGGATCGAGCCCAGCAGGTCCTGGATTTTTTTGAGTTGGCTGATAAATGGTCTAATCTGATCCCCATACAGCTCATCGAAGGCTTCCATGGTGTAACGTAAGTGTTTGGCGCGGATGCGCATGGTGTGTAGTTCGGCTACATTCGTTTCGTCACGTACCAGTTGATCATATTCCACCATCTCGCTGAGCCGATTTTTTATGGATTCGCTGCCGAGTTCATTGAGTGCAGCGGTGTGGCGAACTTCTTGTTCCAGCCCCGGTGCCGCCCAACGGGTGATCTGGCGCAAGGTCTGGTCGTCTTCCAGTGTTTTCATTGCCAGCAAGACACCGCCCTGGGCGTTTTGCCGTTGCTGCCGCAAGCGCAGCTGCAACCGGCTGAATCCCGGTTTTAGCTTGGGGTCATTGAATCGCGGTTCCAACTCATGAAGTAACTCAAGCTGGACATCAATGTCCCTCGCGGTACC
>Ga0209510_1002209_pt1 | contig 20378 bp, 11 predicted proteins | sample BiotimSIPDNA_FD_185749 | JGI IMG/M metagenome (GOLD analysis project Ga0209510, IMG submission 185749) | Anaerobic biogas reactor microbial communites from Washington, USA - Biogas_R1 time_0 SIP DNA (SPAdes) (version 2) | ecosystem: Engineered > Bioreactor > Anaerobic > Unclassified | place... | reverse complement strand
ACTCGCCCGAGTCGTACCTCGAAGCATCGGTGTTTCTCAGGGAACTGTATGCGATCGGTGCGTGGTGGCATGCAAGGATTGGATGGCCTCAGCAGACCGTTCTCGAATCCCCGGAGATGCCGGGTGTGGCCATAAACTCGACGCATGCGACTGTGACGATATACGCTGAAGAGCTCTACTGCGGCTCCCGGACGGTGACCCGGTATACCGACACGTACACGAGGATGAATTACGAAGTCGCAACAGCAGACAGGACGACGATATCGCAGGAACCGGATTCAAGGTGGCCTTGCTATTGAGTACGCCGGACCTGGGCCCGCAGTCTGCGGCGCAGGGGGTCTTCCCACTCCGCCCCGGGCCGGCCGGGTCCGATCGGTGCGCGTCACCGGTGTCGCACCACTGTTTCTGTGCGACACTTATTGGCATCACGTGTAGCTCAACCGTTGTTGTGGGTCATAGGTGTCGCACAAATGCTGTCGTGCGTCATGGGTGTCGCAGAACCACCCCCCCGTGGCATGGTTTGTGTATACCGGGCCGGGGTTCTGGTATACCCGGACCGGCTTGCAGGTATCAGGGATTCACAACCGGTCCCCCTCGGTGATGGCGAGATGGCGCCCAAAGACATAGGTCGCGGCACGCCGTCCCCCGGACTCGGCGAGGACGGCGAGGACGGCGATGATCCCCTGTTCCCAGAGTTGCTACAGGCCCGATTCGACGTGATCGCGCTGCTGGTGATCAACGGGGCGTGCCACCGCACCGGTAAAGCCCCTCGGCGTACGACTCGATCAGGTCACGCATCGCAAGGCAGTCCCGCCACGCCCGCGGGATCGCGGCCGCCCCGTAGTAGGCCCCGGCGAGTTGGCCGTAGATCGCTCCGGTGGTGTCGGCGTCGTCACCGAGGTTCACCGCGAGGAGGCACCCCTCCTCGAAGGTGCTGGACCGGGAGAACGCCCAGAGCGCCGCTTCGAGCGCGCAGGCGACGTAGCCGCGCCCCCGGATCGCCGGCGGGTCCTTGTGGAGAAAAGACCCCGCCGCGACCGTGTCGATCTCACCGGCAAGCGGGTGCTCCTCCCAGTAGCCCGGGACCGGGGCGTAGCGTGCCGCGAGCAGGGTTTCTTTCGGCGCACCCGTGAGTGCCCCGGCGATGAGCCCCCCGAAGTAGCGGCAGGCATCCACGACAAGCGGCAGCGCGTGGGTCGTCCGCGAACTCTCGCCCGAGAGTTCGATCGCCCGGGCGGGGTCGGCGGCGTAGAACATGGGCACGGGGCAGAGCCGCATCAGCGACCCGTTCCCCGCGGACCGCTCATCCGTCAGCCCCGGATAGGGCTCGCGGCTGAGCATAAACCGCTGGAGAGCCTTCCGGGTCGTCGTCCCGATATCGAAGCAGGTCCCGGTACTGGAGAGGTGCCCCTCCGTAAACCAGCGGGAGTAGCGCTCCAGCTGGTCGACGGGGTCAAACCCCCTCCGCTCGATCAGGCTCTCGGCGAGGCAGAGGGCGAGGGAGGTGTCGTCGGTCCACTTCCCGGGTTTGAGGCCGAACGGCCCGCCGCCGACCATCCCGGTGACGGGCGTAAACGTCCCGGGCGGCCGGAACTCGACCGTCGTCCCGAGGGCATCCCCGGCGGCGAGGCCGAGCAGGCAGCCGCGGTAGCGGTCGATTCTGTCCATGGCGTTCCTCTTGATGCCGGCAGGGAAGAGGGTTTGGGTCTGCATCAGGGGATCTACAGCCACCCTTTTCGCAAACCCTCCTTCACCTCACCCGGACCTGGTGCACGACCACCTCGGCCTTCTGGATCAACTCTTCCGGAAGTTCCTGTGCCCCCATCTCAACCCTTGCCTTAATCTGCTCTGCCAATTCGGTCGCCCGTACCTGGTTCTTTCCGGCTGAGTATCCCGCAAGATCGACCGCATACTTGTAGGCAGCCACCAGATCGCCGATCTTCATGCTGATCAGCACGAGGTCTCCGCAGTAGTAGGCCGACCGATGGAGATCATTCATGCGAATGCTCTCCTTCAAGGACTCAGAATAGTTCACTTTCAGGTATGCTGTGAGGTCTTTCTGGAGATCGGCCGCCGACTGGTACCGCTTCTCGGGATCTTTCTCAAGGCACTTCAGGATGATGGCATCCAGCGGTTCTGCATCGGGATGAACCGCACCTGGTCGCTCCGGCACTTTCGCGGCGACCGCCATCCCGATCTCGACCATGCTCTCGCCGGCAAACGGTAACCTACCGGTGACCAGTTCATACAGGATCACCCCGAGTTGCCAGATGTCCGCCCGCTCATCCTTTCGATCACCCTGGATCTGCTCCGGCGCCGCATAGTGGACGGAGTACGAGGGTGAAGCAGAGAACGAAGCGCTGGAGACAACCTTGCTCAACCCCCAGTCGGTTATCTTCGGTACTCCCTCGCTGAGCATGATGTTCTGTGGCTTGAGATCTCGATGAACGATGGATCTGGCATGGGCATACTTCAGCCCATCGCAAATGTTGAGCATGAGCATGGCTGCTTCATGGGAGGGGATCGGTTTGTCTATAGCCGATAACGAGGTGCTGCAGTATTCCATCTCGATGAACGGGACAGGTAAGATGTTGTAATCGATAACCCTGACGATATTGCGGTGATCGAGATGCACCCAGTTCTGGATCTCAGCAATAAAGGATCTCCCTGTCGATGGATCGAGTGCTATCGGGACTTTAACCGCGACAACGCTCCCGTCTCGTTTCGTAACCTTGAATACTCGTGCAAACCCGCCCTGGCCTATAAGCACGCTCTCCGTGTAACGCGATGCGAGGCTTGCAGGGATTTCCTGCCCATCATCCACCGGCATCGCAGGAGGGGATGGCGTACCCTTCCCGGGTCTGGGCAGCAGGTACCGGATCGTCAGGCTGGCCCCTTTCCCTTTTGCCGGCGCACTGAGGATCCGGTCTCCCGCCCGCATCTCCTGGTACATGGCATCACAGCAGACCGGCATGCGATGGTGGATGCCGGGATACCCTCCCAGGGAGCGGTGGAGTTTACCGGAGTTGACTTCAATCGAAGTTCTTCCAGCGTCCTGTGCGCGTGAAAAGAGACCAGAAAGTTCTTGCCGGAAAGTGTTCGCAGTAAGCGGTGCAGGCTGCGTAGCGGGCTCACTCTCCCAATTGCGCTCAAATCTGTTAGATATTACGTGTGCAGAGATCCGGTCCAGCCGGGTCTTTGCATCGCGGAGCTCGGGATCGATCTTCAAAGCAGTTCTGTAGCAGTGAGCGGCTTCCTGAACTCTTCCAAGTTCTTCGAGCGCGTTCCCTTTCCCGTACCACGGCCAGACAAACGCTGGTGAGGCGCTGATTGCTCGGTCAAAACAATACAGTGCATCTTCAAATCTCTCCATTCTGGTGAATGTGAGACCTTTCCCGTTCCAAGGCCATGCGAATGATTTGATCTTTAATGCGCGGTCATAACAGTCAATTGCCTGGCTATATTGCCCAAGTTCCCTGAGAGCATCACCTTTCCCGTTCCATGGGTATGCGTAGTCCCGGTTGAGCGAGATTGCCTTCTCGTAACTTTTTATCGCCTCGACATGCCGCCCCAGATTTTTCAGCGCGTTTCCACGGGCATTCCAGGCGTAGGGATAACTCGGGCTGAGCTCGACTGCTTTTGAGCAGCAGGCAAGGGCCTCTTCATAGTTCCCGAGACCGAGCAGAACATTGCCCTTGTTGTTCCACCCCGGCGCGTAATCCGGGTCAGCACGGATGGCCTTATTGAAGCAGGCCAACTTCTGCTGTGGGTCAAGCGCCCTCTTCCCTTCATCGACCCAGCGTTGTGCTTCCTTTGTGTCCGGTTTCTTCCAGAATAAGGCCATGATCATCCGGTTACCGTCTAACTGTGCGCCAACAAGGGATCTTACATCGTTGAAGCGAGAGACGGCAGATTAATGAATCGATGTAGGTGAGAACTCATGAACATTTCGGTTTCTCATTCAGAGCATCAGCAGGTTGCTAAGGATTCTGGATTCACTACTAAGTCGGATAAACAGGGCGAAGGAAATGGATGCCGGCAGGGCAACAGACACCTGTAATGAGTCTATGACACAATATCGCGTGAAATACGTGAGTGTCCGGCATGACTCAGCCGGGAGACGAACTGCAGCAGAAAGTATTTAGAAGTAGAATATGAATGATCAACCAGAGAAACAGAGCTCAGGCGAATTACAGAGAAAACAGGGCACTTCCCGGGTGTTCATACGGATCAGGCCACCCGGAGTATTTCTAGCGCATCTACCGGGATCAGCACAGTCCCACCGATAAAGGCAATTCCGCCGTGAGGATGTGACCAGATCGTTGTTTATGGGGTGGTAGCTATGGCAGAAAACGCTTATCAATGGAGAAAGAAGGGTGATGCATACAAGAGACAGGGGCATCTGGAGGAGGCGATCCGTTGTTACGATGCGGGCCTCTCCATGAATCCGTTGGATCCGTTTCTGTGGTATGGCAAAGGGAATGCCCTCTACAAGATGAAAGATTTTACAGCGGCCATCGGGTGCCATGATCGGGCACTGACCCTGAACCCCCGCCTCGATCGACCGTGGTATGATAAAGGGAACATCTTCAGGGATATGGGTGACTATGCCGAAGCCCTCCGTTGTTACGACAGAGCAATTGCAATGGCCCCAAGACCGGCTTACTCCTGGTACGGCAAAGGGACCACGTACCACCGTATGGGCAATTATCCTGAGGCTCTTTCCTGCTATGACCGTGCCATCGCTCTCGATTCTCATCTGGGAAAGCCCTGGCTCATGAAAGGTGACATTTACGCCGATACCGGAGCGCTGGATCAGGCAATGGAATGCTACCAGAAGGCAGTCGCCGCAGAACCACGCCTCTATGAGGCAGAAAGCCGGATCAGAGAATTGAAGGCAAAACTTCAGAAACCTCCTTTCCCCCTGGAAACTGCACGGCCGGACTCTGGCAAGGGTGCGCCTCCGTCACTTGCATCACGGTATGAACAGATGCATCTGATCGGCGAGGGAGGGTTCGCTGCCGTGTATCAGGCACGGCGTCGCTCCGATGGAAAAATTGTAGCAGTTAAAATTCCGCGCATCGATGAAAAGAACAGCAGTCTGTTCATCAAGGAGGTCGCTGCCTGGTACAACCTTCGCCACCCGAATATCGTCACCCTCTACCATGCGGATATCTACCCGGTGCCCCTGATCGAGATGGAATACATCGGCGGATACACTGAAGGAGACATTCACGTTGAAGACCTGGATACGCTCCCAAAACCCGTCCCTGTAATGCGGGCTTTGGATCTGGCCCGAAACATTGCCGCCGGCCTGATCCATGCTCACCATAAGGGCATCTACCACCTGGATCTCAAACCCCAGAATGTTCTGCTTGACCGTGAGGGAAACCCCAGGGTTACTGACTTCGGGCTTGCCGGGATCGGGGCGAGGAGCTCCCTCTCCATGCAGGCGGGGTTCAGCCCGCTCTATGCGGCGCCGGAACAGATTGATCCGGCGACGTTCGGGAAACCCGATGCAAGGACGGACATCTACCTCCTCGGTATGATCTTCTACGAACTCCTGACCGGTAAAGTGCCCTACGAAGGGTCGTCGCCCACGGCACTCTTCGGTATGATCCTTTCGGGCAACACCCGGATACTTCTCCCTTCGGTGCACGATCCGACCCTCAGACTGTACGACGGTATCTTCGAGAAACTTATTGCCAGAAAGAAAGAGGATCGCTTCCAATCTGTTGAAGAGTTTGTCGATGCACTTGATGCTCTCACAGATCTTGAATCACTTACCCTTGACAGGGTGGCCGAAGAACTAAAAGAGAGCCTTCTAGTCAGCTCGAGTCCCGATGAGATCCGGCGCCTAACGCAGAAACTGGTGAGGGTAACCGCGGAGCTTGCCCTCATCCATGCCCGGTCTAACAACCAGACGGAACTTCTCTGTGCCCTGACTGACCTGGGGTACTTCACCGAAGCTTACCGGGAGCACCTGGATCAGATATGTCAGGGGATCGAATACATGATCACCGAAGGTATCTCGATTCAGAGTGACCGTATTGAGATGTTGAAGGTGCTCTGCAGGAATATTGAGCGGGAGAACGGAATGGTGTAAAAAAATTGACAAACTCGAACAGGGAACCGGGAGATTTCTGGAAGTAGACTTGGAAAATGTGGTTGTTGCAGGTGACTGCTGATTTTTCCCAATAAACAGCGATTCTGGCCGGTTCTTTTTACAGAACCTCGTCACCGCACCCTCACTTGGTGTGCGATCACCTCGTTCGCCCACACATCGACAATGTTTTTGCACATCTTCTCCGCTCTCTGCGCCTTTAGTTCCAGCATACTCCCTCCCATTCCATCGTCAATATCCAGTGCGTTCAACTGTTTGACCAGACCGACGAGTCTCTCGCTGACACCCATCTTATCCAGCGCATCTTCCAGAACATACAGTTTGAAATTAACGTCCTCGAACTGCTTCGTGCGACAGCAGGTATCGATCTCCTGGATCAGGCGGAATGTGTGCAGGTAACTCAGGGCAGGTTTATGATCGTACCGCTGCATTAATGCGTTCTCGGTGTATTTTAGGGCTATTTCTGGGTTCTGTCGTATGGCCACCCCGAGCGTCGCCACATCGCAGGAGTGCTGGAACCGTTTCTCCCGGATCTCCGCCCCAGCGTCGCTGGAGATGAACTGGCCCTTGATGCTGTGGGAGACACCGCAGGACTCCGAGCCCAGCCGGAAGTATACCCGCCGTGACCCGCCGCGAGGGATCACAACCCCATGATGATAAGGGACTCCAAAGGTCGACAGCTGTAACCAGGGTTTTGGGTTGCTGACCTGGAGGCGCACCTGCTCGTCGCTCCCATCGATGACGGTCTCAAGAATCTGGAGCGTTGATGAAGATTCCAGTTCTATCCCCCACTCGTCGATGGGGTGGTTGTCGTGGTTATGTACGCAGATGATCAGCCAGTAGGAGGAAGGGTCATGACGGTTGATCCAGTCTCTGACGTTGACGAGCTGGCGGGAGGAGGAGATGATGAAATCCCGGGTTACGGGATCGTAGATGGTGCGCTCGATGGTGATCGATGAGTGTGCCTTTATCGATTCAACTGGCTGTGCGGGGAGCTCAGATGATTGGATTTCGCTTGTTTCGGGTGGTTCATCTTGATTTTCCTCGTTTGTTGAGCGGATGAGATACACTGAATAGAGGATGATAGACCCTACAAGAATCGCGAGTACTATCGCCAGCGATTCATGGCGTATTCCCATTATTGCCAAAACACCCAGCATAATCAGGATTACCACGTATAAAAACCGGTAATCCTTGCTTAGTGCGGAGAAAGCGATGAGAACCACGACGACAAGCGTGCTCGCTACCGCCAGCAATGGCACGGGCATCAAGGGTGATCTCAATATAGCCAAAACCATCAGCACAACCGGAAGTGCCACAGCGACAATCTTTAGAGATACCGTTCGCCAGGTCATGCTACTACCCTCGTAATGCACAGGTACGTTGCCGGCAGGAATTGAATTCGAAGATCGCTACCCGCAGGGGGTTTGAATGTAGATCGAGGAGACTATATCAGCAAAAACCGATCCTATGCATTAATAGCCGTTTACAGTAGCGCATGATAAACATGCCGCTATTATAATGCCTCGAGCACCGGGAACGGAGGCGATCTCATGTTTTTGCAAGATTGCCTCCGAGTTTCAGGCCGGCCAGACCCGGCGAAAAATAAAGCACCCTTATTCAGCCCTATCCCCGCACCATCACCAGGCCAACGCCCTCGGCGAACAGAACCTCACCCCCCATCCTGGCGGCGCAATCATAGAATGCAGACTTCATCAGGGACCCGTTCCCGAGGGCCTTCTGAATATCATCGAAAACGACATGATTCCTCAGTTTCAGGGCGTCACGCATTGCTTTCTCCACGTCACGCCTGACCTTTGCCTCTTTCTCAGAATCTATCTCGAGTTTGCAGATATCGGAGAAGGCCTGCGCGGTCTCATCTGCGGGGTTGAATATGAGGTCGCCAGTCTCCACATCAAGGAGAAGGACCGAGAGGTACTTTGAGATGAAGTTGCGATGGAACTCATCACTGTCGATGAAGTTCCGCACCCGCCGGTCGAATCCGGTCGGGGATGCCAGGCAGAGAACGGTGACGAACCCGGACGAGCGTGCCTGATCCTGTATCCTGGCGAGCATCTCCGTCACATCATCCGGGGCGAGAGGGTCGCAGTCATAGCCCAGGTCGGCATACCTCTCTATCCGCGACGCATAGCACGCATCAAAGACGTATTGTTTCTTTCTCCCAAGGATCCTCTTCTCTACGAGGCGGATGGTGAGAGAGCGGTTCTCGGGCAGTATCTTCTTGGCCTCGCCGGCGTATCCTGCAAAGGTGCCCCTGTTCTCCTCGATCCCCTCCACATAAAACGCCCTCCCCCCGATCACCGGGGAATCCCCGATCTTTCTCTCCATCCTCCCGATGAAGGTCAGCTCGTACTGTTTCGCCTCCCCGGCACTGACGTACCTGCTCCGCTCGCCCTGACCGTTGCCCTTCAACGCTCTCATAGCAGCTTCGATCCGCTGCTCCCGGGATGTGAGGGCCTCCTCTGCCACCCTGATTGCCTGCTCCTGCACGACCAGGTTGTCACGGGCCGCCCTGGCATCTTCCTCAATCTGGCGAGCAGACACCATGGCCTCACGTGCCGCTGCCTCCCTCTGAATAACCTCCCGCTCCTGATCCTGAAGAATAGCTTCCTTATCCTTTATTATCAAGTAATGGGCCTCTTTCTCTGCCTCAACCTCCGACCGGAGTCCCTTCTCCCGGCTCTCTGCCTCATCCTTCCAGGTGGCAATCAGGCCTCCGAGCCAGTCCAGTTCAGTCACCGCTTCGGCAACAGCCGCATTGACCTTGCCTTTGTAGCCTCCCCACCGCTTCTTCAGGTAACCCCTGAGCGTCAGGCGAATCTCCGTATTCTCAAGGGATGCATCGACCCAGGAGTCCATCTCGATGTAGTAATCATGAAGCAGCGAGAGAAGGTTTTCGTCCCGCCGGATGAGCCTCTTTTTGATGTCGTTCACGGTCAGGAGTTCAAAGACGTTGTAGCGCTCGACTCTCTCATAGAGTCCGAGCTCTTCAGCAGAAAAGATCTTTACCGCATCAAACGACTCCCCGTTGGCCTTCACGCTGACCGCGAGGGCGACGAGGGCAGCATCGAACTGCGAACGGAAATGGGAATCCAGATCCCTCAAGAATGTGCCACATTCTCCGTCCTGGTACCGGTCAAAGTTCGTTCGGATCTGGTTCCAGAGTTCAATCCTTCGCTCAAATGCTTCATACCTGATCTGCGGCCCGGCCTTCAGAACCCGTTTTGCCGGCAGTAGTAACTTATTAGTGCACTCGATCTCTCCTTCTTTGAACATTTAATCATCCCCGAGAAATACCTCCATCTCCTTGCTGATCTTTTCTGCAAGAAATTCCACGATCTCGCCGTAACCCAGGATGCTGATCAGAACATCCGTTGTCCCGTTGCCTTTCAGGGTAATCTCAATGGAGGCTTGCCCTTTTTTTGTGGTAACAAAATACTTCTTCGTGTTCCCCGTCTTGTAGTCATACCCTGCGTTGATCTTGCTCATCAGGTAGGATAGAAACTTTTCGAGGACTTCGATCTCTTCCGTGCTCTCGTAACGCAATCTTCGTGTCTTCTCCTCTATCTCAGGGTGATACTCCTCCATCCGGTAGACCTCAACCTTTCTTCTATCACCCTCGATACGGGAATAGAGGTCTTCAAGAAACTCGTCGATGTCTGCTCCCTTGAAGACCATCGCTGTCCCTTTTGGCTTGGAGATCTCTGCCCTGTCCCCCCACCGCTCAATCGCGTAATCTATACGTTTTCTCTCCGCGTCAGATTCGTAATCCACAATCAGGAGATACCCCATTGATGTCTCTTTTTGGGTTTTCACCTATATAGGGTTTTCTCCATTCCGGAGATTATTTAACTATATATCCACATTGGAGATACATTTATATGTTTGCATATCTCATTCTCGATAGAGAGCCTATGAGTTTCTGGGATACGTTCAGGAAGAACCCTGTTGACAAATTAAAAGTCCGTGAGCTTCAGGAAGAAGAAATCCGGCTAAAAAATCAGATTGAACGTGCGCGCAAGGAGATCAACAAACTCGAAAAGGAGAAGAAAGTCCGGTTCCAGGAGGGTGTGGGGGCAGACCTCCTGAAGAAGAAGATGCTCGCTCAGGAGATCAAACAGCTCGACATGGAGACTCAACTCAAGACACAAAAGTTCATGGCGATGCACAAGCAGTTTATGTTCGTCTCAAACCTCGTCGTGATCAAGCGGTTCGAGAAGGAACTGAAGAACACTCCCTTCTGGGATAAGATCACTCATATTCCTCCTGAACAGTTCGAGAGCGCTCTGATCAATGTCAATCTCTCCGGAAAGGCCTTTGAGAACGTGCTCGACAGCCTCAACCAGGTCTTTGAGATGCAGATCGCCGACTTCCAGACGACCGAGGACGAGACCGAGAAGCAACTGCTGGATACCTGGAGCCAGATCGAGGCCGGAACCATGGATCTTGAGGAAGGTGCGGAGACGCTATCCATAGAGCGAGATCTTGAGAAGAGGGAGATCTGAGGGAGATATGGGTCTCTTTTCCCGTCTCTTTGGGCCCAGGAACCCGGTCGATGCGATGAGTCCCAAGGATCTTCGCGTCATGGAGATCCAGCTGACCCGGCGGATCGACGAGATTGCCGGGGAGGCGAAGAGGGTCGATGGAGAGATTGCACTCCTGCTTGAGAAGGCGCGTTCCCCCTTGTCTAAAAACGAAGAGATCAGCCTTGCGCGCCGGATCAAGACCCTCTCTCAGAAGAAGGAGATGAAACTCGCCGCCCATGCCCAGCTCGACAAAGAACTCAGGGCGGTCTCGAACATCCTCATCCTCAAGGAGCACGAAGCGGATCTGAGATCCGCCGGAGTATGGAACCAAGTAAAAGATCTGGAGCCTGATGTTCTCGAAGACTGGCTCATCAAGAAGAATCTTGAAGGTCAGAGCAGAAGCGATCTCGTCACAACGATCACACAGATGACCTCAAGCGCGATGTCAACCGGCGTGGAGGAGGATGAGGAACTCGATGAGATCCTCGATGTGATCAGGGCGGTGAAGGATGGATCCCTCGACCCTACCGACGTAGATCTCACGAGAGATCGCCGGGAGTATGAATAGAACTTGAATCAGGGCTCATTTAAGAAGCCCGATTTCTCATTATTTATGGCAGTTTGAGGGGATCTCAGGCATGAAAGTGGACCTGACAGGCGCGCTGAACTCGATGCTACAGAAGACCATTAAGGAGTACAGGGCAGCGGATGAGTGCGGCGATACCAGAAGCGCCAGGACAAAAGCCCTGGAATGTGCAGGGTTGCTGGAGCAGATAGCCCAATCTTCTCCCGGGCAGCGTGAGATATACATGAAGCGCGCCCAGGAGTGGAGAGCGATCGCGGGCCAGGTGGAGGCGAAAGGGAGCAGCAAGGTTGTGGAATCGGCAGGAACCGGGGAGAACGAGTTCCTGACCTATGCCGAGTCCCTGATCGCAACGACCCCGGTGAGGTGGGGCGATATCGGGGGCCTTGAGAATGTCAAGCGGTTGATGATGGAGACGATCGTGATCGCCGGCCTGAACAAGCCCGACTCGATCAAGCCCTGGAAGGGTATCCTCCTCTTTGGCCCGCCCGGAACCGGTAAGACCCTGCTTGCGGCCGCAGCTGCCGGGAGCCTCAATGCGACCTTCTTTGACGTCAAGGCAGACCGCGTTCTCTCGAAGTACTTCGGGGAGTCCTCAAAGATGGTCTCTGGACTCTATGCGGCGGCGCGGGTGCACTCTCCATCGATCGTCTTTGTGGACGAGTTTGATGCCCTCAGTCAGTCCCGAGGCGGCGATACAAGTGAAGCGACACGAAAACTGCTCTCGACTCTGCTCACCGAGCTGGATGGACTGCAGGACAAGAAGAGCGGGCAGCTCCTGCTCACTCTTGCGGCCACGAACACCCCCTGGGATCTTGACCCTGCGGTACTCTCCCGGTTCCCCCGGCGGATCTATGTGACGCTCCCTGATCCTGAGGCCTGTTGTGAGATCTTGAAGATCCACACAAAGGATCTCGACTGCTCTTCCCTCGACCTCGGTGCTCTGGGAGCACGGTGTGTGGAAAACCTCTACTCGGGGCGCGACATCCAGAACCTCTGCCAGCAGGCGATCTGGCATATGATCCGCGAAGAGAATACTAACCTCCACCATCTTGCCGAGTTGCCGTTCGACGAGTTGAAGGAACGTTCCCTGAAGGTGCGCGGGCTTCGTGCCGCCGATTTTGAGGACGCATTTGAGAAGATCAGGTCCCCTATAACCAGGTCTGACCTCGAGAGATACGATGAGTGGATGGAGAAGTTCGGTGAGTGAACGGGAGTAAGCTGGCGGGTCCGGGGGCCTGTCCGGGCAGGCGCCTCCACCGCTGCCGTATGGGGATCGCATCCCCCACCCGGCTCTCCCCTCTTATCTTGAAACTGCCTGACTGGTCAGGGGAAGGCTATGAACGGAGGCCGGATCGGGGTTGCAGGTGAGATCCACGGGGGGAAGCGCCGGCCCCTCAGCATCGCGGCACCAGAAGCACCTCGGTCGTCCACACATCGACGATGTTTCTGCACATCTTCTCCGCTCTCTGCGCCTTGAGTTCCAGCATACTCCCTCCCATCCCGTCGTCGATATCCAGTGCGTTCAACTGCTTGACCAGCCCGACAAGCCTCTCGCTGAGGCCCATCTTATCCAGTGCATCTTCCAGAACGTACAGTTTGTCGTGAACGTCCGCAAACCGCTTCGTGCGGCAGCAGGTATCGATCTCCTGGATCAGGTGGAAGGTGTGCAGGTAATTCAGGGCAGTTGTACGTTGGTAGCGCTGCATTAAGGTGTTCTCAGCATATTGCATGGCAATCCCGGGGCTCTGTCGTATGGCAACCCCGAGCGTTGCCACGTCGCAGGAGTGCTGGAACTGTTTCTCCCGGATCTCTGTCTCGGTATCGTCGGTGATGAACCGCCCCTTGATACTATGGGAGATCCCGCAGGACTCCGAGCCCAGCCGGAAGTATACCCGCCGTGACCCGCCGCGAGGGATCACGATGCCGCGCTGGTGGGGGATGCCGAGGATCGATCGTATCAGCCAGGGCTTAGGGTTGCTGATCTGGAGATGCACCGAGGCGTCGCTCCCTTCGATAACGGTCTCAAGGATCTGGAGCGTTGATGAAGACTCCAGTTCTATCCCCCACTCGTCGATGGGGTGGTTGCCATGGTTATGCACGCAGATGACCAGCCAGTAGGAGGAAGGGTCGTGACGGTTGATCCAGTCTCTGACGTTGACGAGCGGCCGGGACGAGGAGATGGCGAAGTTCCGGATTAAGGGATCATAGATAGTGCGCTCGATGGTGATCAGTGATGAAGATTTTACTGGTTCAACTGGATGGGCAGGGGATTGCGGCAATTCCCCAGCCCTGTCAGGACGAGGTGATTCTGATGTGATAGTATCTACGTTCTTTCTCAATGCTCTATCCCTGTTGTCTTTTGCAAGAGTATATTCTGGGTTAATCTCCAGTGCCCGGTCGTAGCAACGGATTGCCTCGTCGCAGCGGTCGAGTTCATTGAGTGCAACGCCTTTACCGTTCCATGGAACGGCATCTTTCGGGTCGACCTCCAGTGCGCGGTCGTAACACCGGATAGCCTCATCGTAGCGGCCGAGATTATTGAGTGCATTGCCTTTACCGTACCATGCATAGGCAAATTCCGGGTCGACCTCCAGTGCCTGGTCGTAGCACCGGATTGCTTCGTCGTAGCGGTCAAGGTCATTGAGTGCAAAGCCTTTACCGTTCCATGCAGAGGCAAATTTCGGGTTGACCTCCAGTGCCCGGTCGTAGCACTGGATAGCCTCATCGTAGCGGCCGAGGTTCTGGAGTACAAGGCCTTTATTGTACCATACAGAGGCATGTTTTGGGTCGATCTCCAGTGCGCGGTCGTAGCATCGGACTGCCTCATCGTAGCGGCCGAGATTCAGGAGTGCAAAGCCTTTGTTGTTCCATACAGAGGCATCTTCGGGGTCGATCTCCAGTAACCGGTGGCAGTAGTGGACTGCCTCCTCATAGCGGCCGAGTTCATTGAGTGCAACGCCTTTACTGTGCCATGCGGTGGCATTTATTGGGTTGATCTCCAGTGCCCGGTCGTAGCATTGGATCGCCTCCTCATAGCGACCGAGTTCAGCGAGTGTAAAACCTTTATTGTGCCATGCACAGGCATCTTCGGGATCGATCTCCAGTGTGCGGTCGTAGCACTGGATCGCCTCGTTGTACCGGCTGAGTTTCCGGAGTGCGAAACCTTTGGTGTTCCATACATAGGCATCTTTTGGGTCGATCTCTAGTACACGGTCGTAACACCGGATCGCCTCGTCATCGTGGTCGAGTTTTTGAAGTACAAGGCCTTTATTGTGCCATGTTTCGGCATCTTTCGGATCAATATCCAATATGTGTTCGTAGCACTGAACTGCCTCATCGTAGCGACCAAGAATAGCGAGCGCTAGACCTTTCTTCTTCCAGATTTTGGTATTTTCCGGATCAAACTCTAGTTCTAGTGCGCGATCATAGCACTGGACTGCCTCTTCGTAATCTCCGAATCTTTCAAAATCTATGGCTTCATCATACCAATCTACCGCATCTCTCCATACCACGAACTTATTTCCTCCTTCTGGTATTGTTACGGTATATGCCGGTCAGGCATCGGGTTCTCCTGTCAGAGCGCCGGGTGAACGGTTGCCTGATGTTCTTGCATTGCTATTCAGCTAGCATAATCCTATCCATTCAGTTTGCCTGATGCCCTGGCGATGCTCCCGAAAAAATGAGGATAAAGTGCTCCTTTGACGATTCTTAGATGAAGAGGAGCCTGCTCCAGCCAGAGCAAATTTGTAGCCTGGCCACCGTATCACACTACCCAGTTCACTAGAATTGTTGGATAGAGGTGCATGGGGTATCCCGGGATGCCCGGGAGACTGCCCCGATAAGAGACCATCCACGTCACTCCGGCGCCGGCCAGCGTATCAATACCCTCCCCCGACCCAAATAACAATCCTCATCCCTCCTCCACCCCCTATCTCTCATAAGGAGAGTTCATCGGATGTCCCCCGCCGTTCTGTATCGCCAATCGCCCGGAGAAGGGCTCGATGCGTTCATCGCCGGTTTCCGGAAAGCCGCCGGCCGCGACCCGTTCGGGACCGTTTTCATCGTCCCGACCGCGAGCCTCGCCCGGGAGGTCGCCCGCCGCCTCGGGGAGGAAGGGGTGCCTCTCGTCACTGACACGGTCACGACCCTCTCCGGCCTCGCCCGGAAGGTCTTTGCCGCTCATGCTACGTCGGAGACACCGATCCCCGCGGCCGGAACCCGGATCATCCTCGCCCGGCTGCTTGCCGCCGGGGACTACCCGCTCCTCTCCGGTGCCGGGTCCGTCGACGAACTCGCGACCCTCTTCTCGGTCCTCACCATGCGGAAGGTCGACTATCCGGCCGCGCTCGGCGAGATGCAGAGCGAGAAGAGCGCCGAGATTGCCGCCCTCTACCACGCCTACCTCAGGTTCCTCGACGACCGCCGCCTCGTCGACGAGAGCACCCTTACCGCCCGGGCAGTCGGGCTCCTCGCAGGCTCGCGGGAGGTCCGGACGGTTTATGTCTACGGGCTCTTCGAGCCGATGCCGCTCGAACGCGACCTCCTCCTCGCCCTCCGGGAGTCCGCGGACGAGTTCCACTACTCGATACCCTGCGCCGCAAACCCGGCGATCGTCGCGGACGACGGCGGGTGGCTGCACCCGGACGCGGTCGTCGCGGGGGACGGCCACTCCGCGCTCTCCGGCCTCTTCTCCCGTGGCCCGCCCGGGGACTGCGGCGTCCTCATCCGCGTTGCCGAACGGCGGGACCGGGTGGACGAGGTCCGGGCGATCGCGCAGGAGGTCCGCGACCTCATCACCGCCGGCGTCCGGCCGGGCGATATCGCGGTCGCGTTCCCCGACCTCGACGGGGCGGCGCCCTGCATCGATGAGGTCTTCCCCGACTTCGCTATTCCCTACACCATCTCCGCGGGCCGGCCGCTCTCGGCATCGCCGCTTGTCCAGGCGCTGCTCCTGGTCCTCACCGTCCCGGCCCGCGGCTACCGACGATCCGACATCATCGGACTCGCGACCTCGCCCTACCTGCCGGGCGGTCGCGGGTGCGAACTCGACCTCCTCTCCCGGGAGGCCCGGATCGTCGCCGGAACGGCTGCCTGGGACGAACGGCTCGCGGCGCTTGCGGCGGGCCTCGACGAGGAACGGGCGCGACCGGATACGCCGGAGGCCGCCGTCCGAAGGATCACCGCAAAGATCGCCTCGATCGAGGCAGCGCGGGCCGGGATCCGCCAGCTCTTTGCCGACCTTGCAACCCTCGAAGGGACGAAGACGATCCAGGAGCACCTCGCCGTATACCGCTCGCTCCTCGATGCGTGGCAGGCCCCGGTGATGCCCGCCGAGGGGGATCGCGACCTGCTGGAGGGCGAGGCCCGGGACCTTGCCGGGTTCATGGGGACCCTCGCAACGCTCGAGGGACTCGCCCGGCTCCTCCCGGGCGAGAAGGTGCCGCTTGCCGAGTTCTCCTCTCTCCTCGGCATCCTCGTCGCCGGGACCCGGGCTGGCCGGCGGCGGAACCCCCGGGCCGTCCAGGTCATCGGCGTCCGCGAGGTCCCGCACCTCGCCGTCCCCTGCCTCTTCATCGCCGACCTCGTCGAGGGCGCGATGCCGCGGCTGACCACCCGCCTCCCGTTCACCACCGATGCCGAGACCCGACGCCTTAGCACCCGCTCAAAGGACGACGTCCTCCGCGAGGAGCGCTACCACTTCATCGCGGCACTTCTCTCCGCCCGATCCCGGGTCTACCTGAGTTACCCCGCGGCCGACGGTGCAACACCGCTGGTCCGTTCCGGGTTCGTGGACGCCGTCCGGGAGGCCTTCTCCCCGGAGGCGTGGGGGAGCAGTGACTTCCCCGACTCACGGCTCGCGGCAGCCCGGCGGGCCGGGGCGCTCCTCGCCCGGGGGGAGGTGCCAGCCGCGATGCCGCCGGGGATCGCGGCCAGCGAGGCCGTCCGCCGGCTCAACATCGAGAACTACCATCGGAAGGGCGGCTACGACTCCCCCTACGACGGCCTGCTCTCCGGCGACCCGGTGATCGTTTCAGCGCTCGGTGAACGGTTCGGCGAAGAGGCCGTCTTCTCCCCGACGGCGCTCGAGACCTACGCCGACTGCCCGTTCCGATTCTACCTGGAGCGGGTCCTCGGCCTTGCGCCGCTGCCCCCGGCCGATCCCGACCTGACCGCACAGGAGCGGGGGAACCTCGTCCACCGGGTCGCCTACCGGTTCTACTCCAGCTGGCGGCGCGACGGGAACGGCCCGGTCACCGAGACCGGCCTCCCGGACGCCCTCGAGCGTATCCAGGCCACCGGGAGGGAGGAGGCCGACCGGTTCACGTTCACGAGCCCGGCCTGGGCCGCAGCGAGGGAACACCTCCTCGGGTCGCCCGCGGCAGGCCCGGGGCTGCTTGAGCGGTTCCTCCGGCACGAGACCGCGATGGCGGCCTCCGGCCTCGTCCCGCAGGCCTTCGAGGTCTCGTTCGGCCTCCCGGTCTCGCCGGGAGAGGTCGACCCCATCTCAAACCCCGATCCGGTCGCGGTCCCGCTCGGCGGCGAGACCCTCCGCCTGCGGGGGAAGATCGACCGGGTCGACGTCCTGCCCGATGGCCGATTCGCGATCACCGACTACAAGACCGGAACCTCGCACCATGCGCTCAAGGACGTCCTGGCCGGAAGAGCGCTCCAGCTCCCGCTCTACATCCGGGCAATCGAGACCCTGACCGGGATGCAGGGGGTCGCCGGCACCTACTACACCATCAGGCGCGGGGAGATCCTGAACCGGCCGGTCTTCTGGGATGCGGCGATGAAGGACTGCTTTGGGTGCTTCCCGTCATCGCGGCAGAGCGGCGTCGAGGACGTCCGGGCGCTGGTCGAGGGCTCCCTTGCCCTGACCCGGGACTACCTCGCCGGGATACGCGATGGAAGGTTCCCGCCCCGGTCGGATGCCGGCCCCTGCCCGACCTACTGTGGGTTCCAGACGATCTGCCGGTTCGACAGCCTGCGGCTGCTTGCCGCCGGCGGGGAGGTGAACGCCGATGGGACTGACTGACCGCCAGAGACAGGCCGCGCTCGACCACACGAAGAGCAAGTGCGTCACCGCCGGGGCCGGGACGGGAAAGACGCACGTCCTGGTCCGGAAGTACATCAGCCTGCTCGAGGGCGGCGTCGGCGTCGGGAGCATCCTCGCCCTGACCTTCACCGAGAAGGCGGCCGCGGAGATGAAGGTCCGGGTCCGGCAGGCCCTTGCGGAGAAGGAGGGCGAAGCGTGGGACGTGGTCCGCGACGAGTTCCTCTGGGCGAAGGTATCGACCTTCCACTCCTTCTGCGCCTCGGTCCTCCGCGAGTTCCCGCTCGAGGCGCACGTCGGGCCCGACTTTGCCGTCCTCGACGAGCGGGAGGCGCTCCGGCTCCGCGAGGAGGCGATGGACGACCTCATCTACGGCGACCCTCCCCGGGGGTCCCGGGAGGCGGTGATCGGCGCCCTCCGGGCGGTCGGAGCCCACGAGTTGAAGAACTACCTGGAGGCGCTCGCGAGGCGCCGCGAGGATGCCGAGACGTTCTTTGCCGCCCTCGCAGGGAGCGAGGAGGCGGTGCTCGACGCCTGGCGGGCGATCGTGGAGGGAGAGCGGGCGAAGGCGTCTATCGCGTTTTGCGACCGGGCCGGCCCCTCGCTTGAGGTGCTCGGGGGCCTTGCCGCCCGCTACCCCGGCGAACGGGACCCGGGCGAGGCCTACCTCCGGGCCGTCGAGCCGCACCTGGAAGGCGAGACCGCGAGTGCGGTCCTCGCGATCGCAGAGGTCCATACCGACCGGCGATTCCGGGCAAGCATGGGGCAGAAGAAGAACTGGGCCGGAAACGACCTTGAAGACCTCCGGTCGGCCTACCGGTGCCTCAACGACTGCATCAAGGACCACGAGGCTGCCCTCTCGCTCGCCTTCGACCCCGCGGACCCCTTCACCCGGGCGACGCTTGAGTTTCTCCACGACCTGGGTGCAGTCTTTCACGCCTTCACCGGGGCGGTGGAGGCCGAGAAGCGGCGGCGTAACGCGCTCGACTTCGACGACCTGGTCAACCGCACCCGCCGGCTCTTTGCCGACCATGATGAGATCGCGGCGCACTTCCGGGACCGGTTCCGGTTCATCCTCATCGACGAGTTCCAGGACACCGACCCCGTCCAGATCGCCATCATCCACGCGATCCTCGGCCGGGAGCCGGGGAACCTCTTCGTCGTCGGCGACCCGAAACAGTCCATCTACCTCTTCCGGGAGGCCGACGTCGCCCAGTTCCGGCACACCCGCGAGATGATCGAGCAGGACCTCGGCGGGGAGACGATCGCGCTCGACGTCAACTTCCGGAGCACCCCCGCGGTCGTCGGGTTCACAAACGCCGTCTTCGGCGCCCTGATGGCGAAATGCGACCGGCCCTGGGAGTTCCTCTACGAGCCGCTGACGCCGAGCCGGACCAATGATGCCGGGTCGGTCGAGGTCCTCCTCTGCCCGAAGGTCAAAGACCGGGCGGCCGGCCGCCGGGCCGAGGCGGAGATGGCGGCGCGGAGGGTTCGTGCCATCGTCGAACGGGGAGAGAAGCCGGTCTACCGGGACGGGGAGAGCCGGCCGGCCGGCTACGGCGATATCGCCGTCCTCCTCGAGCGGCGGACGAACCTCGCCTACTACGAGTGGGCGCTTGCGCGGTACGGCGTCCCCTACCGCGTCCACGCGGGCCTCGGGTTCTACGAGCACCAGGAGGTCTACGACATCTACAACATCCTCCGGTTCCTCGTAAACGACCGGGACGACGTGGCGCTCTACGGCCTCCTGCGGTCGCCCTACTTCGGGTTCTCCGACGCCCGGCTCTTTGCGATCGCCGGGCCGGAACCCTCCCTCTGGGAGCGGCTGCAGCGGTCCGGCGACCCGGACGCGATAGCGGCGGCGACGACCCTCCGGGGCTGGCTCTCCGTCGCCCGGCGGCTCCCGCCCGCCCGGCTCATCCGGCGGATCGTCGACGAGTCGGGTGTCGCGGCCGTCTTCGGCGGGATGGCCGGGGGCGAGCAGGCGGTCGCAAACATCGAGAAACTGATCGCGATCGCGCGGGCATCCTCCGTCACGCTCGCCGATCTGGTCGAAGAACTCGGACG